>Ga0134125_10011009_pt1 | contig 10142 bp, 6 predicted proteins | sample KB31751_FD_96464 | JGI IMG/M metagenome (GOLD analysis project Ga0134125, IMG submission 96464) | Terrestrial soil microbial communities with excess Nitrogen fertilizer from Kellogg Biological Station, Michigan, USA - KB3-175-1 | ecosystem: Environmental > Terrestrial > Soil > Unclassified ... | reverse complement strand
GCGCGCCTGATACCGCTTGACGGCATCGCGCAGCTCAGCCGCGGACGGCTTGGCGATGGCCGCCAGAATCGCATCCTCGAACGCCAGCCGCTTGGCAAGCAGGGCAATGCGGGCATCCCTGCTCTCAAGCTTGACCTCGTTCTGGCCCGCAATTGCCGCCCAGCCGCCCTTGTCGGCTATCGCGCGATACTGCGCGAGCGCCTTCACCAAAGCGCGGTATTCGGGATGAGAGGGCGGAAGATCGGCGAGATGGGCCGCCAGGCTGTGCTCGCTCAGCGCCTGCGTGAGGTCCGCGACGGCATCGAAGCCGGACGCGGGAAGTTCGGCATCCTCATAGATGTCGCTCGCCCTCACACGGCCCGTCTTTACGTCGCGCGAATAGCGCAGCGCCGCATCGGTAAGCGCAAGCTCATAGTCGGCTGCCTTTGCGCCCGCCACCGGTCTGACGCCGTTTAGCGGCAATATATAATCTTCCCTGCGCAATCCCTGTTCGTCGGCATGCCCAAGGACGGTGCGCAACTGTGCAGCCGCCGCTTCTTCTTGCGCCCCGCCCGTCCAGGCCGGTGCGAAATCTCTCTTCCGGTAGAAGGCAAGCACAAGGTCGTGCCCGGCGGCTTTTCGTGCGAGGAGGATGTGCTGCAGGGCGGATTGCGTGCTTGGCGACTGCGCTTGAGTCAGCGCTGCGGTCGCTGGGTGATTGGCGGTCGTTGCGCAGCCCGCCGCCATAAGCACGGCGGAGAACAAGACGACAGCGCGAGCAGCCGTGCACGCGCAGAACTTGCGATCGCGTTGCTTGGCGCACGAATGAGATGTGGGAGGAAGCATGAACTCCTCGTCAAGAGTCGTGTTTCGGGGCCGACCAATTCTCGGGCCGGCGTACTAACGACAGATCAGCAATATTTTTCTTTCCCGTGCTGTGTCAATTTTGTGACTTCCCCGCGCAGCGCAACTTTTGATCCGCACCGGTGTTACTGTCGCGCTGTTTCCAAACGGGAGAAGAATATGCATCTGGTTTTGAGTCGGGGTTTTTTGCCTTTGGTAATCGGCGCGACAATGCTTGCGGGCGGCTGCGCGACGAAAGATGACGTTCGAGCGGCGCAGGCTTCCGCCGACGCGGCGCGGATGCAGGCCGTGGACGCGAGGGCGGCGGCCGATCATGCGTTTGCCGAGGCGCAGGCCGCCGGACGCAGAGCCGATCAGGCGAGCGGCGCGGCGCAGCAGGCACAGCAGGCAGCCAATAGCGCGCAGAGCACCGCCGACAACGCCCAGGCATCGGCGCAGAGCGCGGCGGCAAGCGCCGAGCAGGCGAGAGATGATTTGCGCGCGACCGAGGAGCGGACGCAGCAGGCCGAGCGCACTCGCCGCGTGCGCAACACGCGTCTGGCGAGAGGCGAGCGCGGATAAGCGATTCGCGCCTGCCATTGAACTCATGCAAACCCCTCATGCTGACGCGTGAGGGGTTTTTCTCTGGCGCCGGTTCAAAACTCTGCGGAGAATTTTGCCTCGAGATAACGGAAGAACGCGGCGCTGCTGAGCCCCGTCCCGGTGGCGTTCCTGACGATTTCCTCGGCCGGAAAGCGGTGGCCGATCCAATGTACATGGGCGCGCAGCCATGCAAGCAGCGAGCCGAACTCGCCACGTTGGATTTCATCCGTGAGCGGATGTTCTCTTCCGTACGCTTCCGCCAGTTGCGCGGCATAAAGGCTTCCCAGCGTATAGGTCGGGAAATAGCCGAAACTGCCAAGCGACCAGTGCACGTCCTGCAGCACGCCTTCGCGGTCTGAAGCCGGCGTCGCCCCGATCAAGGCGGCGCTGCGCTCGCGCCATGCCGCGGGAAGCTCATCGACGGGGAGCGCACCAGAAAGCAGCGCCACTTCCAATTCGTATCGCAGCACGATGTGCAAATGATACGATATCTCGTCGGCGGCCACCCGGTTGACGCCTGGCTTTACGACATTCACGGCACGGTAGATGGTTTGTCCATCGAGACCCTTCACGGCAGCGGGGAAAGTATCGCGCAGCAGCGGGAACGCAAATCGCCAGAAGGCGAGACTGCGTCCCACGTGATTCTCCCACAGGCGCGATTGGCATTCGTGCAGCCCCATGCTGGGCGCTTCACCCAAGAGCGTGTCGCGATCCGCCGGATGGAAGCCTTGGTCGTATAGGCCATGCCCGCCTTCGTGCAGAGCCGCGAGAACTGCAGAGGAGAGATCGCTCTCATCGACGCGAATGGTCAACCGGACGTCGTTGGCGCCTGCAAGCAGAGTAAAGGGATGCGTCGAGCGGTCGAGTCGGCCTCGCTCAAACTGAAAGCCGATGGCAGAGAGCAGTTGGCGGCACAATTCCCACTGCCCGCGTTCGGCGAATTTCCGCCCGTGGAGTAGTCCTGCATAGGGCGCGGTCACGGCCGAGGCTTGCGCCACCAGGGGCACCAGACGCGTGCGCACCTCATTGAGCACCGGATCGAGGCGCGCGCGCGTCATGCCCTCTTCGAATTCGTCCAGCAGCGCATCATAGGGATCGCCCGAGGAAAGCGCAGCCGCCTTGTCCCGCAAGAGACCAATCAAGCGCTCGAAAGGCCGGGCGAAGATGCGGAAATCGTCGCACGCACGGGCTTCTTCCCAGGCCCCCAGCGCCTCGGAGCGTGCCCTGGCGAAGCGCCGCACGAGATCTCGAGGAAGCGCGAGCGACTGGTCCCGGAGGCGCCGCAGCAATGCGATTTCTCTGGGCCAGCTTCGGTGGTCACCGGGGCTGGCGGCGACCTCCTCCATCAGATCGCCGAGATTGTCGGACACGAGCAGGCCATGCCGGAGACCTTCCAGCGTCGCCAATTGCGCGCCGCGTTCCTCGCGCCCGGCGGCGGGCAGCATGGTTTCCTCATCCCAGTCGAGCAGCGCAATGACGTGATCGAGGTGCCGCAGTTCGCGGATTTGCTCACGAAGCTCCGTTTCGTGGTCGTCTGCGCGGTTCATGGTCCGCGTCGGAATCGTGAGCTCCGGCGGCGCGTCGGTTTCGAGCAGCGCCGCAAGTCCGCCGCGTTGCGCCACGTTCACCACCTGCTTCTGTGAAACCCGGCACATGGTTCCGAGGCCATTTTCCGTGGCCGCAAAACCCATCACCGCATAGAAAGGCTCGCCAATTACGCGGCCGTTTTCGCCGACAACGGGAAATTCGTGCACGGGAAGGCGAGTCGCCGCCTGCAGCACCGAGGATTGCTCCGGGTCTTCGAAAAGCGCAGCAGCCTTATCCAACAGGCCCTCCCATTGCGCTTGGTCTGTCGCCGCGCCCAGCACCACTCCGGCGCCGCCATAGGAGCGGTTGGGCTTCAGCACCAGAAGCTCGCGATTGGTGCGCGCATAGCGCAGGAGCTCGTCTTCGCGTCCGTCCGGCAGCGTCGTCTTGCGCTCGCCAGCCAGGCGCGTCCACAGCACGTGGCGGCGAAACAGGCGAAGATCGTCGGCGCCGAAATAGCGCTCGGCCAAATGCGGATCGGTCAGAATTTCGAAGCTGCTCTTGTGGTCGAAATCGCCAACCATCGAGGACACCATCCGGTTTTGCCGGAAAAGCAGCCGCATGGCCTCGAGCGGGGCGCCGCTTTCCTTTTCGCGGGCGATGAGCTCGCGCAATTCGTAATCGCGATAGGCGACATCGATCCGCAGGTCTCCGCAATAGACCTCATCGCTCTGCACGCGCAGCTCACCGGGATCCGCGTGGGCAATGGTGAGCCCGTGCCGGCGCGACAGATAGGCGCTCAGCACCGACTGCTCGTTTGGTCCCTCATGGACGTATTTCGCGTCCACGAAACATAGCTGACACGTGTCGCGGCCGATGCTCCGCGCATGATCAATCAGAACCTGGACAAAGAGGTCGCGCTGATCGCGCGGCAAGTGAACCGCAAGCTCGGGGCTGTGCGCGAACAGCGTCGGTACGATGTCGCGCAACACGAGTTCCTCGGCTATGGGCGAAAAGTGAATGCCGCCAACCCCCGAAAGATTCGGTTCCATGAAGTGCAGCGAGTCCTGCCAGCCCGCTCCGGTGAAATCGCACACCGCGTCCAGGCGCCCGAAAATCGGATTGAATTGGGCATGCGCCGGGGTCCAGGTGTCGCGAAACCAGCGCTCCTCATCAGGGGTGATCGCGACGATGCGCCTCACGCGCTCGTCTTCGAGATAGAGCGTCGGAAGACGCTTCAGGGCTTCGATCAACTGAAGGCAGACATGGTGGACATAAGAGAGCTGGTCCGGCATGACGAGCAGCGGGCGCAGCATGATGCGGATGGCTTCCTCCGCCCCTTCATGCTCGTAGATCATCCGGTTGGCCCAGGCGTCCGCGCGCAAGCGGTCAGCAAGCCGGGCCAGCATCGCGGCAGGCAGGCGGTGTGCTGCGCGCCGTACACGGCCTTCGAGCGTCGCGCCGGAGAGGCCCAAAGCTTCTGCAGGACTAAGAAGCGGCGGCATGGCGGCAGCAGAAAGCTTTAGGGACGCATATCGTTCAATTGGGCATCCAAGCCCTGACCGCGCGGCATGATCTTGTCCTGGCCGACCACCCGCAGAAAATCGGCGATCGGGATTTCACCGCTGCGAATGGAAACGATGCGCGTTGGCGCGATCCTCACCCTTTCTATGTTGTAAAGCAGAGCCGTGTTGAGCGCGGTGGCGCCCGGCTGTTGCCCCGGCCGTGGGGCTTCGAACAGATCGGCCTCGACGAGGATTTTCTCGGCCGGCAAATAGGCCATCAGCATGTCCTCGGAGTGCTCCTGGTTCTGCACGTGATAGATTTCCACATTGCGTTGGCCGTCCGTCATGGTCCAGTGCTCCTGCACGCGGATGTAGTGCACTTGGCGCGGCGCCCGGCCCAAAGCATCCGGATCGATCATCTGGGTATGCAGTGAAGTGGCCAGCGCTTCGTAATCGTCGAAATTGGATTGCTGGGTGACGATCAGCACATCCTCGGCGGCATAGCCGCGCAGTCCGCCGGCAATATCATAGTGATGATGCGTGTTGACGACGTAGCGAAGCGGCTTGTTTGGAATCAGCCGGCGCACCTCATTCATCACTGCAATCGAGCGCGCTTCGTTCAGCGGCGCCTCGATGACGGCGGAGTAATTGGCGAATTCGAGCGCCACACTGTTGTAGCCGTTACCCCCGATCAGCCATGTGCCCGGCGCTAGCTGACGCGTTTGGATCATGGCAGTGCTGGCGCCTGCCTGGCGCACGGCGGCGGGGATCTGCACGGCGGCATTGGGAACGTTCACCTCCACCGTGGAGGCGGTGAAATCATAGCTCGGGTCGGGCGGGATGCCGATGCTCTGATGGATGACGGGGCCGAACTGGAAGCCATTATAATCCTTGTAGCGGGCATAACGGGTTTCCACGTACTCGTCGCCCACCATGGGGCTCGGGAACCAGGTCGTGACCTTGGTGACCTGATTGTTTTCGTCGATCCAGCCGATGACCGGATATTTGTCCCGGAACTTGAAGGTCAGCGCGTGAATTTTGCGCGTGCTGTTGGTGCTCTCGTAATGCGTGTCCATTTTGAGATCGTGGGCGCCCAGCGCCGCTTTGATGAAGCCATGCGGCGTCATCACGATTTCCAGCATGCGCTCGGTGGCGTCCTGCGGCGCGGCGGTAATGGAGCCGTCCGCATTGGCGTTCCAGGCAAATCCGTCCCGATAGAAATGCACCTGCTTGCGCTCGCCGACGATCGGCCGCTCGCCGCCGCCCTCATCGGCGGGCCAGGCGCCTTGCGTGTGGATCTGTTCCTCGCGCATCGACATGCTGTCGTAGTCGATCGTCCGCGAGAAACTCTTCAAATTGTACCGCGGCCAGACGTGCTGGACGCTGGACGTCCCACTTTGGCCATAGACCGTGACGTAGCCGTCCACGCCCTGGTAGTGGATGGATTTGACCTTGCTTGCACCGATCGCGGCGTCTGCAGCCCGCACCACTGCCATGGCGTCGCCGGGCGGGTTCTGAGCGTCGGCGGGCAGGCCTAGGATCGCGATCAGCGCGGCCAACGCAAACATATTCTTCGACATTGTTCTCTCCCCCGAAAATTTGAGGGACCGTATCATCTGAATTGCTCGGGTAGAAGTTGGAGCCTCCGGTTGGCCTGACGCGACTTGGCCCTGCCAAGCCAGCGGAAGGCGGGCGCGCAACCGCGCGCCGCCCTGGGGGCATGTTCTCAGATCGGGCGCCCTTCAGATCAGATGAATATCGGTGCTCGCCAACATGATGGTGGACCCGAACTGAGCCATGGCGATTGCCGCTCCCGCTCCACTGCCGTCTGCGTCAAAGTACAGAACGTGGCTGGCAGTGTCGTACCAGAATTCCTGTGCGGAGGTCACCGGACCACTATCACTTGCGATGAAGTGAGTCGGATTCAAAATCCCTGTGTTCAGATTGTTGACAGCAAGGTGGCTGCCAAAAGCCGTGCGGGCGAAGTCCACCCTGTCGGCGCCGGACGTGAAGTCGACAATGGAATCCATACCGTCGGTCGCCGCCGCGAAGCGGAAGTGGTCATTGCCGGCGCCGCCGATCAGCGTATCGTTTCCCGCGCCGCCGATCAGGGTGTCGTTGCCGCCCAAGCCGAACATGGTGTCGTTCCCAGCGGCGCCTTTGAGGGTGTTGCCGCTGGAATTGCCGACGATGACCGGCACCGCAGTCGATGCATTGTTGCCTTCATTGCTCTCCGCGATGGCGTTGGGCGAGTCGGCGAGGACACCAATATAGTAGGTTCCAGGCGTGAGGTTGGTCGGCAGCGATATGGAACCGGCTTCGCCATCAGAAGCACCTGCGGAGAGGAACGGCGTGGAAGCAGAGCCGATGAACCGGTCCGATGCTGTAATGATGCTGTCTGTGGAAAGATAGAATCCCGTCGTCGAGGCGCTCGCATCCGCGCCCCCGACGTTGTTGACCGAAAAACCAACGCTGGTTCCGCCGGCGGAGAGATTCAAAGCGAGATTGCTGATTGTGAAATCGGGCTGCTGCGGCGGCGATGCGGACGCTCCCGCATCCCAGCCGATGACGTCCATCGCGGTAAGATCGGCAGCCGAGATGGGCAGCACGGCGCCCGTGTTGGCATAAGCGTTAAAGGCGTCGACGGTTGCGCCTGCCCAATCGCCGTAATCGCCACCAGCGACGGTGTTGAAGCTGTTCAGCGGCGTTGCCCCATTATCGGCGGAGAAATAGCCGGCGGTCGAGCCCGAGAAGTCGTGCACGCCCGAGGAGGAGAAGTGCAGCAGATCCAAAGGATCATAGCTGTTGGACGTGTTTCCGATGGTCCCGCCGACCAGCAGCATGCGGCCCATGACTTCGGAGAATTCATGCGCGACAACGCCGAAAAAATCGTACTGCCCCGCGCCGACGCCGTCCGCATTGTTGTAGTCGAAAATATTCGAACTGCTGCTGAATCCCACAAAGCCGTCGGGAGTCGTGGTGGCGCCGATCAGGCCCAAGGCTTTTCCCTCGGCGGTCGATACCCAGTACGCGCCGCCATTGGGATCGCCGGGAAGGGAAGCAACGGCCGAATTGTCGGCTGCCGTTTTTGCATCCAGCGCCATTTGGCTGGTCAGCGTGTCGTAGCCCACCGAGCTGAGATAAGTGCTGCTCTCTCCGAGTGCGCCGGCAGACAATCGAGAACTGTGGACCTCGCCATAGCCGACATTGATGTTGATAGTGACGGGGTCATTAAAATGGCTTTGGAAATATTGTACGACTTGCGAGACGACGTTGGTGAAGCCGGCGGGAGCGTTGCCCACGCTTGAATCATAGCTCACATGGATGATCAGCCCAGTCCCGGAGGTGTTCGTCACCAGCGCCGAACCGCCGTCGGGTGAGCTGATACCCTGAGGCGAAGATCCGAAACTTGCGCTGCGCACGGGCTCGGCCCGGTCACCATCGTAGAGCACGACACTTTCGGGAAGCCTGAACAAATCGCTGAGGCCAGGGCCGTTGAAACTGTCTACTAGGGGCGAGTCATCTGGCTGCTGCTCGTCCGAACCATCTGGAGCATCGGCGGAATCGCAAGTTGGAAAAGAAAAATCGTTCACGGCTGCATCCCCTCGACGCGAGTGAATTGAATATCGACATTAACCGGCAGCATTGAGGAGACCTCAAACCGGCGGCCAGCAAGCTCCGCGTTCGAACGGTGCAAGCTCGCACGCCATTCGTGCCGCGGAAACATTATTTCGGTTAACCCCGTCCCAAACTTTGCGCAAGGTTAAAAAGCGCCGGGCGTGCTGGCGATTTTTCAGAGCACTCGAGCACACGCTCCGCGCAGCTTTGTTGCACGATTTCCAGCACTCTTTTTAGGTTAATAAGCGGCATGCCAAAGCTCAGCCCAAGTAGAACGGTGTAGCCGGTCAGACGTTTTCAAAACGAAACCCAAAGCGGGAGAAACCCATGCTCGGTTGGGCAGTTACATTTCTGGTATTGGGATTGATTGCGGCGCTGTTTGGTTTCACGACCATCGCCGGCGCGTCGATCGGAATCGCGAAGATCTTGTTCTTCGTGTTCTTGGCCATCTTCCTTGTGATGCTGCTGATGGGCGGCGGCTGGCGGGGAAGAGGGACAATCCCCTAGATCGGGCCAGCCTTAGGGCTGCCCAAAAGACCGCCGTTTCCCGCTCACCCGGGGAACGGCGGTTTTCTATCTTCCAAAGCGTTTGTGCCGGCAGTCATCGGAACGGCGGCTTGGCGGGAAGAGAGTTTTGCGTCTATGTCGTGGGCCAAGCCAAGGAACAGCGATGACCGAAAGCCCTGCGCCGCCCTCTCCATTGCCGCTGTCCGGCGTGCGCGTGCTCGACGTCAGCCAAGTGATGGCCGGGCCCTTCTGTTCCATGCTTCTGGGGGACATGGGAGCGGACGTCATCAAGGTCGAGCCGCCCGACGGCGGAGACCAGACGCGCCGCGCTATGGGTTTCAAGCTTAAGGGCGACGACAGTCTGGGGTTCTTTAATCTTAACCGCAACAAACGGAGCCTCGCGCTGAATCTGAAAAGTTCGGCCGCGCGCGACGTGTTCCATCGGTTGGTGAAAACGGCCGACATCCTGGTTGAGAACTACCGGCCAGGCGTGACCAAGCGGCTGGGCATCGACTATGGGACCCTTCATGCGATCAATCCGCGTCTGATCTATGCCAGCATATCGGGCTTCGGCCAGACGGGGCCCTGGTCGCAGCGGCCCGGCTTCGATCTGATCGCCCAGGCTATGGCGGGAATCATGAGCATCACCGGGCAGCCTGGCGGTCCCCCGACCAAAGCCGGCGTTCCGGTCTCCGACATCGGCTGCGCGCTTTTCGCGCTTTACGGAATTCTGGCGGCATTTATCGCGCGAGGGCACAGCGGCCAGGGACAATATGTCGATGCCTCGCTTTTCGAAGCGGCAATTGCCTTCAGCATCTGGGATATTTCCGAATTCTGGGGCACTGGGCGCGTGCCGGGCCCGCTCGGCACGGCCAATCGTTTCAGCGCGCCGTATCAGGCGGTTCGGGCGAAAGACGCGTTTTTCGTGATGGGTGCAAACAGCAATCGGCTGTGGCAGACGCTATGTGAGGTGCTCGAGCGCCCCGATCTTCTCGCCGACGCGCGCTTCAAGAGCATCGCGGACCGGCTCCTAAACCGCGTCGTTCTGATCGAAGAGCTGGAAAAATCCTTCGACGCGCGAAGCGCTGCGGATTGGATCGAGATTCTCCTGGCGGCAGGAATTCCGGCGGGACCGATCCTGAATTATGCGCAGGCGTTGGCGAGCGACCATGCGCGGGCGCGAGAAGCAGTGATGGAGATCGATCATCCCGTCGAAGGCAAGGTGAAATCCATCGGCTTTCCGGTGAAGCTCTCGGGGACGAAGCAGCGCGTGCGCTTACCCCCCCCCCTTTTGGGCGAGCACACCGAGCAGATCCTGATGGAACTCGGGATCGATCAAACGACCCGGGACCGGCTTCGGGTCGAAAGTGAACGGCCATGAGCGAAGGACACGTGCACTACAGGGCTGTGAACGGGGTCGCCTCTGTCCTGTTCGACCGGCCGGAGGCGCGCAACGCGATGACCTGGTCCATGTATGCCGAACTCGCCGCAGCCTGCGAAGCCATCGCCCACGACGAACAAGTGCGTGTCGCGGTCTTTCGCGGCGCCGGCGGCGCTTTC
>Ga0134125_10011006_pt1 | contig 10143 bp, 22 predicted proteins | sample KB31751_FD_96464 | JGI IMG/M metagenome (GOLD analysis project Ga0134125, IMG submission 96464) | Terrestrial soil microbial communities with excess Nitrogen fertilizer from Kellogg Biological Station, Michigan, USA - KB3-175-1 | ecosystem: Environmental > Terrestrial > Soil > Unclassified ... | reverse complement strand
TGCCGCTGCTGCCGATCCGGGCGTCGTTGCCGCTGCTGCCGATCTGGGCGTAGTCGCCGCTGCTGCCGATCCGGGCGTCGTTGCCGCTGCTGCCGATCCGGGCGAAGTTGCCGCTGCTGCCGATCCGGGCGTAGTTGCCGCTGCTGCCGATCCGGGCGGAGTCGCCGCTGCTGCCGATCTGGACGGAGTCGCCGCTGCTGCCGATCCGGGCGTAGTCGCCGCTGCTGCCGATCCGGGCGTAGTGGCCGCTGCTGCCGATCCGGGCGTAGTCGCCGCTGCTGCCGATCTGGGCGTAGTCGCCGCTGCTGCCGATCTGGGCGTAGTGGCCGCTGGGATCGTCTCCCTTACCGCGTGTAAGATCAACGAGGGCATTGACCGCGCGCCTGATAAAGTCAGGCAGGGAGATTTCCGCTTTGACGGTGATTTCCGCAGCAGCAATCTTTGTGTCGCGCTTCTGTTCGTCATCCTCGCGGTCCGTGTCGCCGCCGAGTTGGACCTCGGCGTACCGCGTTAGACGACCGTCCCCACCGACCACCGAGTAGAAATCCCAGACGTGGAACGGGTTGGCAGGATCAACGGCGTGGAAGCCGTTCGAGCACGCCTTGATCGGGCCCGAAACCTTGTAAGTCTTGCCGACCTCGAACTGAAACGGCTTGCCATTTGGCGAGCACTGCAGATCGGCATTGAATCCTTTGATCGCAGTGATCGTGGCCGCGACTTCCTCGACCTTCACTGCCTGAACCCTGCGCCCCATCTTCCCCATCCTTGGCTAAATCTCTTGGTGCTGCCGGGCGCGAGGCTCGGCAGGGCGAAGAGATCAGGCGATGCGAACGACGCGAAACTTGCCGAACCCGAGTTTTGTGGTGATGAGTTTTCGCCCCTCCTTTCGAAGGGGGTAAATGCGAGCCCGAAGCGCCTCGCGGTCGACGCCTTCAACGACGAAGGCCTCTCCGACATCGAGGGCGAGGATGCGCGTCGAGAGGGGGTTGCGTGCGGTCGACCTCACCGCGATTTGGGAAAGGTCGATCTTCTCGGTCTTTGTGATTTCCATCTGGCTCCCCACTTGCGGCCGTGCCGCGTTCGGTGTGGGGATAGGTATGACGGTAAAATTACCGTTCGTCAAGCGGTAACGGTAAAAAAACCGACCTGCCAATCGTGAGTTGTCAACGCTGCCGGGAATCGCGTCCAACAAAAAGCCCCGCCGAAGCGGGGCTGAAGAAATGCCATTAGGTCGTCTGTTTAGGCGGCTCTGGCGATAACCTCAGTCTCCGCGTCGGCGCCGATGATGCTATTTGTCCATTGCGCGAGAAGGCTAACATCTGCGGCATCTGTTCGGGCCCTTGACGACAAGACCGCGACGCGGGTCGGTGCATTCTCGAGCTGGGATACGTCCTGAAATTTAACGATCGCGCTGTTGATCGACACGTGATGCGGCGTCACGAGATCGAAGAGTGACCGCCTGCCTTCAAGGTCTACGGATACGGCGAACTGCCGCGAACGAGAAGAGCGACCGGCTATTTCCACATCACGGGCAACTCGGCCGGGATAGATAACTTCTATGCGCCGCTGCAACTCGACCTTGAGCGAGTGTTCGACATCCTCACTCATCCGTTCGGCGGTCATCTCGACACAGCGGCGACTGGCGGTCGCTACGAACAGGATCACGTTTGGAAGCCAGTCGCGCGATACCTGCGCGCCAAACATCATAACGCCATCGAAGGAAACGCCATGGAGCTTGGCCACTCGCGGAGCCAGCCGACCGAATACGGTCGGGCCACCCAACATTTCTGCGGAACGATAGCCCAAGCCCATGTCGTCAACGAAGAACTGATCGTCATCCTTGCGAACACGGACTGTGACGCTATCGCCGCCAGGGTACAGCTGCGGCAAAGCGACAATGCCAAACCCGCCATCAACATTGACGCGCACAAGGTCCTTCGCCACGCCGTCCAGAACGGTGCGTAGTTGAGCGTCCTTCGTCATATCAGCGTCGTGGAGCATGGCGGTTCCTCCAGCCATAGACCGGGGATGGTAAATCGCGCGCGTATCTCATCTTGTACATCATGAAAAGTGGTAAATGCACGATCAAAAGGAAAGGCCAGAGGCAAATCACCGGAAGGTGTTAACGCCGCGATGCCGAGTGCCGCATTTTCCGTGAACGGATGAAAATGCGGCCCTGTGATCGTCGGCGGAGCACCCGCGGAATTTCGAATGTTGCGATGAAGATGCTCGGGGCCAATGGGATCGAACTCCAGTCGGCCGAGATGAAGCGTCTCCGTCCCCGACGCGGCGAACATCATCGCAGTCAGCCCGTAAAATGGCCTGCCCGGACGGACGAGCCTGGGGCCATGAAGGTCGAGCCGCAGCCCAAATCTAATCGCCCCGTCAATCCAAAGGCTAGCAAGGCATGAAAGATGATCGGCACGATGAGGGTGTGGCCGCCAGTCCGGCGTAACCGAAGTCGATTTTTCGGCCGCCATTAGATCCGAAAGAGTGACCACTATGTCCGCTGGCAACCTCGCCATCTAGTCAGCCTTCGGCGGCAGGGCGGGGCGTCATGTGAGCGATAGCGTTGTGAGCTTCACGCGCCCGACGATCGTAGGCTCGTTGTCCGGATACAGTGTCGGCAACGCCTTGTTCTTCGAGACAGGCTCAAATCGCATCGGCCTGGCTTGGAACCTCTTGTAGGTCGAGTGTCCTTCGCCGTCGCCGATCACATAGAAGCCGCCCGTCACGAGGCGCTTGTCCGCCCTATCCACGAAAATGATACTGCCCGGGGGTGAAATACGGTCCATCGACTCCCCCTCGACCCGCAGCGCTATCCAGTCGCTCGGTGGAAGTACCGCTCTCGCCGTGCCGATTGCCACGTCTGAAACTTCATCGCTGAGCAGCTCGCCGGCGCTCACCCAGGTTACCAGTGGTGCTGTAACCGGTAGGTTATCCAAATTTGCCTCCCCGTCCGGTTGCCCGATACCCTCCATGATCCAAGGCACATTACTGCTGAGGACGTCGGCGACGGGCTGAACAGTGCGCGTCGAAACGCCCGCATCGCGATTGTCACGCAGGGCACGGCGCCAGTTCCGGATAGTGTCCGGGCTACCGGTGGCGCGACGGCTCGCGTCAGATGCCGTCATCTCGCGTCGCAGCAACAGGTCGTCTATCCGACCCAACATCTCTTTCAAAATCATACGGTTAAATTACCGTCCGGCCGTCGCGCTCGCGAGCGGTAAGAAAACCGTTGACGAGAGCGGTAAAATAACCGATGCTGGTTTGCATGATGCAGATCACGCACCTTTTGGCCTTGGCCGACGAGTATCGCCGGGCCACGGGCATCGAAGACAAGACCCTCAGTTTCCGTGTCTTCGGCGATAGCAAGAAGCTTGCCGCGCTCAGGGGTGAGGCAGACATCACGACCGCGCGTTTCAATGCGGCGGTGACGTGGTTCGCGTCAAACTGGCCTGACGCCGCGATTTGGCCGTCCACCATTCAGCGTCCGCGGGTGGCGGCATGACGACGCTCCACGACACGCGCCCCTGCACGCCGAACGGACACAGCGCCTATCGCGGCTATGACGCCACGCTCGGGAAGGCCTCGCTCTACACGGGCCGTGTCTACGCCTGCGACTGCGGCAAGCGGTTCTTCACCCGCGATGACCTCAAGGCCCATCAACAGCGCCAACACTGCGGAGATGCAGCATGAGCATGTCGAACCGTTCTCAGCATGACAAGGAAATGGCCTCGTACATGAAGGCTCATCCCGGAGCGTACCCCGACAGCGCCATGCGCCCGTGGGGTGGCGTCGGGGCCGGCGATCGTGCGCTCGCATACCAAATGGGCACCGTCACCAACAACACGTCGAAATGGCACAACGCCATGCTCGCTGGCGTGATCTTCGCGCGGCTTGGCCTCGGCGCATCTGGCGTGCCGGACGATCTCGTTCGGAGGGCAGCATGACCCGCGTCCTCTCCCTCCTCGCGCTGATCCTCGCCTCCATCACCATCCTCCCGGCTTATGCCGCTCCAGTTGGCGATGCACTCGTGCATGCGCTCTGCGCAATGGCGGGGGTGTAGATGGTGGCGAAGGTCTTTCATGGCTGGGGTGTCGAGCTGGATGACGGCGATAGCCAATTCCTTCCTGGCATCGGGTATTCGCCGCATCTGACTGGCAAGCCCGCAGACTTCAATCACGTCATTCGCACGCTGGTTTTCGCGACGCGATCTGAGGCGAGAGCGGCGCTGAGGACATACCGGAAGAACAGCCTTTGGGCGTTCTATGGGCCGCAACGAATCTATCGGTCTGCTCGGATTGTCCGGCTCGCGATTACCGTCGAGGTGTGCTGATGTCCGATCCCGTTGGCATCGGCGTCATTGCCCTCGGCGGCGCGATCCTCATTGTTGCCGGCGTGGCGCTGGCGTGGGCGCTCGACAAGCGAGCGTCGCGCCGGCCTCGCGTCCCTGACTGGTCTGCCGATCAGGACGGTGCGCCATGGCCGTGACCAGCGAACAGATGTGGACGCACACCAAGCGCGGGGGCGATGCGCCTGCTTTGGATTTGCTGTGTGCGCCCGCACCTATTCGCCTTCAACTCCCGGACGACGCTGACCTCCTCCCCAGTTCCGGGCACCTCGGCCGGCGTTCCGCCGTCGGCCGTTTTTCTTTCGCGCGGCGCCTCATTGGCTGCCGCAGTCAATCTCTCCGGGCTGCTCATGATCTCTGCCAGGATTTCGCCGAGCGCCCGCATCTTCCTTCATGCCTTTCGTCAGTCATCGTCGGTAGTCCCGACAATGACGTGAAAGGCAAAGGAAGTGTCCCCTATTCATCGGGAGAATTCCCAAAAGTTGCAGGAGCGTTCCGACATGTATTCGTCGGCTGCTGATGTTGCCGAGATGAAGGCGCTCTGCGCCGAGATTGCTTTGCGGGAAGCGGCGTCACCGCACGACAAGGATCGCATTGCGGCGATCCAGAACGCCATTGGCGTCGGCTGGAACAGGGCCTTGGAACTCCTAATCGGCAGGGCTCGCCGGATCGACAGTTGGGAGAAGGATTTAGCCCGTGATCGCGTTGCGGAACTCAAGAGGGCAGAACAACAGAGGAGGGTCGCCGGCCACGTCGACTTCCTCAACCGGCAACTTGCCTACCTCAAGGCATCCGATCCGGACCTTTATGGGCCTCACATTGATCGGGTGGAGCGCGGGCTTGCTGCGGCCGGCGTTCTGGATTGCCCCTTGGCTGAGGCCGACGACTCCGACCTTTCCGATTTCAGCGACTGACAGACGGCCTGCACGGTCGGGGGATTGAATGGAAGTCCTAGACCTTTTCAGCGCAGCGGCGGGAGGATGGTCACTCGGGATGCACCGAGCCAGCTTTCGCACGGTCGCTGCCTGCGAGGCCGTCGCCTGGCGGCGCGCCCTTTACGCCGAGAACAATCCGGGGGTCCTGATCTACGATGACGTTTGCACCCTTACGGCAGACCGAATTCTGGCCGATCTCGGATACCTCCCCCAGGTCGTCGTCGGAAGTCCTCCCTGCCAGGATATCAGCCCAGCCAACACCAAGGGCAAGGGCGTCGAAGGCGAACGAAGCGGCCTCTACTTCGAAGCCGTCCGCATCATCGGAGAGGTCCGCCCTCGTTGGTTCGCTCTTGAGAACAGCGCTAATCTCCGAACTCGGGGCGCTGACGCCGTGCTCGCTGCGCTGGAGGGCATCGGCTACACCTGCTGGGCGTTTGTGGTCCGTGCTGGTGACATCGGTGCCAATCACGAGCGGGCACGCTCTTGGATCATCGGGTGCGACCTTGAGCAGGTTGCCGACCCCAACGGCGACGCAATACGGGTCACAGAGCTATCCCAGCGATCCGAGCCGGAAGCGGCCGTCGCTGAATACGCCGCTGGCTACGCCGAGGAAGACGGACGGGGAGCGTGGCGGCAGGGGGGATGTTCTGAGCCAGCTTCGGGGATATCCGTCGAAGCATGCCGGCATGCCGATGATGCCGACGCCCTTGGCCAGCGATCGGAAGGGATCATTGGGAGTGCATGGCGGGGGCGGGAAGATCAAGAGCCCGAACATTCCGTCGATGCTCTCGCTAACGCCAACGGCGAAGGGGAACCTTACGACACCGTCAATGCTGAAATGGGCAGGGGCGACGGCGTTGGCATCGATGCTCCAGAACCATGGGCTGACTGGAACGGCAGCATTGCCCATCACCTACGGGTGGATGATAGGCTATCCGCCTGGGTGGCTCAGTCGCGCATTGCAGTCGGCGGTCCGCGGGGGACTTCTGCAGCATCCCTCATCGTCGAAGCGTTCGGCGACGCCGTAGTCCCACAAATCCCAGAAGCCATCGGCCGCGCGATCCTCCGCGTCGAGGAAGCGCTTGCGGCTGTCTACATGAGGTCCGCAGCATGACCGATCCCCGTTGCGCCATCCGCAAGAACACCATCCGCCTAAAGAAGCGTATCGGTCCTGAAACCGACATCGATCGCAAGCGCAGGATTCTCACTGACGCCCAGCTCATGGGCATCCGCGTCTCCCAGCGCTCCAGCGGGCAGGGGGCCAAAAATGCCTAGCATTGCGGTTGCCGAAATCCCGGAAGATCAGCGCTTCACTTGGCACGTAGAGCCGTTGGCCGGGCGGTTTCTTGACGCCAGAACCGTCGGGAAAACGCTGGATCAGGTTTGCCGCATTTTCACCGGCGACGACAAGACCGGTCGGAAGGTGTTTTGCGCGCTCACCGGCGTGAGAATGACGGACAGCGGTGGATTTGAGGCCGACATAGCCGTCCTTCCGATTGGTGAGAAGCCGCGCTCCAGCGGGCAGGGGAGGGCGTGATGACGGTTGTCGCCTCAAACTACACCCGCGAAGAAAATGACCTGTCATTCGATGAGGCCAATCGGCGGCTTCGTTACGATCCAGAAACTGGATATCTCCATTGGCGTGCGCGGCCGTTGGCCGATTTTGGCAATAGGCGTGTCGCCGCTTCTTGGAATGCAAAGAACGCTGGAAATGCCGCTGGTTGGGTAGGATCGGATGGTTACAAGCGTCTGACCATCGGCAAGCGGTCCTTCCTCGTTCACCGGGTCGTATGGCTGATCGATCGGGGACAATGGCCTGACGATCAGATCGATCACATCGACCAGAACAAGGCCAACAACCGCATAGAGAACTTGCGACCGGTCTCCAATGCGGAGAACGCTCGCAATAAGCCCCGTCCTGCCACGAATACTAGCGGTCATGTTGGGGTGCGGGCGACCGCTAGCGGGAAGTGGCGCGCGGAGATCAAGCAGAGCGGGCGAAAGATTTTTCTAGGCACCTTCGCGACGATGGAGGCTGCAATTTCGACCCGTCAACAGGCAGCGACGACACTCGGGTTCTCCCCCTTTCATGGGAGGAGCCGTTGACAGTCACCGCTAGCCGCTTTGAGCGGAAACATCACGACCTTTACGAAACGGAGAAATGGGCCACGGAAGCGCTGCTGCGCAACTTCCCGATTCGGCGCCTTACAGTCTGGGAACCGGCTGCCGGAAACCACCTCATGGCGGACGTATTGGCAGAAAATGGTGCGACCGTCCTGACGAGCGACGTTGCCACCTACGATCGCAGTCACCATGCGACGATCGATTTCCTCAAATACCGACCAACCGAGGAAAATCCTGGGTGTGACGCCATCATCACCAACCCTCCCTACGGAAAAGGCAACCGCGATGCCGTTCGCTTCGCCGAGCTGGCGCTTGAGCGGTGTGACGGCCTCGTTGCCCTGCTGCTGACCGCCAAATTCGACTTTGGCAAGACCCGCCGTCACCTCTTCCGCGACAATCCGCGCTTCGCGGCCAAGATCGCCCTGGTGGACCGCATCCAGTGGTTCCCCGGCGATAGCTCGGGCACGGAAGATCATGCCTGGTACGTGTGGCGCCCAACCGCTTATCAGCTTCGGCCGCCGTTGATGCTCTGGGAAGGGAAGGCCGCAGCATGACCACGCGCCCCTCCGCTCCCGTCCGCCGTTCCAAGTTCGGTGCTGAGCCGACAATAGTTGATGGCATCCGCTTCGCGAGCAAAGCCGAGGCCCGTCGCTATGGCGAGCTGCGGTTGCTTGAGCGTGCCGGCGAGATCAGGTCGCTAGAATGCCAGCCGCAATGGAAGTTCGCCATTGATGGTCGCCCCGTCCTGATCCGGTCAGCCGGATTCCCCAATGGGCGCCAAGCGTCGTTCAAAGCCGACTTCCGCTATTTCGATGCCAAGGATGGCCGCATGGTGGTCGAGGACGTGAAGGGCGGCCGTGCCACGCGTACTGAGGCCTATGCCCTCCGCAAGGCCATCCTCGAGGCCATGCATCCAACCATTCGAGTTGTTGAGGTGACGCGATGACCGATCCTCGCGCAATGAAGACCGATGGGGTTGGGCAGTTCTGCGACTGGCTCAATCACGACGTGTCGATGGCGGACGATCCGGAGATCAAGCAGGCAGCCGCGCGAGGCGAGAAACCGCCAACGGATTGGCGCAAGCCAGTTCTCAACGGCCGGGAAGTCACGCCGGCACAGATCGGAGGCCTTCGGCCATGAAAGGCTTCCCGCAAACCGACCGTGACCTCTTCGAGCACATCCGCGAGCGCGCCAACGTGCGTCCCGCAATCTCGTGGGAAGAGATCGCGGCGGAACTCGGCATCAAGGTTCCCGACCTCCTCGACTGGTTTCTGGCCTATCGCGAGCCGAAGCGGGACCGGGATGCGATCAAGGCGCGCGGTCTCTCTCCGATGCTCCTCGCCAGCAATCCAGGCGGCGGCGCCGATCACATTGGATCTGATGCACGTCGCTTTGCCAATTGGCGCAAGGCGCGAGACGGCGCTGCGAAGGCGAGGGCCGGGCAATGAAGCTCAGCGCCCTCCTGCAACCGCTCATCGACGCCAAGGCTCCTCACGAGCTTATCATGGCGCAGATCGTCGCGTTTGAAGCGCAGCAAGAGGCCGCCATCGATAAGCGGCGACAGACGGACGCTTCCCGTCAGGCTCGCAAGAGAGAAGCTGATAAGTCACGTGACATCACGTTACGTCACAGTGACACGCTTCTCGCGGGGACGGGCGACGCGCGCGTAGAGGATAAAACTCTACCCTTAGAGAACAACAAACAGAACCAAGAAAACAAGAAAGACGCGCTTCGCGACGTCGAAGAGTTCAAGGCCGTTCTTTCGCCGCATGTCAACGCGGATCAGCTCGCAAGCCTGCTCAAGGTTCGTCGCCAGAGGCGCGGCGTCATCAACGGACACGCTGCCCGGCTGTTCCTCGGCGCTGTCGAGCGCTGCGGCATCTCGGTTTCCGAGGCCGCCGACAAATGCATTTCCCGCGGCTGGCTCTCGATCGAGCCCGACTGGATCAAGCCGTCGGTGCGCGGCTCGCCGCCTGCGCCGAAGCCCACGCTCGCGGCCGCTTTCGGCCAATTGACCACGGAAATAAGGCGTCGAAATGAGACAGGACTTGGGACAGGTGACGGCGGCGTTCAACCGCCTCTTCTCGACCTACCCGCAATTCGCCACGGCTGATTTCAACGAGGTGGTCGGCGCCTATTTCGATGCCGTCGAGCCCTACGAAACGCAGGACGTTCTCGTCGCCGTGAAGAATTTCCTCAGCGGTTCAGCACCTGGGCACAATCCGGCATTCGCACCGTCTGCACCTCTCGTCGGCGCCGAAAGCCGGCGGGTGATGAACCAGCGGCTGGACAGCGAGGCTCGCCAGCGCAAGCGGGCGCTGCCGGCGCCCGATATTGTTCATACCCCGGAAGAGCGGGCGCGCGTCTCGGCTATGGTGGAAGACCTCAAGCGCCGCACTGCCGAGCAAATGCGCACCGAGGATGCCGCAGCCGATTTGCGGATGCGCGATCTGTCGGCGCGGACGAATGCCCGTTTCTTCCCCGACCAAGACCCAATGGCGATGAAGCGTCGGCTCGGTTTTGCGGCCGGCGACCCCGAAGGCGATAGGGACGTAGCATGAGCGAGAAGTCGAAAGCATCCGCTCGGGAACGGATACGCGAGCAGCGCAAGACCGGCCGCATCCATAGCAGCCAGAAGCGGCTCGCCGTTGAGAACCGGCTCGCGGAGCGCATCAGACCGCAGCCGGTGACGGATCGTCGCTCGCTCGTTGGGCGACTGATGGGCGATCC
>Ga0134125_10011004_pt1 | contig 10143 bp, 8 predicted proteins | sample KB31751_FD_96464 | JGI IMG/M metagenome (GOLD analysis project Ga0134125, IMG submission 96464) | Terrestrial soil microbial communities with excess Nitrogen fertilizer from Kellogg Biological Station, Michigan, USA - KB3-175-1 | ecosystem: Environmental > Terrestrial > Soil > Unclassified ... | reverse complement strand
GCGTGCAGGCGGCCCGTGCCGGCGTCAAAAACGAGCAGCCCGGCCAGCGCCTGCTGCTCTGCTCGGTCGATACGAAGGACGACGCCGCGTCGCCGGCGCTCAAGGCGATCGCGAGCCGCTATACCGATGCCGGCATGCGGATCGAGCACGCCACCGTGAAGGGCCTCGGGAAAACACTGCGCGCCGACCGGCCGCTCTCGATTGTGGCCACGGCGTCCGCGGGCGAGGGCGCGCGCGCGGCTTGGGACTCCGCCGTTCCGCCGCGTCCCTGCCCTCTGTACCATCTCGCCGCGGACCCCGATCCGGTGGCGGTCCGGTTGGATTTACGGCCGTGGGGACACGAGCGAATCGCGCTCAGTGAAGAAGATGGCGCAGGACTGGCGCCCAAAGCGGACCTGGTGTAGGCTCCCGCCCTATGTCCTCCATCCCAAAAGAGCTGCGCTACACCAAGGACCATGAGTGGGTGCGCGAAAGCGACGACCCGCAGGTGGTCGAAGTCGGGATCACCGACTACGCGCAGGGTGAGCTGGGCGACGTGGTGTTCGTGGACCTCCCCAAGGGGGGCGCGTCCCTGAAATCACACGACGTCTTCGGGACGATCGAGGCCGTGAAGGCCGTGTCGGAGCTGTACTCCCCCGTCGCCGGCACGGTCGTCGAATCGAACAAGGCGCTCGAGCAGGATCCCGCGCTCGTGAATCGTGATCCGTACGGCCAGGGCTGGATGGTGAAGGTGAAGGTCAAGGATGCCAAAGAATTGGAGGGATTGCTCCGCGCCGACGCGTACGCGAAGCATGTTGGAGAGTGAAAGCGACCTTCCACGGGCATGCGTGCTTCGTCGTCGAGCGGGACGAGAAGCGCGTGATCATCGATCCGTTTCTCACCGGTAACCCCGCCGCGGACATCGGACCCGATCAGCTTCCTCGACTCGACGCGATCTTGCTGTCACACGGGCACGGGGATCACCTGGGCGACGCCGTCGCGCTCTCCAAGCGCCACCACGCCGTCGTGGTCGCGACCTACGAGCTGGCGAAATTCTGCGCGGATCATGGCGCGACGACGCACGGCATGCACATCGGCGGGGCCCATCAGTTCCCGTTCGGGCGCGTGAAGCTCGTGCCGGCCTTCCACGGCGGCCAGGTGGAGGGAGACAAGACGGGCAGCTACACCACTAATCCGTGCGGCGTCGTGGTGACGATCGGCGGCAAGACCGTCTACCACACGGGCGACACCGGACTCACGCTCGAGATGCAGCTGCTCGCGGGGAAGATCGACCTGATGCTCGTGCCGATCGGGGACAATTACACGATGGGCGTCGAAGATGCCGCCCGTGCGGTGGAGTTCGTGAAACCCAAAAGCGTTATACCAATGCACTACAACACGTGGGATCTGATCAGCGCCGACCCGCAGGAATTCCGCCGACTCGTCGGCAACCGCGCGGCCGTCACGATCCTGTCACCCGGGGAATCGTACACGCTCTCGTAAGATGGAAATCGAACGCGATCTCTTTCAGGACCGGCACATCGGCCCGTCGCCCGAGGACATAGCGACGATGCTGGGGGCGCTGGGTGGGGGCTACGACTCGCTCGATGCGTTCATCGATGCCGTCGTCCCCGCCGACATCCGGCTGCGCCAGCCGCTGCGCATTCCCGCGGCCAAGACCGAGCTCGAAGTGCTCGACGAGCTGCGCGCGCTGGCGTCGCAGAATCACGTGTTCCGCTCCTACCTCGGCATGGGCTACTACGACACGATCACGCCCACCGTGATTCAACGGAACGTCGTCGAGAACCCCGGCTGGTACACCGCCTACACCCCCTATCAGGCCGAGATCGCCCAGGGCCGCCTCGAGGCGCTGCTCAATTTCCAGACGATGGTGTCGGACCTGACGGGACTCGAGGTCGCGAACGCGTCGTTGCTCGACGAAGGCACCGCTGCCGCCGAGGCGATGCATCTCACGGAAGCGGCATCGAAGCACGAGGGGAAGCTCACCTACCTCATCGATAGCGGCTGTCATCCGCAGACGATCGCGGTGGTGCGGACGCGCGCCGCCGTTCGCGGCATCGACGTCGTCGTCGCCGAGAGCGACACGTTCGATTTCAAGCAGACCGGCGTGATCGGCGCGCTGATCCAGTATCCGGCGACCGATGGCGCGATCCGCGACTACCGCGCGCTGTGCGACGCCGCGCACGCGAGCAACGCGCTGGTCACCGTCGCGACCGACCTGCTCGCGCTCACGCTGCTCACGCCTCCCGGCGAATGGGGCGCAGACATCGCCGTCGGGAATTCGCAGCGCTTCGGGGTGCCGCTCGGCTACGGCGGCCCGCATGCGGCGTTCTTCGCGACGCGCGACGAATTCAAGCGGCTCCTCCCCGGACGGATCATCGGCGTGTCCAAGGACCGCGCGGGTCGGATGGGCCTGCGCATGGCGCTCCAGACGCGCGAGCAGCACATCCGCCGCGAGAAGGCGACGAGCAACGTCTGCACCGCGCAGGTCCTGCTGGCCGTCGTCGCGGCGATGTACGCCGTCTACCACGGCCCCGAGGGACTGCGGCGCATCGCGCGGCGCGTGCACGCCTACACCGTGTCGCTGGCGGAAGCGCTCACGACGCTCGGCTACGGCCTCGTCCACTCCGCCTACTTCGATACGCTCGCGGTGGAAGTGCCGCAGGAGGCGCTGCCGCGGATTCTCGATGCGGCCCGCGCCAAGCAGATCAACCTGCGGACGCTGTCACAAACGCGCATCGGCGTGGCGTTCGACGAGACCGTGACCGACGCCGATTTGTCCGACGTCATCGCCGTGTTTGCGGGGCCGATCGGCCGCGATATCGGGGTGCAGACCAGCAAAGCGTCGGCCATCCCCGAATCGCTCGCCCGCACGACGCCGTTCTGCACGCATCCCGTCTTCAACACGCATCACTCCGAAACGGAGATGCTGCGCTACCTGAAGAAGCTCGAGGATCGCGATCTCTCGCTCACGTCCGCGATGATTCCGCTCGGCTCCTGCACGATGAAGCTCAACGCCACCACGGAGATGATTCCCATCACCTGGCGCGGCTTCAACGAGCTGCATCCGTTCGCGCCGCGCTCGCAGGCGCAGGGGTACGCCACGCTGTTTCGCCAGCTGGAAGAATGGCTGGCCGAGATCACCGGCTTCGCGCGGGTGTCACTCCAGCCCAATGCCGGCTCGCAGGGCGAGTTCGCGGGACTGCTCGTGATCCGCGCTTATCATCAGCATCGCGGTGAATCGCATCGCAGCACCTGCCTGATTCCGCAGTCGGCGCACGGCACGAATCCGGCGAGCGCCGTGCTCGCGGGGATGCAGGTGGTGGTCGTGAAAACCGACGCGCAGGGCAATATCGACGTCGCCGATCTCGAAGCCAAAGCGCAGGAGCACAAGGACACGCTCGGTGCGCTGATGGTGACCTATCCATCGACGCACGGCGTGTTCGAGGCGTCGATCAAGAAGGTGTGCAAGATCGTCCATCAGTATGGCGGGCAGGTGTACATGGACGGCGCCAACATGAACGCCCAGGTCGGCCTGTGCCGGCCCGGCGACATCGGCGCCGACGTCTGCCATCTCAACCTGCATAAGACGTTCTGCATCCCGCACGGCGGCGGCGGGCCGGGGATGGGACCGATCGGCGTCGCCGAGCATTTGGCGCCGCATCTGCCGACGCACCCGGTCATCGACGTCGGGATTCCGCTCGCCGCGAGCTCCGGCACCGTATCGGCGGGACCGTGGGGCAGCCCGTCGATTCTGCCGATCTCGTGGGCCTACATCGCGATGATGGGGCGCGATGGCCTGACTCTCGCGACCAAGGTCGCGATCCTCAGCGCCAACTACATCGCGAAGCGGCTGCAGGAGGGCGGCTACGAGCTCCTGTATTCCGGGCAGACCGGCCTCGTCGCGCATGAGTGCATCATCGACACGCGGCCGTTCAAGGCGTCGGCGGGCGTCGACGTCGAAGACATCGCCAAGCGGCTGATCGACTACGGCTTCCATCCGCCGACGGTCTCGTTCCCCGTCGCGGGCACACTGATGGTCGAGCCGACGGAAAGCGAGCCGAAAGTCGAGCTCGACCGGTTCATCGACGCGTTGATCGCGATTCGCGGCGAAATCCGCGAGATCGAAACGCGCGAGGCCGATCGCGAGAACAACCTGCTGAAAAACGCGCCGCATCCGCTGGCGGATTTGCTGGTCGACAACTGGGAGCGGCCGTACTCGCGCGAGCGCGCGGGCTTCCCCACGGCGGCGACCCGCGATCACAAGATTTGGCCGCCGGTCAGCCGGATCGACGCGGCATTCGGAGACCGCAACCTGATGTGCACGTGCCCGCCGGTGGAGGCGTATGCGACGGTATGACGGTAGGACGGTAGGACGGTAGGGCAGCAGGATGTCTAGCTGGAACATCTCAGTCGATTCCCGAGGTCGCTCGGGTGTCGAGAATATGACGTTGGACAACGCGCTGCTGGACCAGGCCCTGGAATCCGGCGGCGCGTTCCTGCGCTTATACCGATGGGATCCTCCGACCCTCTCGATCGGACGAAATCAGCAGAACGTTTTCAAACACGTTCCCGTCGTTCGTCGCCCAACTGGCGGTCAGGCAGTCTGGCACGAGCACGAAGTCACATACGCTGTCGCTGCCCCCGTCGCGTTGTACGGTTCCCTCCGCAACGCGTACTGTCAGATTCACGAGCACATCGCCGCAGCGCTGCGATCACTGGGCGTCTATTCGGTTCTCGCCGAGCGTCAGGGCGTCAGCCCGTCCCGCCGCCTAGCTTCGTGTTTCGCAGTCCCCGTCGGCGGCGAAATCCTCGTCAACGGACGCAAGCTGGTCGGCTCGGCACAAGTCCGACGACAGAACGCATTTCTCCAGCATGGCTCGATTTTGCTCGCCGGCAGCCAGCCGGGGGATGGTCGCGAGATCACGATGGTTGCTGCACTGGGCCGGCCGGTAACGTTTGACGAGGTTGCGCGGGCTATCATCGCGCACTGGCCGTCCTTACCGTCCTACCGTCCTACCGTCCTACCGCCCGTCATTGCTTCTCCAGCGGCCCGGTAGAATGTTAAGCGCCATGCCACGGCGCTCCTCATCCTTCCTTCTTGGTGTTCTGACAGTCGCTGCGCTCGCGGGATGCGAGCGGCGCGGCGGCTGCACCGGCTCCTACTGCGGCACGGTGATCGACGCCGCGCTGTCCGAGCCCGCGACGCTGCTGCCTCCCGTAACCGAGGACGTCGTCGCGGGAGACATCGGCGAGCAGCTGTTTCTCAAGCTCGCCGACGTGGGCATGTCGACGAACACCGTCGGGGATGAGGACTTCCAGGCGCTGCTCGCCAACCGCTGGGAATGGGACGGCCCGGTGACGCTGGTCTTCCATCTGGATCCGCGTGCCCGCTGGCAGGATGGCCAGCGCGTCAGCGCCGCCGATGTCGAATTCACATTCGACGCCTACCAGGACTCCGTCGTCGGGTCACCGTTCCGCGCCAAGCTGCGCCGGATCGCCAGCGTGACCCAGCGCGACTCGCTGACCGCCGTATTCCGGTTCCGCGAGCAATACCCCGAGATGTTCTACGACGCCGTCTACCACATGCGCATCCTGCCGGCGCACCTGCTGCGCTCCGTGCCGAGAGATCAGTGGAAGACCGCGGCGTTCGGGCGGCAGCCGGTGGGGAGCGGGCCCTACAAGTTCGTGCGCTGGCAGTCGGCGCAGTCGATCGAGCTCGTGGCCGATTCGACGTTTTTCCTCGGACGCCCGGGGATCCGGCGGCTGATCTGGCGCTTCACGCCGAATCTGCAGGTCGCCGTCACGCAGGTCATCGCCGACCAGGCCGACGTGCGCGAGCAGCTGGTCACGCCGGACAACGTGCAGCGCGCGCGCGCGGCGCCGCAGCTCAAGCTCCAGACGTTCCGCGGCAACGTGTACACGTACATGGGCTTCAACCTGCGGGCCAGCGGCGACACGTCGAAGCCGCACCCGATTTTCTCCGACCGCGAAGTCCGGCGCGCGCTCAGCATGGCCGTCGATCGCGCGAGCCTCGTGAAGAGCGCGCTCGGCGACCTGGGGAAGGTGCCGCCCGGCCCGATGTCGTCGCTGTTGTGGATCTGGGATCCCGAGATTCGGCAGCTGCCCTACGATACGGCGCAGGCCGGACGGATTCTCAGCGCGCGCGGCTGGCGCGATCACGACGGCGATGGCGTGCGGGACAAGAACGGCCAACCGCTCTCCTTCCACATTCTCGTGCCGACGACGAGCGTGCTGCGCCGCCAGTACGCGCGCCTGCTGCAAGAGCAGTTCCGCATGATCGGCGTGCGCGCCGAGATCGACGAGCTCGAGTTCAGCGTGGTCACGCAGCGGCTGCAGTCGGGGAATTACGACACGTCGATCTTGTCACGCGGCAACGACCCCTCCCCCGGCTCGGGGATCACGCAGTCGTGGACGCGCGCGGGATTCGGCGGCTCCAACTTCGGCCGCTACTACAGCGCGGAGTTCGAGCGGCAGGTCGACCGCGCGATCGCGGCGCCGACGCAGGACCAGGCGCGCGGCTTCTGGCGCGCGGCGATCACCACGATCAACGCGGACGCTCCGGGCATTTTCCTGTACTCGCTCGAGAACGTCGCCGCGGTGCACAAGCGCATCGACAACGTCCAGATTCGTCCCGACTCGTGGGCGGCGCTGCTCCGGACCTGGCGCATACCTCAGGATCAGCTGATCGATCGAGACCGCGTGGAGCGCTGAGGTGATCCTGCGGCGATTCGTCGCCTCGGTGGCCATCATCTTCGCGGTCGTCACGCTCGTGTTCGTCCTGATTCACATCGCTCCCGGCGAGCCGTGCCCTTCCGATGAGCCGGTCGATCCCGCCGTCTGCAGTGAGCTGAAACAGCAGTTCGGACTCGATCGCCCCGTGCCCGAGCAGTACTGGCGCTATCTCGTCGCGCTCGCGCACGGCAACCTCGGCTACTCGTTCTCGCTGCGCCGCCCCGTGAAGGACGCGCTCGTCGAGACGATTCCCTTCACGCTGCAGCTGAGCGGCGCGGCGTTGCTGATCGACTTTCTCCTGGGCCTGCTCCTGGGGATCTACCAGGCGAGCCGCGTGAATCGGGTGCCCGACTGGGTCCTGGGCAACATCACGCTCTTCATTTATTCACTGCCCACGTTCTGGCTCGCGCTGATCCTGCTGCTGCTGTTTGCCGAAAAGCTCGGCTGGTTTCCCGTCGGCGGGGCGAGCCATCCGATCTTCTGCCCGGCCGGCGTCGACTCGGCGTTCTGCTTCGCCGACCGGATCTGGCATTTGCTGCTGCCGGCGGTCACGCTGGGGCTCGTGGGAGCGGCGGGCACGGCCCGATTCCAGCGCGCCGCCATGCTCGACGTCGCGAGTCAGGACTACGTGCGCACCGCGCGCGCCAAAGGCGTTCCGGAGCGGCGCGTGGTGTTGCGCCACCAGCTGCGGAACGCCCTGCTTTCCTTTATCACGCGCTTCGGGCTCGCTTTCCCGTTCCTGCTCACGGGCGCCGTGCTGATCGAAACGATCTTTGCCTGGCCGGGCATGGGCCGGCTCGCGTTCAACGCGATCCTGACCCGCGATCACACGCTCGTGACCGCGACGGCGCTGATTGCGAGCGCGGTGGTGGTCTTCGGCAATCTGGCCGCGGACCTCCTGCTCGAGCTCGCCGATCCGCGGCTGCGAGTCCGCGCCGACGTCACGACGGAGATCGTGACGGTATGACGCTGGGCACCTGGCTGGCGCTCGTCGTCGCGCTCGTGCTGGCGGGTGAGCTGGTGCGCGCCCTGCGCCAGCGCGCGCTGCGCGGCAACCGCGACCGGTGGCGCCGCTTCTTCAAGCATCGCACGACGTCGTGGGGCATCGGGATCCTGACGTTCCTCGCGATCGTCGCGCTCGCCGCGCCGCTGCTCGCGCCCTATCCGCCCAATCAGCAGCTCGACATCGTGCAGCTCAAGAATCATGGACCGTCGTGGACCTTCATCCTCGGCACCGACGTGCTGAGCCGGGACGTCTGGAGCCGGCTCGTGTGGGGCGGGCGCGTGTCGCTCGGCATCGGCGCGCTGGGAGCGCTCGTGGCCATCTCGGTCGGGACGGTGGTCGGCGCGCTGTCGGGCTACTATCGCCGCTGGGTCGATACGGTCCTGATGCGAAGCGTGGACGTCGGGCTCGCGCTGCCGCGCATTTTCATTCTGTTGATGGTCGTCGCGCTGTGGGACGGCCTGCCCTTCGCCGCGCTGGTACTCGCGATCGGACTGACGTCGTGGTTCGGGACGAGCCGGCTGGTCCGCGCCGAGGTACTGTCGCTCCGCGAGCGCGAGTTCGTGATGGCGGCCCGGGCGCTCGGCATGGGCGGCGCGCGGGTTATCTTTCGCCACGTTCTACCGAACGCGGCTGCGCCGATCATCGTCTCCGCGGCGCTGAGCGTGGGGAATGTGCTGCTGTTGGAAGCGTCGCTGTCGTTTCTGGGCATCGGCGTCGCCCCGCCCGACCCGAGCTGGGGCAACATGATCGCCGACGGCGCGTCCGAGATCTACAGCGCGCCGTGGACCACAATCTTTCCTGGCCTCGCTATCGCTTTGGTCGTGATGTCGCTCAACGCCATCGCCGACGGACTGCGGGACGCCCTCGATCCGCGCGAGGAGCCGGCATGAAGGGGCCGGCCTTGCTGCGCGTGCGCGATCTCAAGACGTACTTCGTCACCGAGCACGGCACCGGCACCGCGCGCGCCGTGGACGACGTGTCGTTCGATCTGTATCCCGGCGAGACCCTGGGCATCGTCGGCGAATCGGGCTGCGGCAAGACCGTCACTTCGCTCTCGATCCTCCGCCTGGTGCCGGAGCCTCCCGGTCACATCCTGCCGGGAAGCGTGATCGAATTCGAGGGACGCAATCTGCTCGCCCTTCCGGCGCCGGAGCTGCGCGCGGTTCGCGGCAATCAGATCGCGATGATCTTCCAGGAGCCGATGACGTCGCTGAACCCGGTCTTCACGATCGGCGACCAGATCGCCGAGGCGGCGATCATTCACCAGCATCTCTCCCGCGGCGCCGCGCGCGCCAAGGCGATCGAGATGCTGCGCCTGGTCGGCATCCCCGATCCGGACGAGGGCGTCGATCACTATCCGCACCAGCTCTCGGGCGGCATGCGCCAGCGCGTGATGATCGCGATGGCGCTCGTCTGCAACCCCAAGATCCTGATTGCCGACGAGCCCACGACCGCCCTGGATGTGACCATCCAGGCGCAGATCCTGGAGCTCCTCGACAACCTCCAAAACCAGTTCGGCATGGCCGTGCTGCTCATCACGCACGACCTCGGCGTCGTCGCCGGGCACGCCGATCGCGTCGTCGTGATGTATGCCGGGCGCGTCGTAGAGACGGCGCCGACCGACCGCCTGTTCGAGGCGCCGACGCACCCCTACACCGAGGGCCTGCTCGCGGCCGTGCCGCGCATCGACGCGCCGCGCGCGCGCCTGCACGCGATTCCGGGACAAGTTCCGGCGGCGACGGCGTGGCCGAGTGGCTGCCGGTTCAGGCCGCGCTGCCCCTACGCCTGGGAGAAATGCCTGGAGGAACCCGGGCTGCTGGAAACGGGCTCCCCCGGACACACGGCGCGCTGCTGGCTCGTCGCGGAGCCCGCGCGGCGGCAGGTGAAGCCATGACGCTGGTCGAGGTGCGCGATCTGGTGAAGCACTACGCCGGCGAGCGCACCTGGCTCGGCGTGGGCCACCCGAAGCCGCCGGTGCGCGCGGTGGACGGCGTCTCATTCACGATCGCCGCGGGCAAGACCCTCGGCCTGGTCGGTGAATCGGGCTCGGGAAAAACGACGGTCGGCCGCACGATGCTGCGGTTGCAGGAGCCGACGCGCGGCACCGTGGTCTTCGACGGGAATGATGTGTTTGCGCTCGACGCGGGGCCGCTGCGCGCGCTGCGACGCAAGATGCAGATCGTGTTTCAGGATCCGTACAGCTCACTGAACCCGCGCATGACCGTCGGGGAGACGCTGCGCGAGCCGCTCGAGATCCACAAGCTGGCCGGCGAAGTCTCGGCCCTGCTCGACGAGGTGGGACTCGACGCCGCGTTCGCGAAACGCTATCCGCACGAGCTGTCGGGGGGGCAGCGGCAGCGGGTGGGCATCGCGAGGGCATT
>Ga0134125_10011003_pt1 | contig 10143 bp, 5 predicted proteins | sample KB31751_FD_96464 | JGI IMG/M metagenome (GOLD analysis project Ga0134125, IMG submission 96464) | Terrestrial soil microbial communities with excess Nitrogen fertilizer from Kellogg Biological Station, Michigan, USA - KB3-175-1 | ecosystem: Environmental > Terrestrial > Soil > Unclassified ... | reverse complement strand
CGAACTTCAAGAGCACCGCGTCGTTGCCGTTGTCCGTGCTGACGCCGGTGACGTAGATCGACCCGTCCGGCGCGATCGCGACGCCGACTCGTCCCAGGCCGCGCACCGTCGTGCCGTTCCAGATCCGCTGCCACGTCAGCGATCCGTTGGCCGCGAACTTCACGACGAAGATCCGCGGGCTTGGGATGCCGAATTCATCGGTCGTGAAGCTATCGGAGATGCCGACGACGCAGGTGCTGCCGTCGGGCGCCATCGCCAGTCCGCTTGCGACGTCGGCTCCCGTGCCGCCCCACGTCGTCTGGCTCAGCAGCGACTGGGATCGTGCCGGTGCCGCCTCGAGAGCGATCAGCAGCACGCCGATCGCCACGTTGATCACAGATCTGCACTTCATCGTCTTCCCTCCGCGGACGACGAGGCCGCAGCACCACGCCGTCTTGCGGCGCTCGCGGCGTGCAATGTCGGCACCAGCGGCTGCGTCCGGCGAAGAGCGCGAGAAGACCGTCTTATTCGTTCGCGGCGCGTAACCGCTTACGACTCTCGCTTGACAACGGCAGAGCCGCCCGGATATGAAGCAGCCATTCAAGGAGGCTGGACATGATCACCGGGCTCCTCAATGTCGTCACAGCAATCTCGCTGGTCGCCGCATTTTCGGGCGCACCAATCCAGGGACAGGGAAAAATCAGCGGCGTCGCGCGCGATTCGAGCGGCGCTGGGGTTCCAGGGGTGACCGTCACCGCCACCAATCAGGCCACGAAGGACTCGCAGAACGCCACGACGAATGGCGACGGCAGCTACACGTTCACGCTGCCGCCCGGCTCCTACACGATCGCCGCGACGCTGTCGGGATTCCGCCGCGTCATCCAGTCCGCCAACCTGACCGCCGGCGGCGCCAGCCAGGTGGACTTCACGCTGCAGCCGCTGCTCACCGAGGAGATCACCGTCACCGCCACCAAGCGCGAGCAGGCGCTGATCGACGTGCCGTTCTCGGTTGCCGCGCGCACCGAGGAAACGCTGCGATCGAGGGGCGTCGAAGACATGGAAGGCGTGGCCGCCAACGTCGGCGGCCTCACCGTGCAGAATCTCGGCCCCGGCCAGAGCCAGGTCGCGGTGCGCGGCGTCTCGGCGGGGCAGATCGTCCGCGATCAGCCCGGCGTCAAGGAGCAGGTCGGCATCTACCTCGACGAGTCGGTCATCTCGCTCTCGCTCTTCACGCCCGATCTCGATCTGTTCGACACCAACCGCATCGAGGTGCTGCGCGGACCGCAGGGCACGCTCTTCGGTTCCGGATCGCTCTCGGGCACCGTCCGCTACATCACCAACCAGCCGGAAGTCGGCGTCACCCGCGGCTTCGCCGAGCTCGGCGTCAGCGGCGTGGCCGGCGGCAACGCCGGCGCCGATCTCAAGCTTGGCTTCAACGTGCCCGTCGGCAAGAGCAACGCGGCGCGGATCACCGGGTATCACGATCGCCTCGCCGGCTACATCGACGCGGTCCAGCCCGATGGCAGCGTGAAGAAGAACGTGAACGACGGCTTCCGCACCGGGTTTCGCGGCGCGGTGAAGTTCGTGCCGCGCGAAGGGTTGTCCATTCAGCCGCGCCTCGTCTACCAGCGCGTCAAGATGAACGGCTGGAACCGCACCGACTCGTACAACATCCTCGCCAACCCGTTCACGACGACGCGGCCGCCGGTCACGCTGAACGGCCGGGAGCAGTTCACGCAGCTCGAGGAAACGTTCCGCGACGACTTCCTGCTCGGCGACCTGAACCTGACCTACGCGATGGGCGACACGGCCGTCACCTCGGTCACCTCCTTCACGCATCGTGACGTGGACGTGATCCGCGACGCCACCGCGCTGACCGCGAGCATCACCGGCGGCAGCATCGGCCTGCCGCAGAACGTCTACACGCTCGACGCGCCGCTCGACGACGCCACCAAGGCGAACGTGTTCACGCAGGAAGTGCGCTTCTCGAAGGCGAAGGGGCGCGTGCCCTGGGTCTTCGGCGGCTTCTACAGCCACGGCGATCGCGACTACGGCCAGAACCTGCTCGTCGCCGGCTTCCAGGATCTGACCGGGATTCCGACCGTGGGCCTGCGCGCGCCGAAGGACGTGCTGTTCTTCTCCGATCTCGGCTACAAGCTGAATCAGTTCGCGCTCTTCGGCGAGGCGACGATCTCACCGACCGATCGCTTCAGCCTCACCGCCGGCCTCCGCTACTACCACTTCAGCGAGGACAAGGAACAGATCTTCGACGGCCTGTTCGCCAACGACAACACCGGCACGGCGCTGGTGTCGCAGCCGGGGACGACGGACGCCGACGACGTGGCGCCGCGCGTGATCGCGACGTTCAAGCTGCGCGACGGCACCAACCTCAACGCGCAGGTGTCGAAGGGATTCCGCCTCGGCGGGATCAACGATCCGCTGAACGTGCCGTTGTGCACGCCCGCCGACCTGGCGACCTTCGGCGGCCGCGACCAGTGGACCGACGAAACAGCGTGGAACTACGAGGGCGGCGTCAAATCGCGTGTGTGGGACGGACGCGGCGCGGTCGGCGTCTCGGCGTTCTACATGGACATCCGCGACCTGCAGGCGACGGTGACCGCCGGCTCGTGCTCGTCGCGTGTCGTCTTCAACGTGCCGAAGGCGCGCAGCCAGGGCCTCGAGGTGGAGTTCGAGGCCGCGCCGACGCGCCACGTCGACTTCGCCGTGTCCACCAGCTTCAACGACGCGCAGCTCAGATCCGACGTCCCGCCGGTGGACGTGACCGGGATCGCCAGCGGCGATCGGCTGCCGACGGTGCCGAAGTTCCAGCTGGCCACGGCGGCCACGTACCAGTGGGAGGTCAAGCCCGGCGCGCTCGCCTACCTGACCGGCACCTATCAGCACATCGGCTCGCGCTACACGCAGGTCGGTGATCAGCTGCTCGGCACGCTCGACCTGGCGTCGTTCGGCGGCAACACCATCGGTGCGCCGCTGACCGCGCGCACCTTCACCTACGACCCGAAGCTGCCGGCCTACGACCTGCTGAACCTGCGCGTCGGGGTCCGCCGCGGCATCTGGGACATCGCCGTGTTCATGAACAACGTCACCGACGAGCACGCGCTGCTGTCGTTCGACCGCGAACGCGGCACGCGCGCGCGGATCGGCTACCTGACGAACACGCCGAGGAGCTTCGGCGTGTCGTCGAGGTTCGATTTCTAGAAGGTCATTGAACGCTCGCGTTTACACTCGCGTTCCCACCAATGGTGAACGAACACGACCGCTGCTTCGATCCGCCGCTCGAGCAGGCGCCCGACCAGACGGCATCGCGGCCGCTGGCGACGCTCAGGGTGACCCTCGTGCCGCCGGCAAACGACGCCGATCCGGTGCTGCCGACGCTGACGCTGATCCCCGACGGGCTCGAGGTCACGCGCTCGCCGCTGCGGCCGGATGCCGTCACCGACAGCGTGTAAGGCCCGCCCGAGGACGGCGGGGGAGGTGGCGACGAGCCGCCGCTCACCGTCAGCGAGGCAAAGAGGAACGAGCTGCTGATCCCCGCCGACAACTGCACCGTTGTCGTATCCGCGGGGAAGGTGGTGATCGTGAACGTGGCGCTCGTCGCCCCCGCGGCCACGGTGACGCTCGACGGCACGGTCGCGACGCCGGGCAGGTTGCTGCCGAGGCTGACCACCGTGCCGCCAGCCGGCGCGGCCGACGACAGCCTGACGGTACCGGTCGCCGACGACCCGCCGGTGACGCTCGTCGGGCTCACCGTGAACGACGACAGCGCCGGCGAGGCGGCGCCAGACGGATTCACCGTCAGCGTCGCGCTCTGCGTCGCGCCGCCGTTGCTGGTGGACATGCTCACCGGCGTCGACGCCGTCACCGCGCTTGTCGTGATCTGGAAGTTGACGCTGGTCATGCCGGCGCGGAGGTAGATGCCGCCGCCGCTGACGCTGGCCACCGACGCGTTGCTGGTGGCGATGGGGAAGAACTCGTCATAGCCGGCGCTGGACGCCACACGGATGGTGCCGATCGATCCGTTCGTCGTCGACGAAGGGTTCAAGGTCAGCGAGGTCGGCGCGCGGCGCGGCCGCAGCGACGCCGTAACCTGGGCCGAGGCACCTTTATATGTTCCCGTCAGCGTCGCCGTCGTCGCGGCTGACACTGGATTGGTCTGCACCCATGCCGATCCCGAGAAGAATCCCGCCGCTACCGTGACGGTCGTCGGCGGCACGACCGCGGGGTTGTCGCTCGCCAGCGTGACGGCCGCGCCGCCGGCCGGCGCCGCACCGTTCAGATCGATCCACACCGTCGTCCAGTCGCCGCCGGCGAGCACACCCGGAGACATGCGCAGGGCCTTCAGCGACGCCGGCTGCACCGTCACGACCTGCGAGGTCGTCGCCGAGTTGAGCGTCGCCGACAGCGTCACCGCCGTGGCGTCGGTCACCTGCTGGGACGTGACCATGAACTGCGCCCACGCCGTGTTGGCCGGCATGCTGAGCGTCGCCGGCACCGGCAGCACCGACGGATTCGAGCTGGCGATGTTGATCGTCGCGCCGGAGGAGCCGGCCGCGTTCGTCAATTGCACCTGCGCCCACGCCGAGTCGCCGGGAAACATCGGGTTCTTCGTCACCGTGATCGAGACCGGACGCGGCGGTCCTGCCGGGACCGTGAACGATCGCGCGGCCGACCACGCGGTCGCGGCCGACGTCGTCGGCGACGCGCTCCCCTGGAACGAGCGGACGCGCCAGAACTTCGTCCCGGAGGTCAGCGACAAGACGACGCGCGACGGCCCGTTCAGCTGCGGCGAGTCGTCCTCGATGCTGGTGAAGCTGGAGTCGCGCGCGATCTGCAGCTCGTATCCGCTCGGCTGCGGGTTCGGCACATGATTCCAGGTCAGCGTGATGGGCAGCGTGAGCGTCGTGCCCGAGGCCGGCGACGCGAGCGTCGGCGCCGGCCCGATCGGATTGTTGTAGAAGACGGAGAAGCCGATCACGTTCGACGCGGCGCTCGACACGCCGCTGCTGTCGATGGCGAACACGCGCGCGGAGTAGTTGCCTTCGGGGTTCCCGATCGCGAACGAGTACGACGGCGACGGAATGTTGTCGATCTTGATCGTGTTCGTCGGAGGGAAACTGGGATCGGTCGACGCCTGCAGGACGTAGGTGGCCGCACCCGGTACGGCGCTCCAGCTGAATCTGATGACTTCGTTGGGATGGAACGTCGAGTAGGCCTGTGTAGGATTCAAGACTGGCGCTGCGAGCGCCGACTGAGCCACGAGCGTCGACGACGATCGATTGACGACGAGCAGACACAGAAGAGCCAATAACAGTTTTGTTGTTTTCATGTTGTCATGAGGTGGGACGCGATCCGATCGTCCGGCGAGATCCGATGCGTGAGGTTCCAACGACGAGAAGTATGCGCAAGCGAACTGCCATATCGGGTGTGCAGGGAATCCCCGAAATATGGGGGAGACGCGAAAACACTGACGAGTTGATCCGTGCAAAAAATTCGCTGGTGTCGAGATTAGTTACGGAATGACGTAGCAGGTAAGCGATACGAAAAACGTAGCCGGGCTGGCACGACCCATGACTTACGAGTTACCCGATTACTGGTACTCGCGCTGGCTGCTCGAGCGTGGCCTGGCGCTGATCTATCTCGTGGCGTTTGCCGCGGCGGTCAGCCAGTTTCTGCCGCTCGCGGGCGAACGCGGCCTGCTGCCGGCGCGGCGCTTCCTCAATGAGGTGCCGTTCCGCTATTCACCCAGCATCTTTCACTGGTTCGCCAGCGATCGTGCGTTCATCGCGTGCGCGTGGCTCGGCGTCGTGCTGTCGCTCCTCGCGCTGATCGGCGTCACCGCGCGCCTCGGCGCGATCGCCGCGGCGCTGCTGTGGGCCGCGCTCTACGTGCTGTATCTCTCGTTCATCAACGCCGGCCAGACCTGGTACGGCTTCGGGTGGGAATCGCTGCTGGTCGAGATCGGCTTCTTCACGATGTTCGCCGGCGCGCGCGCGACGCCGCCGCCTCTGCTCCTCAACTGGATCTATCGCTGGACGCTCTTCCGGCTGATGTTCGGCGCCGGGTTGATCAAGATCCGCGGGGACGCCTGCTGGCGGGATCTCAGCTGTCTCGACTACTTCTTCGAGACGCAGACGATGCCGACCCCCCTCAGCTGGTACATGCACCACCTGCCGCGATCGGTGCTGCACGGCGGCGTGGCCTTCAACCACTTCGTCGAGCTGATCGTGCCGTTCGGGTTCTTCCTGCCGCAGCCCTATGCCGGCATCGCCGGCATCATCACCATCGTGTTCCAGCTGGTGCTGATTGCCGGCGGCAACCTTTCCTGGTTGAACTGGCTGACGATCGTGCTCGCGTTCTCGACGATCGACGATCGGTTCCTGTCGTGGCTTCCCGTCGCGCGGCCGGAGCTGCAGGCGATCTCGTCCGCGCACCGGGTCGCCACCGTGGTCCTCGCTCTCGTTGTCGCCGTCCTGAGCATCCCGCCGACGCTGAACATGCTGTCGCCGACGCAGGTGATGAACACCGCGTTCAACCCGCTGCAGATCGTCAACACCTACGGGGCGTTCGGCAGCATCACGAAAGAGCGCTACGAGATCGTGATCGAGGGCACGGCCGACGAGACGATCGGCGAAAGGACCGCCTGGCGGGAATACGAGTTCAGGGGCAAGCCCGGAGACGTCTCGCGCGTGCCGCCGCAGGTGGCGCCGTATCACCTGCGCCTCGACTGGCTGATGTGGTTCGCGGCGATGTCATCGGCGCAGGACTACCCCTGGTTCCCCGAGCTGCTGCTGAAGCTGCTCGAAGGGGACCAGGCGGTCCTGGGGCTGCTGCGAGACAACCCGTTCCCCGATCGCCCGCCGCGGTGGATCCGCGCGCAGCTGTACCTCTATCACTTCACGGCGCCGGAAGAGCACCGCCGGACCGGGCAGATCTGGACGCGGACCCTGGCGGGGCCGTATTTTCCTGCAGTACGGTTGAAAACATGACCACGCTGGCCCCGCGGTGGCTCGTCAGCCGGGCGTTCGACCTCACGTGGTTTTTCGGCGGCGCGGCGCTCAGCCTGATGGTTCTCTGGCTGTATTTCGTCGCCGGCGCTCCGATCGTCGCGCTCTGGTGGATCTGGCTGATCGCGTTCGACGGTCCGCACATCGCGGCTTCGTTCACCCGCACGTATCTGGATGCCGGCGAGTGGCGAAGGCGTCCGGCGCTGCTGCTGACCAGCCTGCTGACGTTCGTCGTCGGCCCGGCGTTTCTGGCCGCGACCGCGGTCACGGGCTCGCAGGATCCGTTCCTGCTCTTTCTCGCGCTGGCGACGCTCTACGGCTACTACCACGTCGTCCGGCAGCACTACGGCTTCGTGGCGCTGTACAACGCGATCAATCGCGATCGCGATCCGAAGCGCGTGGCCCTGGACCGGCGCACCCTGTACATCGGTTGCTGGGCGCCCTACCTCTACTTCCTGCTGACGCACCCGCGCGTCCGCGCGCTGATCGGGCTGCACCCGGGAGAGCTCGCGAACGCGGCCACGTCCACCGCCGAGATCTGTGTCGTCGTGTGGCTCGCCGTGCTGGTCTGGTTCGTGGTGCGCCATCTGCGCACCGACGGCTTCCGCTTCCACAATCCCAAGACGCCGTACCTGGTGACGACGATCGTTCTCTACTGCGTCATCTATTTCGCGATTGCCCGGTTCGAGCCGGTCTACGGCGCGTCGCAGGGGCCCGACCAGGACTTCCTGCTGCTGTCCATCGTGATCGTCATCTTCCACAACGTGCAGTACCTCGGGCTGGTCTGGTTCCACAACCGCAATCGATACAGCGAAGGCGACGGCCACGGCCTGGCAGGCCTGGTCAACCGCGCGCCGGCCACGTTCCTCGGCGTCTGTGCGCTCTTTTCGATCGCGGTGTATGCCACCTTTGCATGTTCGACGGGTGTCTTCCCGTCCTGCCAGTGGTTCACCGGCGCGCCCGCGATAGGTCGAGTGACCTGGAACCAACTCGGCCTGTGTCTGTGGTGGGGACTGGCCATGAACCACTACTACCTCGATCAGAAGATCTGGCGCATCAGCGGCGACGAATCCTTGAAACGAAGCCTGCGGCTCGCGTGAGTGTGCGATAGAATCGCGCGCACTCCGCGCCGGATCGGCGCACCTCGCGGGAGTCGCCATGCACGATGCGGCAAGCGGTCCTCCAGAGCGAACCTTCACGTCGCACGTCTATTACGGGCTGACCAAGAGCCTGTGCGGCGTGTGCAAGTCCGCGGTCGACGCCAAGGTACAGTTCGTCGACGACTCGGTCTGGTTCGACAAGTTCTGCCCCTCGCACGGACACCAGCGCGTCACCGTCGCCTCGTCGGTGGAGTGGTACCTCGACGCGATGTCGTTCGTGGCGCCGATGACGCCGCCGCGCCGCGTCACCACGCCGGTCAGCGCCGGCTGCCCGTTCGACTGCGGCGCCTGCCCGTCGCACCAGCAGAAGGTCTTCCTGCCGGTGATCCCGATCACGTCGGCGTGCAATCTCGACTGCCCGATCTGTTACACGATCAACAAGAACCACGGCGCGCACCAGATGTCGACGGAGGATCTCGAGCGGATCCTGGGGCACCTCGCCGCGGATCACGACGAGATCGACATCGTCAATTTCACCGGCGGCGAGCCGACGCTGCACCCGCGGCTGCCCGAGTTCCTCGAGATGTGCCGCAACGCCGGCATCCGCCGCCTGACCATCTCGACCAACGGCCTGCGCCTGCGCGACGAAGCCTACGTGCGCAAGCTGGCCGCGCTCGACGCGCGGATCGTGCTGTCGCTCGACACCTTCCGCCCCGAGACGGATCGCGTGCTGCTCGGCGCCAACACGGTGAAGACGAAGCTCGACGTGCTGGCCCTGCTCGAGAAGCATGACGTCGCGACGACCATCCTGCCGGCGGTGGCGATGGGCGTGAACGACGACGAGGTCGGCGCGCTCCTCGAACTGGTGCTGGCGCGGCCGCACATCCGATCGCTGGAGTTGCACACGATGACGTTCACCGGGCAAGGGGGCGTCGGCTTCCAGCGGACGGCGCGGATCACGATTCCCGACCTGCACCGGCGGGTCGAGGCCGCGACCGGCGGGCGCATCGGCTGGCGCGACTTCGTCCCTTCGCCGCTGGCGCATCCGCACTGCTACTCGATCTGTTACATCCTCTGCCTCGACGGCGGCGGCTACGTCCCGTTCGCGCGCCTGGCCTCGCGCGCGACACTCTTCGAGCTGCTCGGCGAGTCGCTCTACATCGAGCCGCGCGAGCCGCTCGAGCAGGTCTTCCGCGGCATCATCGACGACCTGTGGGCCAGCCCGGACCGCATCCCCGAGAGCGCGCGCGTGCTGGCGACGATCAAGCGGCTGCTCACCGATCTGTTTCCCTCGAACCGCCGGCTGTCGATCCTCGAGCGCCAGAAGATCTCCGAGCGGGCGGTGAAGGCCATCTACATCCACTCGCACATGGACGAGGAGAACTTCGACGTCGCGCGGGTGATGAAGTGCCCGGTCGGGGTGCCGCAGGAAAACGGCGGCAACATCCCGACCTGTTCGTACAACGTGCTCTACCGCGAGAAGGATCCGCGCTTCGCCGACGCCGGCATGCTGCATCGCATGGCGGTGAGGCGGCCGGGCGCGATGCCGGAGCCCGTATGAAGCTGCCAGTCGTCGATCCGCAGTTCACCTGGTCCCCGGCGGCGGCGGCGGGCGAGGTGTTTCATTCGTTCTCGAAGGGCATGTGTCCCACCTGCCGCTCGCTGGTGGACGGCGCGCGCATCATCCGCGACGGCAAGGTCTACCTGCGGAAGCAGTGCCCGCGCGACGGCCGGTCGGAGGCGCTCATCTCCGGCGACGCCGACTGGTTCCTGCGCTCGCTGACCTACATCAAGGAAGGATCGGTGCCGCTGAAGCACTCGACGAAGGTGTCGGGCGGCTGTCCGACCGACTGCGGGCTCTGCCCGGATCACGAGCAGCACAGCTGCCTGCCGATCATCGAGATCACCAACCACTGCAATCTCGAGTGCCCGATCTGCATCGTCCAGAACCGCAACAACTACAACATGTCGGTCGAGGAGTTCCGGGCCACGATCGACGGGCTGATCGACAAGGAAGGCCTGCTCGACACGGTCAACCT
>Ga0134125_10011002_pt1 | contig 10144 bp, 7 predicted proteins | sample KB31751_FD_96464 | JGI IMG/M metagenome (GOLD analysis project Ga0134125, IMG submission 96464) | Terrestrial soil microbial communities with excess Nitrogen fertilizer from Kellogg Biological Station, Michigan, USA - KB3-175-1 | ecosystem: Environmental > Terrestrial > Soil > Unclassified ... | reverse complement strand
TGAAAAGCAGCCCACCGAAGTCAAAGTGGGAAATCACTCGTTCATTCGCTTTGATTACATGTCGCCTGCGGCGGAATTGCACTGGTACACGCTTGCCACCGAGGTTCGCTGCCATGCTGTGGTTTTCCAGTTCACCAGCCGCGATCCGGAGTTGCTGGAAAGCATGATCCGCCAGATGGACAGAGCTGGACTTCTGGCCCAATCATCGCCAGAACCCACCGCTCCCGTGTGTATCAGGAATTACGCGAGCGGCGACAACGTGCTGCAAAAAGTTGAGCCAGTATTCACCGACCATAAATTCAATCGCATACCCGTTCGGATCATCATCGACAAGTACGGAAAGGTGAAGCACATTCATGTGATCAGCGCCTTTCCGTCGCAGATCAAGGCCATCAATGATGCGTTGGCTCACTGGGAGTTCAGGCCGTACCGCGTAAACGGCCGACCGGTTGAGGTGGAAACCGGCATCATGTTTGGAAATCACCCGATGCCAGGAAAATCTGCAACCAGCACGGCGCGCGTATCGGACTAGGTCACGTGCAATGCTGCGGCAGTCCGATTGAATGCGAGCACAGTTTCACGCAACTGTGAGAAACGCGAAGCGTGCACTTGACCTCAGTCGTTGTCTCATCTATAAATCTCGTCACCCTTAAAAAGGGAACAGCAGGATGTTCGGGAAAGCGGTGAGAATCCGCTACTGCCCCGCAACTGTAAGCGATCGTTTACAAGGCCCGGCAATTGCCACTGCCAGTAAAGGCGGGAAGGCGCCGCAGCCGAGGTCGCAAGTCAGGAGACCGGTCCTAGCTGCAGACGTTCGTCGCCTCTTCCGAGGGGAAGGAGAGTTTACATGTGGTTTTTCGCTTTTGGCACGCGCCTGCGTGCCTGCCTTGATTTATTCCCATCAGCTCAACCCTTTGCGCCGAAGAAATTCTGGGCCTGGGCTCCTGTGGTTTTACTCTTTTCGGCTTTGCAACTCGCCGGCCAGACTCCTTCGATTCGCGGCACGATCAAAGATTCGCAGGGAGCCGTCATTCCAAACGCCCAGGTAGAACTACTTCGCGATGGCCAAAAAGTCTCATCCGTCGTGACCAACGGAATGGGTGAATATCGCTTCTTTCCCGTGGCGGTAGGGATTTATCAGATTCAGGCTGTCGCGCGGGGGTTCTCGGTGCAAAAGAGCAGTCCATTCGGCGTTGGAGCCGACTCATTCGCCACTTTCGACTTTATGTTGCGCGTGGGAGTTCCGACCGAGGAGATCGTTGTCACTGCTACCGGCATTCCCATGCCTGAATCGCAAGTTGGCGCATCCGTGTCAGTGATTCCGCGGCAGGTTTTCGAAGACCGCGTTGATATTCTCCAACCGATGCAGCAAGTTCCAGGTGTGCAGGTTGTACAGAGCGGACAACGAGGAGCGGAGACATCACTCTTTATTCGTGGCGGGAACAGTAATGCAAACAAGGTCCTGCTCGATGGTGTTCCGGTGGATGACATTGGTGGCGTGGTGAATTTTGGCAATATTGCCACCACTGGGATTGATCAACTGGAAGTCCTCCGGGGGCCGAACAGTGTTCTTTATGGTCCTGACGCGATGGCCGGTGTGGTATCTCTTACCACCCGGCGCGGCGTTACGCCAAAACCCGAGCTCTCCTATTCATTTGACGCCGGGAACTTTAACACTTTCCGCCACGATGGAACGCTCGCCGGTGTGTTCCATCATCTCGACTATCTGGGCGAGATCTCCCGCACTGACACAAACAATAGTCTGCCGAACAGCCGCTATCACGACGGAACCTACGTCGCCAATGTGGGCTTTGCCATCAACTCCAGCACCGATGTTCGCTTCACCGGTCGTTACACCACCGCCGGACTTGGCCAGCCTAATGCGATTGATTTTTTCGGAATCGCCGACGATTCATTTGAAAAAGACCAGGACGCCTTCATCAGCGTCGCATTCCAGAACCAGACCACAGAGCATTGGCACAATCTGGTCCGATACGGCGCGGCACGTTTACGCCTGCAGGACACAAACCCATCGCCCACGGGCCTTCCCTTTGACAACGGTTTTGGCCAGGGTCTCAACTTCCTGGGTCTGCCGGTGACCATCCGCGGGGCCAACGGCTTCAGCGTGAGCGGCCAGGGAATTCTGGATTTCAGCGGCACGTATCCCATCGAAACCAGCAGTTCCAGCAAGCGCGATTCTGTTTATTTCCAGTCCGACTACACCTTCAATTCTCACCTTACCGGTTTGTTTGGGTTTCGTTTTGAGAATGAGCGCGGCTTTACTTTGTCGTTCGGCACCAAAACACCGGCAGATCGCGACAACTTTAGTTACATAGGAGAGGTACACGGAAGCTTTGGCAAGGCTTTTCTCACGCTCGGAGGCAGCCTGGAACGCGACGCCGTTTTCGGCACCACCGGCATACCGCGAGGATCGCTTGCCTATTACCTGGTGCCGCCGAAACCTTCGGGATTTCTGTCGGGCACCAAACTGAAAGCCAATTACGGGCAGGGAATTAAAGAACCGTCTATTTTCGAAGCCACTTCCTCACTCTTTGACTTACTTTCCGCGGGTGCTCCACAACTCATTCCCCAGTTCCAGATCGGTCCCATTTCTGCGGAAAGGTCGCGCAGTTACGATGTCGGTGTGGATCAGTTTCTGGGAGGAGGCCGCGTGAGGCTCTCCGCGACTTACTTCCACAACCAATTTACCAACCAGATTGAATTCGTGCCGACGAGCGCCTTTCCTCTTCTGGGAATCCCTGCTGCGGTAACGGCACAGTCAGGATTCGGGGCCACCATTAACTCCGGCGATACGCGCGCTCTCGGCGCTGAAACCGAGATGGAATTGACGCTAGGGCACGGACTTACCGCTCGAGCTGCTTACACTTATCTCGATGAGGTGGTACGTCGTTCGTTTACCAGCGACGCTGCTTCCTGCGCGTTCGTCGATCTGCAATCATTCTGCGCGTTTAACCCTGCATTCCCCTCCATACCCATCGGTGCCTTTGCTCCACTTGTTGGAGCGCGTCCTTTTCGGCGGGCGCCCCACACCGGAAACTTCTCGCTCGACTATGCCCGCAGCAAATTCAATATCTCGTTAAACGGCTACATCAGCAGCCGCCACGACGACAGCACATTTCTCAGCGATGCTTTTTTTGGCACCACCCTGCTGTTGCCAAATCACAATCTGGCGCCTGCGTGGCAGAAGATCGATCTCAGCGGCAGCTACCGCGTTAATTCGCACCTGAGGCTATATTCGGTTGTCGAAAACCTGCTGAGCCAGCATTACGATCCTGTGTTCGGCTTTCCCGCACTGCCCCTGAGCTTCCGGGCGGGGTTCAAAGTCACGATCGGCGGCGAATCCTGGAAGTGAGCTTTGGGGATTTGCCGTCTCCACTGTGTCCGGCAAATCCCATTTACCTTGGTAACGTTCGCTCATAACCAAAGTACATCGACCTAAGACCTCATGCCATGTGGGCCGGTTGACCCTATGATTGCTGCTGGCAATACAACACTCCCCAAATGGAACTTGCAACTGAGACAAAAGCCTTTCCGGCTTATTCACCCACTTCCACGCCGATTCTCGACGTGCTGCGGCCCGCTCCGCATGGCCGCTCCGGAAGATTGACGGCGGGTGAATACTTCTTCCTCAGCAGCTTGTTGATCTTGATCCTGACGGGACTGTCTGAAATCCGCGAGGCGTCCGCCACTGCCTCTTCTCCTGCAGATCTTGCCGCGATTTTGCTGGTCACACCGGCATTAGGTTTGCTGGCCGCCTGGCTGGTTCACGAAACCGGTCATGGAATCGCGGGCTGGCTCTCAGGCTTCCGTGTGCAGCGAGTTCAGCTTGGCGCCGGTCAGCCGTTCGATCGATTGAACGCCTGCGAGACGATTCGGGTAGGCAGTTTGCTGCTGGAATCCCGCAACACGTTGAATCCGCGTCGCCGCCTTTTAGTCATGTTTCTGGGCGGACCAATAGCAGGGCTGCTCCTGGCATTGGGGCTGGAATTTTGCCGGGACTGGTCACAGGCTGGCGTCCTGATTCAGTTTCGCGTACATGTTGTTTCGGCGTTGAGCATGCTTGTGAGCCTGGCCTCGCTCCTGCCGGATACTAGCCGGCGCGGCAATTTTTCCGATGGTGCGCGTCTGGTGATGCTTTTCAAGAATGACGCCAATGCGTCCCGGCTTTTTTCGATCCTGCAAATGCAACGCGCGCTCAAGCATGGCATACACCCACGGGATTGGGGCGACGATGTTATTGCAAGCGCGACTTACACCAATGATGAATCACATGATGCGGTCATGGCAGATTGGCTTGCCTATCTGTGGGCTTCGGAGCGCCAGGACATAACATCCGCGACCAGGTACCTTGAAGATGCGCTGGCTGCGCCTGCGGCTTGCTCTCCATGGCTGCGCGACCGGCTATATCTTGAGGCTGCTGCGTTTCAGGCATGGTTCCGTGATAATCCGGCCAAGGCACGCTCCTGGGCGGTACTGATCCGAGAGGACAGATTGACAGCCTCGGAGCGGCAGCGTCTTGCCATCGTGATGCTGTGGGCTGAAGGAAAACTGTTTGACGCTTTTGAAAACCTGACGGGCTACTTTGTAGCTCTGCGCCGATTGCCTGAGTCACCGGCGCGCGATTTGGCTCAAAAAAGCGCCACAGAATGGAAACATCAGATGGAATCGCGCATGCTCACGCGAGCCTGGCGCGCTATGTATACCCTGTCTCAACAAGTAGATTTATCAAGTGCCAAAGACAAGGTCTCTGCCTCCACGGGCTCTGAAGTATCTTCGTGTTAGTATCGCGTTGTGACCCCTCGCAAGTCTAAACGGCTGCGCGCCTCCAAGGCGGGCCACCGCCCGAGCTCGGGTCATCTGGTGGTCATTACCGGAATGTCCGGCTCCGGCAAGGCGTCAGTGTTGAAGGCGTTTGAGGACCTCGGTTACTACTGTGTAGATAACCTTCCCATTGGCCTGATCCCGCGCTTCGCCGACCTGGCCAAGCAGTCGCCTGAAATTGAAAAAGCCGCGCTGGTAACCGACATCCGCGAGGGAGAGCAACTCAAAAAACTGCCCGCCATCCTTCGCTCGCTACGCCGCCAGGTTAACGTTACTGTCATCTTTCTTGAAGCTTCCGATGAAGTCCTGCAGCGCCGCTTCAGCGAGACGCGGCGTCCACATCCTCTGGGAAAAGCTTCCACGGTGAAGGATGCACTCAGCCAGGAACGGCGCATGCTGCAGCCGATTCGCGCGCTGGCCGATCTTGTGGTGGACAGTTCCCGTTTCAACGTCCACGAACTGCGCGCTCATATCACGTCAAAGTTTACGTCCGGCAGTACGGACAAGGATATTTTGATATCACTCGTGAGCTTTGGCTACAAGGCCGGAGTGCCGGAAGACTCCGACTTGCTGTTCGATGTTCGCTTCCTGCCCAATCCTCACTTCGTCCCGGAGTTTCGGCCTCTGACAGGGCGGCATCCGCGCGTGGCTAAATACATACGCTCGTTTCCGCAGACCCAGGAATTCATCGATCGCATTGCGGAGCTTCTTGTTTACCTGCTTCCGCATTACGTGCGCGAGGGCAAAAGCTACCTGACGATTGGTTTCGGTTGCACCGGAGGCCAGCATCGGTCAGTTTTGATTGCCGAAGAGGTCAGCAAACGCCTCAGCAAAGCAGGCTACCGCGTTAAGGTTACTCACCGGGATTCCCCTAAGTAATTAACAATACTTCACTCAGAGTACAAAAGCCGCGTATCACACCGGCTCTGCTCCTTTAGAATGGAACCAATGTTCTTGACCTGCATTGGAGCCGTATGCGGCAACTGACACGGTTGCTGGGATATATCCGTCCCTATCTATTGCCGTTTTCTGCCTCCGTGGTGCTGATGGCGGGAGTCGGGCTCCTGGAGTCATTTCGGATCCTGCTACTGGGCCCTATCATCGACAACGTCCTCAATCCCGCAGCGCCGTCACATCAACTCACGTTATTTCCAGTGCCGGGTACGCAAAAGGTGGTTTACCTTCAGCAGTTCATTCCCAGATATTTTCACAACGCTTTGACGGTGGTTGCGGTTGCGCTGGTTGGAGCAACGGTCATCAAAGGGATCTGCGATTACGCGGGAACGTACCTGGTGAATTATGCGGGGTTTGGTCTGGTGACTGACCTGCGCAACAAGCTCTATGACAGGATTCTGCAGCGCTCCATCGCATTCTTTTCCCGTCATTCCACGGGTGCGCTGGTTTCAACCGTAGTCAACGATATAGAGAAAATTCAGGCGACGCTCTCCATTGCCCTGGCTGAGTTTTTGCAGCAGTTTTTTACCCTGATTTTTATGGTCGGTGTGGTGATCGTGCTGGGACACAAGCTGTCTCTGGTTCTGATCATCTTCATTCCTTTCGTGATCGTGTCTGCCGGAAAGATCGGCAGACGGGTGCGCACCACTACCCGTAAAGGACAGGACAAACTTGCTGACATTCAGCACATTCTGCACGAGACGGTTACGGGCAACCGCATCGTGAAGGCGTTCACCATGGAAGCATGGGAGAGTGTGCGTTTTCGAGATGCCGCCAAAAAGCTTTTCCGGGCGAATCTGAAGTCGGTGGCTGTTCAGGCGCTCAGTTCGCCGTTGATGGACATGATTGGAGCCGTCGCCATTGTGTTGCTGCTGTGGCTGGGCCGCACTCAGATCAAGACCGGCGCCATGAAGACCGGAACGTTCATCGCCTTCATCATCGCTGTTTTTAAGCTCTATGATCCGGTCCGTAAGATCGCGCTCTTTAACAACAGTTTGCAGCAGGCATTGGGAGCATCGTCAGAGGTCTTTCGCTTTTTGGATGAGCAGGAAGAGGTTCAAGAGCGTCCGGGGGCGATTGCTCTGCCCGCCTTCCGGGAGCGCGTTCGCTTTGAGGATGTCTGCTTTTCGTATACCGGTGAGAACTGCTCGGATGCCGAGGTCCTCCGCGGAATTAACCTGGAGACCCGCGCGGGAGAAGTAATTGCAATTGTCGGCTCCAGCGGAGCAGGGAAGAGCACACTGGTACAGTTGATCCCGCGTTTTTTCGACGTGACGCGAGGGTCCATCAAGATTGACGGCCATGATGTGCGCGACGTGACACTGGCTTCTCTGCGCGCCCAGATCGGGATTGTGACCCAGGAAACGATTCTGTTCAACGACACTGTGAGGAACAACATCGCCTATGGACAGCCAGGCGTTCCCCAGGACGCAGTTGTCGAAGCAGCCAAAGCCGCCCTGGCTCACGATTTCATCCAGCGCCTGCCGCAGGGTTACGACACCATGATTGGAGAGCGAGGGTTGCGGCTTTCAGGAGGTGAGCGCCAGCGCATTGCTATTGCGCGCGCGTTGCTCAAGAATGCCCCGATCCTGATTCTCGACGAGGCGACGTCGTCACTGGATACCGAGTCAGAATCTCTGGTGCAGGCAGCGCTGCAGAACCTGATGACCGGCCGCACGGCTTTCGTGATTGCGCACCGGCTGACTACAGTGCGCCACGCCGACCGTATCGTTGTCCTGGAAGGCGGCCGCATTGCCGATTCCGGCACGCATGAAGATCTGCTTGGGCGCCTTGGTACCTACCGCAAACTTTATGAATTGCAGTTTATGGAGTTAGAGCCCAAAATGAATGAAGAAACTGTGGGCAGCCTTCGCGGGCCAGGTACTGCAGGCTAAAATCACTCATTCATGTCTATCCGTTCAATGACCGGGTTTGCGCAAGTGAAGTCGCAGGCGGGCGAAGGCGTGTCATTCATGCTCTCTTTGAAGTCTGTCAACCACCGTTTTCTCGATCCGCAACTGCGGCTGCCGCCCGACATGGATGAGATCGAAATAAAACTGCGGCGCATGCTGAAAGAGAAACTGGCGCGCGGCCATGTCGAGGTTACTCTGGCGGTCGAACGTGGCCCGGGTGAGGGCTTCGGATTCAATCGCGACCTGGTCGGTGGATACGTTGCTGCGTTTCGCAAGGCTGCAGCCGAGTTCGGCACACCCGGCGAGCCGGACCTGAACGCCATTTTCCGCATGCCAGGCGCATTGGGTGAGGCGGCCAGTCTTGACGGCGATTTCGAACAGGCCATCCTTGCCGGCATGGAAAAAGCCATTGAGAAGCTCAATGTCATGCGCGAGCATGAAGGCCAGGGCATGGACGTTGAGATCAGGCGCCGTTTGAAGAGCCTGGAGGAAGCAACCAGCCAGGTTTCTGAGCTACGCTCGCTGGTGACCCGCGCCGTTCTGGAGAAGGTGCGCACGCGGATGAAAGAGCTTCTCGAAAACACCAGTGCCGACGAAGACCGTATTCTTCAGGAAGCCGCGCTTCTGGCGGAACGCAGCGATATTCAGGAGGAGTTGGTTCGGCTACAGACCCACATCGAGCATTTCCGCAAGCTGCTGGATAGCGGCGGCGAAGTCGGCAAGAAACTCGACTTCCTGCTTCAGGAATTGAATCGCGAAGCCAACACCCTGCTTTCCAAGACGACTGGCGTTACAGGTGAAGCTCTCCGCATCACGGAACTGGGGCTGCACATGAAGTCAGAAATTGAAAAATGCCGCGAGCAGGTGCAGAACCTCGAATGAGCGGAATCTGCTTCATCATTTCGGCCCCTTCCGGTTCGGGCAAATCCACTCTGGTGAATGAGCTGCGCAAGTTCGTAGCCAACCTGGAGTTTTCAGTTTCCTATACCACGCGCCAGCCGCGCGGGAGCGAGCAGGACGGCCAGGAGTATCACTTCATTTCCCGCGAAGCCTTCGAAGGCATGATCATGCACGATGAATTCCTGGAATGGGCGCTCGTTTTCGGCAACTATTATGGGACTGCCAGGAGAATCATTGAGGAAGCCGAACATCGGGGCCATGATGTGCTCCTGGATATCGATGTACAAGGCGCGAGCCAGGTAAAAGAGCGGTTGCAGGGTGCTGTCAGCATTTTCATCCTGCCGCCGAGCCGTGCCGAGTTGGAATCGCGTCTCCAGAAGCGGAGCATGAGCGAGCACGTGCCTGCGGACGAAATCCGGCGCCGGTTGGACGCGGCCCGTAGAGAGATTGCGAACTATCCAAACTACGACTATATTCTGGTGAACGAGCGGATTGAACCGTCAGTCGACAAGCTTGTGGCGATTGTTGAAAGTGAACGCGCCCGCCGTTCGGGGAAAGACCTATCCGCTCGGGACAAAGAGTACTTAGAGACATCAGAGAAATGCCTCAAGTCCAGGATGGAGAGACAAATCAGGAGTATTCTTGATTCCTTCGATGTTTCCACCCCCACAGCCTTACCTACTCGAGAGGTGACAGGACGATGAAGCTCAAAGACGGTTTCGACAGCAACTATCGTTACGTTCTCGTGGCGGCACGCCGCGCCCGACAGCTTTCCGGCGGAGCCCCCGCGCTGGTGGACACAAATTCCCGCAAAGTGTGCAAGATCGCCCAGCAGGAGATTGACGCGGGTAAGGTGCAGTTCGTAAAGGGAGCGAAAGCACCGGCTGCGGAAGCACCTGCGGAACAACCAACCGAATCGAAGTAATAACGCCTCCAGCCCCCTTGTTTCGTTTCGGGTGCTGAACCGGATTACAATCCCTGTATGAAGGTAGCTCTTGGTGTCTCTGGCGGCATTGCTGCATATAAAGCCGCCGAACTGGTGCGCATGCTCCAGGACCGCGGATTGCGAGTCCAAGTCATTATGACCCGCGCTGCCCAGGAGTTTGTCCGCCCTCTTACGTTCGCTGCCCTCAGCGGCGAGAAGGTGATTACGGATCTCTTCGGCTCGGGCGCGGAGGACCCCAACATTGATTCCGCCGTCGAGCATATCGCTGTTGCTCAGGCGATTGATGCTCTGGTTGTCGCGCCGGCGACGGCCGATGTTCTGGCAAAATTCGCTCATGGCGAAGCCAATGATTTTCTAACCACCCTTTTTGTTGCCACTACCGCACCCGTGGTGGTTGCACCCGCCATGAACGTGAACATGTGGGAACATGCCGCCACGCAGACGAATATTGAGGTTCTCAAGAAGAGGGGCGTGCGCGTGGTAAGTCCTGACAGTGGCTATCTTGCCTGTGGCATGATTGGTCCGGGACGGCTTGCCGCAAACGACAAAATTGTGGATGGCGTGCTGGCCGCTCTGGGCGCTACTCCTG
>Ga0134125_10011001_pt1 | contig 10144 bp, 10 predicted proteins | sample KB31751_FD_96464 | JGI IMG/M metagenome (GOLD analysis project Ga0134125, IMG submission 96464) | Terrestrial soil microbial communities with excess Nitrogen fertilizer from Kellogg Biological Station, Michigan, USA - KB3-175-1 | ecosystem: Environmental > Terrestrial > Soil > Unclassified ... | reverse complement strand
TGGCTGGAGCAGAACGCCGCCGCGCTGGGCATCACGCTGACCGATGTCGAGCTGGCCCAGCTCGACCCGCTGGGTGCGCGGGGTCAGTGCCCGGTACTGAGCCTGCCCCGGCCCCGGCCGCTGGGCCCCCGGCGTGCAGCGGGTGAAGTTTCCTTAAACCTTTAGGGAAGGGCTGGGGGCCCGGCGGGGGGCCGGGCCCGGATGCGGGTAGCGTCATGCCATGCAGCCCTGGTCAGCGTGGCCCGCCCGCCCTTCCGGAGGGTGCCGGTGATCGGCCTGATCGCGGTGACCGGCGGCGGCCGGGCCGCGGCCCAGCGGCTCGCCGAGGCCTGGCCCGGGCAGACGCGGACCTATGACGGCCCACCCCGCCAGGCGCTATCCCGCGCCTGGGCGCAGTGCGACGGGCTGGTCTGCTTTCTCGCCGTCGGCGCGACCGTGCGGTTGATCGCCCCGCTGCTGGACAGCAAGTGGACCGATCCCGCTGTGGTCTGCGTCGATGAATCCACCCGCCGTGCGGTGGCGGTGGTCGGCGGGCACGCGGCCGGGGCGAACACGCTGGCTGCGCAGGTGGCCGCGGTGTTCGGCGCGGACGCGGTGATCACCACGGCGACCGACGCGGTGAGCCTGCCCGGCTGGGACGCGCTGGGCTGGCCAACCGAGGGGGCGATCGGCACGGTGAGCCGCGCGCTGCTGGATGGCGAACGGGTCCGGCTGGAGTCTGCCCAGGACTGGCCGTTGCCCCCGCTCCCGCCCACCGTGGGCCGCGAGGGCGACTACCGGATCCTGATCACCGACCAGGTGGCCGCCGGTGACCCGCGTACCGCGGTCATCCGCCCGCCGTCGCTGGTCCTCGGCGTGCAGGCGGCCGGCCCGGTGACCGCGGACGAGCTGCTGCGGCTGGTGGACAGCGTGCTGGGCGAGGCCGGGCTGTCCGCGGCGAGCGTGACCGCGCTGGCCACCGACGAAGCTGGCGCGGGCACGCCCGCGATCGCCGAGGCCGCGCAGGAACGTGGCTGGCCGGTGGTCAGCTACCCGGCCAGCCGGCTGGCCGCGGTGCGGGTCCCGCGGCGTGGCCAGCCACTGGCGGCAGGCGGCCCGGCGAGCGTGGCCGAGGCCGCCGCGCTGGCCGGCGCGGCCGAGCTGGTTGTGCCTGAGCGAACCGCGGACGCCGGTGCCGGCCCCCGTGGTGCTGGCGCCGGCCCGGTGGGGGGCCGCGGGGTGGCGGCCAGGGCCGCGCTGGCCCGCATCCGGCCGCGGGGGCGGCTGGCGCTGGTCGGCACCGGCCCCGGGACGCTGGACCTGATGACCCCGCGCGCCGTGGCTGAGCTGCGCCGCGCGTCAGTGGTGGTCTGCCTCGGCCGGAGCCGGGACGAGCTCGGCGATCTGTTCCGGGTGGGCACCCGGGTGCTGCCCGGCAAGCCGGGCGAGGAAGCGGAGAGCGCCCGGGAAGCGGTCCGGCAGGCCCGGCAGGGGCAGGCGGTGGCCGTCGCCATCCCGGCCGACCCGGGCATGCATGAACTGACCAGCCTGCTGCTCGATCTGGCCGGCGACGACCTGGACCTGGTGGAAGTACCGGGTATCACAGCCGGGGTGGCCAGCGCGGCCATCCTCGGGGCACCGCTGGGCAGCAGCCACGCGGTGATCATCCCGGCCGAGCGCACCCCGTGGCACATGACCGAAGCCCAGGTGCGCGCGGCGGCCAGTGCCGACCTGGTGCTGACGTTCAGCGTCCCGCCGGGCCACCCGGCCGGGCGGCGGCTCGGCACGGTGCTCAGCATCCTGCGTGCGCACCGGCCGGCGCGCACCCCGGTGGCTGTGGTGCGCGACGCGCACCGGGTGGACCAGCGGATCCAGCTCAGCACGCTGGGCGAGCTGGCCGACCGGGAACTGGATGAGCAGAGCATGCTCGTCGTCGGGTCCAGCCACACCAAAGTGGTGGCGGGCCGGATGGTGACCCGGGACGAGAGCTGACCGGCTAGGGGCCGGAAATACGGGTCATGATCCAAGTCTGTGCTGCGCCCGGATTCGGGTAGGTTTCCGGCGGGGAGTCGGGATGCATGCCGATTAGGGCGCTCGGTACCGGATGCCCGCCCTCCGGTACTCGGGAAAGGCTCAGGATGGGAATGAGGCGCGTCAGCGTCCGGGCGGTGTGCGCGGGAACCGCTGGCCTGCTCATGATCGGCCTGCTGGCCGCGTGCACGTCAGGTGGTTTCCGGGTGGGCCCGGCCAAGCCGAAGGCGAGCCCGTCGCGGGCGGCGGCGGGCGGCCCCTCCGGCCACGAGGTGACCGGCGGCCCGGCTGGCCGCTACCTGGTCCCGGCCGGGATTCACAAGATCAAGCACGTGATCATCATCATGCAGGAGAACCGGTCTTTCGACAGCTACTTCGGCACCTACCCGGGGGCGGACGGTCTCCCCATGCGGGACGGGGTGCCCACGGTGTGCGTGCCCAACCCGGCAGGCGGGTGCACCCGGCCGTATCACGACCGGGCCGACCGCAACGGCGGCGGGCCGCACGCCGAGGGCAACGCCATCGCCGATGTGGACGGCGGCCGGATGAACGGGTTCATCCGGCAGCGTGACGCGGTCCAGGCCTCCTGCCGGGTCGCCAACGACCCGGCCTGCGCCGGGACCCGGACACCGGATGTGATGGGGTACCACACCGCCGCGGAGATACCCAACTACTGGACCTACGCCCGGGACTTCGTGCTGGACGACCACATGTTCGAGCCGGTGAAGTCGTGGTCGCTGCCCGACCACCTGTACCTGGTGTCCGCGTGGTCGGCCAGGTGCCGGAACCGCTCGCCGATGAGCTGTGTCAACAACATCGTCGGCCCGTACGGGGTCAGGACCTTCCAGCGCGCCGTGGACCATGAGCTGGCGGGCGGCAAGACCTCCATCGACCTGGCCTGGACCGACATCACCTGGCTGCTGTACGCGCACCACATCAGCTGGCGGTACTACGTGCAGGCCGGTATCCAGCCCGACTGTGACAACGACTCGGCCGAGACGTGCGCGGCGGTCAAGCAGAACGTGCAGACGCCCGGGATCTGGAATCCGCTGCCGCTGTTCGGCGACGTGCAGCAGGACCATCAGCTGCACAATATCCAGACGCTGCGCAGTTACCGGCGCGCGGCCAGGAAGGGCACGCTGCCCGCGGTCAGCTGGATCGTGCCCTCCGGGGCGAACAGCGACCATCCGCCAGCCAGCGTGCACCGCAGCCAGGCCTACGTCACCGCGATCATCAACGCGGCCATGAAGAGCCCGGACTGGAAGTCCACCGCGATCTTCCTGAGCTGGGACGACTGGGGTGGCTTCTACGATCATGTGGTGCCCCCGGCGATCGACCAGAACGGGTACGGCCTGCGCGTGCCCGCGATGGTCATCTCCCCGTACGCGCGCACAGGCTTCATCGATCACCAGACGCTGAGCAGCGATGCCTACCTGAAGTTCATCGAGGACGACTTCCTGGCCGGCGCGCGGCTCAACCCGGCGACCGACGGGCGCCCCGACCCCCGGCCCGACGTCCGGGAAGACGTGCCGGTGCTGGGCAACCTGATCCAGGACTTCAACTTCAGCCAGTCGCCCCGGCCGCCGGTGCTGCTGGCCACCAACCCGCCGGCGGACTCCCCGACGATCCCGGCTTATTTCATCGGCCGGTCCGCCTGCTGGGGATGCACCAAGGTGCTGCGCGGCGCCCCCGATGCGGCGGGCCCGCAGGAACCGCAGGACCGGCGGCTGACGGCGGGCACCCGACGGCCGTCCAGGCCGGCTGGCTGACCGTGGGCACCGGGCGGCCGGTCACACCGGGTCGCTGAGCTCGGCCCGGCGGCGGCGCAGGAAGTCACGCTCGGCGGTGTTGCCGGCCAGGGTCAGCGCGGCATCGTAGGCGGCGGCCGCCTCGGCGGCCCGGCCCAGCCGTCCGAGCAGGTGGCCGCGGACCGCGTGGTACAGGTAGTAGCTGCCCAGGTCGAGGCCGTCGACCAGGGTGAGCGCGGCGGGCGGCCCGGACACCTCGGCCACCGCGACCGCGCGATGCAGCGCCACCACCGGGCTCGGCGCCACCACCATGAGCTGGTCGTAGAGCTGGACGATCTGCCGCCAGTCAGTGCGGGCGGGCGGCCCGGTGCCGGCGGGCAGCGTGTCGCTGTGCACGGCGGCGATCGCCGCCTGGATCTGGTAGGGCCCGGGCTGGCCCCGGCGCAGGCACTGCCGGACGATGGCCTGGCCCTCGGCGATGAGCTGACGGTCCCAGCGGCCACGGTCCTGGTCGGCCAGCAGCACCAGTTCCCCGGCCGCGGTGGTCCGCGCGGCCCGCCGGGACTCGGTCAGCAGCATCAGCGCGAGCAGGCCCAGGGCCTCCGGCTCGTCGGGCATCAGCGCGGCCAGCAGCCGGCCGAGCCGGATGGCCTCGGCACACAGCCCAGCCCGGACCAGGTGGTCGCCGGAGCTGGCCGCGTAGCCCTCGTTGAAGATCAGGTACACCACGGCCAGCACGGCGCGCAGCCGCCCGGGCAGCTCGGCCTCACCCGGCACCCGGTACGGGATCCGGGCGGCCCGGATCTTGCCCTTGGCCCGGACCAGCCGCTGGGCCATGGCCGGCTCAGACACCAGGAACGCGCGGGCTATCTCCGCGGTGCTCAGCCCGCCGAGCAGGCGCAGCGTCAGCGCGACCTGGGCGCTGGCGCCGAGCGCCGGGTGGCAGCAGGTGAAGATCAGGCGCAGCCGGTCGTCGCGCACGGGTGCCTCCTCCACGGGTTCGCCGCTGCCGGGCTGGGCCGCCGCGGGCTCCCGGGCCGCATGCAGCAGGGCCGCCGCGGCCTGCCGGTCGTCCCGGGACGCCTCCCGGCGGAGCCGGTCGATGGCCCGGTTGCGGGCCGTGGTGATGATCCAGCCGGCCGGGCTGGGCGGCAGGCCGGTAGCCGGCCACCTGCGCACCGCCTGGGCGAACGCGTCCTGGACCGCGTCCTCGGCGATGTCGATGTCGCCGAAGGCGCGGACCAGGACGGACACCGCGCGCCCGTATTCGTCGCGGAACACCCGCTCGATCTCGGGCTCCGGCCGGGCTGGCATGCCGGCTAGCGGGCGCCGTCGCGCAGCGGCCACACCTCGATGGGCAGGCCGGTGACGTCGGCGAGCTTGCGGCCCCAGTCCAGCGCGGCGTCCAGGTCGGGGGCGGTGATGACGGTGAACCCGCCCAGGTGCTCCTTGCCCTCGGCGAACGGGCCGTCGGTGATGATCGCGTCCCCGTCCCGCACCCGGACCACGGTGGCGGTGCTGGCCGGGTGCAGCCCGCCGGTGAACACCCAGGCCCCGGCGGCCCGCAGCTCCGCACGCCAGGCCCCGACCCTCGCCATGACCGGACCCAGGACCTCGGGCGGCGGCGGATCGCCGTCTGGCTGGTAGACGTTGAGCAGGTACTGCTGCATCGGTGCGCCTCCTTTGCGCCGGTACTCACCTGCTACACGAATGGCCGCGGCGCACATCGACAGCTGCCCGGCCGCGACCGGGTCAAGCCACCCGCCGGAAAACCTCTCAGCCGTCGGCAAGTAGGCTTAGGCCGGCTTGTGAACTGAGTTCACAACAGAGATCCTGATGTACGGCCGGGCGCGATGGCGAGCCCGGCCGGGCGGCCGGGCTCGGGGCGCCGGCCGTGAACGGGGTATCGACACGGGTGGAGCTAGCCGTTGGACCAGGCAGTTTACTGTGCGCGCGGATGGCGGGAGCCGGCGCATGCGTGAGCCACTGAGCATTGCGGTCGCCCAGCCCCTGTGCGTGCCCTACGACGTCGCCGCCAACGCGATGACCCATGCGGCGGTGGTCCGCGCGGCCGGCGCCCGGGTGGTGCTCTTCCCTGAGCTCTCGCTGACCGGGTACGAACTCGCCGCCCCGGCGGTCACCGCGCGCGATCCGCGGCTGCTGCCGCTGTCCGAAGCATGCGAGGCGGCCGGGGTGCTGGCGCTGGCCGGTGCCCCGGTACCGGGCGAGGCAGGCCGCCCGCACATCGGCATGCTGGCCATTGACCCGGCCGGGATCACCATCGCGTACCGCAAGATCTGGCTGGCCCGGGCCGAAGCCACCCGGTTCGCGCCGGGGGACAAGCCGGCCGTGCTGGACGTGGACGGCTGGCGGCTCGGCCTGGCCATCTGCAAGGACACCAGCGTCCTGCAGCACCAGTCGGACACCGCGGCGCTGGGCATGGACGTGTACGCGGCGGCCACGCTGATGTCCCCCGAGGAGGCAGCCGCCCAGGACGCCCGCGCGCGCGGCATCGCGGCCGCGCATCAGGTCTGGGTGGCAGTGGCCAGCTTTGCCGGGTCAGCCGGCGGCGGGTACACCCGGTCGGCGGGCCGGTCGGGTATCTGGGCGCCGTCCGGCGGCCTGGCCGCCCAGGCCGGGCCGGAGCCAGGTGCCATGGCCCGCGCGGAACTCGGCTGAACCGGAGGGTAACGGCCGGCCCGGCAGCCGGGCCGGCTACCGGGGCGGCGTGGCCAGCCGGGTCAGGGTGGCCTCGACCCAGGACTGGTAGGCGTCCAGGTCCCAGCCGATCATCTTGGTGATCAGCAGGTAGGTTTCGGCCGCGCAGAGGATGCTGGCCGTGTCGATGAGCCAGGCCAGGTCGATGGCCGGGTCCAGCAGGCCGTCTTCGGCCATCCGGGTCCAGAACAGCTGCTGGGCGTAACGGGACTGCTCGCGGCCCTGCTGCCAGAACCCCTCGATCACCGGCTCGACCGCGGCCGCCTGCTGGGCCACGGCGAACAGCGGCCCGGTACGTTCCATGATCTGCCGCCCGGCGGCAGCGCTGGCGGTGATCCGCCCGGCGGCGGTGGGGGCGGTCAGCGCGAGCTGCATCCAGTCCCGGCCCAGCACGTCGACCGGCTCGGTGTCGCCGACGATGGCCACGTCCACCACCCGCTTGAACAGCGCCGCCTTGGTGCCGAACCGCACGTACACGGTGCGCGCGCCGACCTGGGCCCGCCGGGCTACCGCGTCCAGCGTGGTGGCCAGGTAGCCGTCGGCCAGGAACAGCTCGGCGGCCGCGACCAGGATCCGCTGCTCGGTCAGCGCGGTCTGGGCCTGGCGCAGCGACGGTTTCTGGCCCGGGGGGTTGACGTCACTCATCATAAGGTGCAGTCTAACTGCATCAAGTGAATTTTAAGTGCAATGGGGGGAAGTTATGAGCATGTCGGGTGAGCCAGCGGCGGGCGGGGCCGTGCTGACCGAGGCGCCGGCGCTGGCTGGGGTCCATCATGTGAAGCTGCCGGTTACCGATCTGGGCCGGTCGCTGGACTGGTACCAGAGCCGCCTCGGCTACCAGGTCCAGGTCGAATTCGTGGAGCAGGGCCAGCTCATGGGGTACGGGCTGGCGCACCCGGCGGGCGGGCCAGATCTGGGACTGCGGCTGGACCCGGCGAGGGCCAGGGCCGCGGCCGGCTTCGACTACTTCGCGATCGGGGTGCCGGACCGGGCGGCCATGATCGAACTGGCGGCCCGGCTCGACGCGCTCGGCCAGGCCCATGCGGGCGTGCACGAAGCCAGCTTCGGCTGGATCCTGCCCGAGGTGCCCGACCCGGACGGTCACGCGCTCCGCTTCTACACAGTGGAGCACCACACCGACCCGCACGCCGCCGGGGTCACCACGGTGCGCGACCCGCAGGAGACCGCGGAACGCCGGGAAGCGGAGCGGCGACGGCAGCGGTGAGTCCCGGCGCGCTGGCCCGTCTGATTCCTGTGGCTGCAGACTGAATCTGCGACCGCAGGCCGACGAGGAAAGCGAGGGACGGCGGTGACCATGCCCAAAACCACCCTGGATCAGCGGTTCAGTGCTCCGGACGCGTCCGCCACCGGATGGCCGGAAACCGAGCGGGCGCTGGAAAGCGCCGAACTGTTCTGGATCACCACGGTGCGCGCCGACGGCCGGCCGCACGTGACCCCACTGGTCGCCGTGTGGGTCGAGGGAGCCCTCTATTTCTGCACCGGCGACACCGAGCAGAAGGCGGTCAACCTGCGCGGCAACCGGCACGTGATCCTCACCACCGGGTGCAACACGTGGGATCACGGGCTGGATGTCGTGGTCGAGGGCGACGCCGTCCGGGTCACCGATGAAGCGGTGCTGGGCCGGGTCGCGGCGGCCTGGACCCGGAAATGGGACGGACGCTGGCAGTACCGGGTGGGCGAGGGTGGGTTCCTGCATCCAGATGGCTTCGCAGGCGTCGAGGTGTTCGCGGTGTCACCGGCCAAGGTCCTTGCGTTCGGTAAAGGTACCTTCAGTCACACCAGCCACCGTTTCTAGCCTGAACGTGGGGCGGGTGCAGGCTAAGGTCCAAGGGAACGAGGGGAGGCGCTCATGCCCGGAACCGAGCTGCTGCTGCGGATTGGGGCCGAGGTCAACTGCACCGACGGCGTGCGCGGCGAGGTCAGGGGCCTGGTCCTCGACCCCGCCGATGACTCGGTCACCCACCTCGTGGCCGAGGAACGGCACCGTCAGGGCCTGGGCCAGCTGGTGCCGTTCGGCCAGGTGACCGGCGCCACCGCTGGGGCGGTCCAGCTCGGCTGCACCACGGCCGAGTTCGATCAGTTCGAGCCGGCCGACGAGACGCAGTTCCTGCCCGGCACCCGGGGCTATCAGGACTACGGCCCAGAGCAGGTGATCTCCTGGCCCTACCAGGGCGGCCGGGGCGGCGAGCCGGGTGTGCAGGCCGGCGACGCACCGTGGGTCTCGCAGACCATCACTACGGACCGGGTCCCCGAAGGGGAAACTGAGATACCCCGCGGCGAGCACGTCCACGCCAGCGACGGCGACATCGGCCGGGTCCAGGGGATCGTCGTGGATCCGGGCACCCGCCACGTGACCTATGTGCTTCTCCAGGAGGGGCATCTGCTGAGCCGCAAAGAGGTGCGCATCCCGCGGGACGCCGTGGCCCGTGTGGACGAAGACGGATTCCATCTCAGCATCACCCGGCAGGACGTGCAGGATCTGCACGCCGGGCTGGGACAGCCGTAACGGGCGGTCAGCCAGGCGCCGGCCCGGCGTCGACGATGCGCACGGCCGGGGCCACTGCCGCGGTCACGGCGGTCAGCCGCTCCCGGTCCAGCCGCCAGCCGGTGATCTTACGGGCCGTCCGGGCGGGCCTGGACGCCACCGTGGTGGCCTCTTCCCGGCGCTGGACCGCGATGCCCTGGACCGGGGCGCCACTGCCCGGCTCGGCGGGGTCGGCGGCCGGGTAGAGCACGATCCGGTCGATCTCGGCCCACGGGATGAACATGGCCCGGTGGCGCAGCGCAGCCAGACTGGTCGGCATGTCGGCGAGCGTGATGCCCGCATAGTCGGCGCGGAACGCAGGCACCCGCCGGGTGATCGCTATCAGGCCGGGCATGGCGAACACTATGCCGAGCGCGGACAGCAGCATCGGGATGGCCAGGATGAGCGCGGTCGCGGAGGCCGCGGGTGAGGGCCAGCGGAGGCCAGCCGCGATCGTCAGCAGGCCGACGACCAGGCGCACGGTAATGCCGCCGGTCAGCCGGTAGCGTTCTTCATAGCAGCCCGGGTCAGGAAGCATCGCTGGCTGTTCTACCCCGGTGGCGTGAGCGTCATACCGGGGCGGATGGTGCCCAGATGGACCTGGCCGAGCAGACTAGGCGTGTCTCATCGCGGGCCGGTCAATCCAGCCCAGGGACCCGCGGACCCCAGCTCATCGGCCCTGGAGGGGCAGTCATGGCGGGCATCACAGCCGATGGAACGCAGGCCGGCCCGGGCGCCCGGGCCCGGGGGCGGCGGCGCGCGGCCGGTATCTACGGTGCGATCATCACGGCCGCCATCCTCGCGGCCGTCGGCAGCCAGGTACCAACGCCCGCGCTGGCTGTCTCGGTCGTGGTCACCTTGCTGGTCTACTGGATCGCCGAGGAATACGCCGAGGTCCTGGGCGAGCAGGCGACCGGTGGGCACCTGCCCACCTGGGCCAGCATCCGGGCCATGCTGGCCACCACCTGGCCGATGGTCACAGCTTCCTACCTGCCGTTGCTGGCCCTGCTGGTGGTCCGGGGCGCGGGCGCCTCGGCGTTCGCCGCCGCCAATACCGGCCTGGCGGTGGCGATCGTCCTGCTGACCTTTCACGGCTGGTCCGCAGGCCGCGCGTCCCAGCTGC
>Ga0134125_10010999_pt1 | contig 10145 bp, 10 predicted proteins | sample KB31751_FD_96464 | JGI IMG/M metagenome (GOLD analysis project Ga0134125, IMG submission 96464) | Terrestrial soil microbial communities with excess Nitrogen fertilizer from Kellogg Biological Station, Michigan, USA - KB3-175-1 | ecosystem: Environmental > Terrestrial > Soil > Unclassified ... | reverse complement strand
TTCCACGGTCCTGGAGCGTGGCCGTTCGGTATCACCGCGTACGCGGGCCGCGAGGACAACGACCTCATTCTCTGGCTGCCGTCGATCAACGCGATCGTCACCGGCGACTCGCTCTCCGACTTCGGCGAAGGACTGGACATCCAGCTCGGCGGTCGCAAGCACGTGACGCGCGACGATGTCGTGCGACGGCTCCGTCCGCTGCTCGACCTGCCGGTCGAGCTCGTGCTGCCCGCGCACGGCGAGCCGATGGATCGAGCGGCGCTCCAGCGCGTACTTTCCTGAGCGCAAGGGCGAAAGATCCCGGGCCCGTTGGGGGTACATCCCACCGGGCCCGGGGAAGCGAGTCTCGGGCTAACGAGGATGCCCGACCCCTTGAAGTGCGAGCCTTGTGGGAGGACGATCGGAGCGTTGTCGGGATCCGTGTTGGCAGCCGCAAGGTCGGTCCATGACCTCACTTGGTGGTGGCGGGTTGGGCCTCGCCATCCCTGGCTGACCTGGACGTTCCGAGGACTGGGAATCTTCGGCTACGTCGGTCTGTTGGGATTGGTGATCGTCTTGTCGAGCGAGGGCTCCGGTAGGTCGGACAAGCAGGACCGGGCAACAGGGTCCCAACGGAGCGAGAAGGAGCAGTTGTGGGGTTGGAAGGCTTGGATGGTTCTGGCCGTGTTCGCGATCCCGGCCTTCGCCTTCGGCGCATTTGTATTGATCGGGTCTGGCCCAATACTCGGTGTGATGTTTCTCGCCGTCGTCCCGTTCGTCGTTCTTGACGTGTTGGAGGGGCGGCCTGGACGCTCGCGATCGGGGGATGGAGACGGGGCTAGCCGTGACGTAGGAGGCGCTTGAGCGCCTCGACGCCAACGTTGCGGTGGCCGTGCCGAAGCTCAGCAAGGGCGGAGGCAGCGAGCGCAACCTCGCTGAGTGGCGGCAACCGCTCGTCAATGAACCGCTGCAGCCAGCGCAACGCTGCGCGTTCGTAACGCGCCGGATCGGCGTTCGCCAGGAGCTCGCAGAGCGAGAGCGCGTCGGCGAGTGACAGTCCGCCCATTTCCCGCGCAGCCATCTCCGCGGCCTGAACGTGACGGCGATGGATGGCGCGTTGGAAGCGTCCGTGTGCTGTGCCCTGGCTGGTCATCGGTTGATGGCCGCTGGGGCTACGGCGTGGCCGAGCTTAGTCGTCGGCGCGGAAGGGGCAGCTGGGGCGCCTGCCCCAGGTGGGGAGAAGTGAACCACCGCAATCAACCGCACCTGAGGGACGAATCAACCGCTGCGTCAACCGATGCTTCAAACACAGCGTCACCGGGGCTCGATGCGGCGGAGCCTCTCTGACGCCAGCGGAACAAGTCGTTGTGAGCGGGGTCCGGGCGGCGGACTCTGCTCACGAGGATTCGGGGCCCAACGGAACCACCCTGCGGCGAAATGCGAATACGAACCGACACAGCGGCCTCTGCCGCCTCCCTCGCTGACTACTTGCGACGTTGCGAGTGCCTCGTCGAGGTCATCGACGGCCGGATCATCGACGCCACAGCAAGGCCACAGTCTTTCGCTGCTCCTCACCACGACGTTGAGCTTGAGGGCTACCTCACCGTCTGGGAAGCCATGCATCCCAAGTCACTCGTCGAGCGCCTCACGCCGTTCGCCCCCCGCTGACCTTGGCGGCGCAGAGCTTTCGAGGTCACGGGCGAAACTACACTTGGGGTGTGGGCCAGGCAGTTACAAACGATGATCGAAAGTGCCCAATGTGCGGGCACACTCAGTGGATTCTTCTCGACGGTCACTCCACGCTCCAAGCCCTCGAAGGCGGGCTTGAAGCGCTCGCGTATTCCTGCGACGAGTGCGGGTTCATCCGCTGGCATCGCATGGACAAGGCCGAGCGTTCCTAAGGGCCGGCGCGGGGGACGAACATCTCGGCGCCGAGTGCTTGAGCCCCAACAAATGCCTAAGCCAGGACTAATTGCTGGGTCGATCCGACCCTTTGCCTGGTGATCCGAACGGCCGAACGGACAACGCTAAGGGAGAGCCCGTGGGTGGCTGTCTGGTCGCAACAGGGCTACCCATGTGGTTCCCCCACGACTGGGACGCCTTAGGGCTGCAGCCGAAGCGCGTCCCAGTCGACCCTGGCATTCCGCAATACGGTAGGCCGGCAAGCTGACGATCCGATCGTAGAAGCCCCGGAGCTGGGTTCACAAGGGGACACTGGAAGTGTCACCACGGTGTTCGCCAGGGCCTAGACTCGGTCGCGTGGAAACGGAGAAAGAGGGTCTCCAGCCTCTCTTCTTTATTCCCTTTGTCGATGACCCCGCCCAGGCCGAGGAGCTGTGGCAAGGGACAAAGTCGTTCATGGAGGAGCAACACGGGTGGAACGCGGTAACTGATAACCGCATCTTCCGCCTCGACTACACGCACAACAGCAAGGAGATGGAGGCCGAGGTCGGACAGTCCCACGCCTACGGTCACCCGTTCACGTGGGACTACGTTCCGGACTATGACGACCCGAAGGCCGGAGAGTACGTCGTCGCGATTCTTGAGAACGCTGGCGGCCCGTTTCTCGTATGCACCCACAATCGGGGCTTTAATGCGCGGCGAGCCGATTCTTGTCGGAGCCGGGGACCTAACTCGCGTTGTCTACTTCGATGGCGGCTGTGACGATGGCGAAATCGTTGCCACCTCTTCCGAAGCCTACGGGTCCGCGTTCCACTCAGACGCGCGGCGGCTGAACTGACCCCAAGGATGTAAACGCGGGCGGCCCGGTTGCGCCGCCGGTCGTTTCCATAATCGTTTCCACCGGGGTCTCTCCGTGGCGCTCAAGAGGCCGCGGAGCCGCTTGCAGAGTCATGGGCGCACCTGGGATCGAACCAGGGACCTCCCGCGTGTGAAGCGGGCGCTCTCCCGCTGAGCTATGCGCCCGAGAGCAGAGCCGAGGATACCCAACCCCCTTCGACGCCACTGCCGGCTTTGCCGGCGGTGGCCGCAACGGCAACGCATCGAAAACAAGAGCCTCGGACCGAAACTCCTCGACAAGTCATCATGGCTCGCGTAGCGAGCCGGACTTGTCGAGGTAGTAACCGCGGCGCCTGGAAGGAATGCTTAGCGCTGCTGCCTCCCGGCTCTGACGCGGTTCACACACTTCCACCGCCGCGGCGCGGACGATGGTAGCAGCGGCCGATTCGGGTCGACACACACGCCCGACCGAGTTTGCCGATGCGCGCGACTAGGCAAGAGAGCCGCACATGCGCTTTCGCCGCAACGCTCCCCTCGACACAGGGCAGGTCCGCGATGCCCGAGGCCGCAGCATGGGCCCCGGCGGCGTCGCAGTCGGCGGCGGCGGGCTCGGCCTCGTCGGGCTGATCATCTACATCCTCATCTCCGTTCTCTCGAACGGAGGCGGTGGCGCCGGGCTCCCTCCGCAACTCGCGCCGCTCGCCGATCAGCGGGTCGGCGTCAATGACACGCCGGGCGACATCGACCTGAAGTGCAAGACGGGTCAGGACGCGAACGAGCGGACGGACTGCCGCATCGTGGCGGTCGTCAACAGCGTGCAGGAGTTCTGGAACGGGGTGTTCCAGCGGAGCAACCGCCAGTACGTGTACTCGGACACCGTCTTCTTCACAGGTCAAATCGACACGGGATGCGGCACCGCCGATTCCCAGGTCGGTCCGTTCTACTGTCCACGCGACAAGCTCGTCTACATCGACCTCGGGTTCTTCGACGACCTGCAGTCCCGTTTCGGCGTCGGCAGCTCGGCATTCGTGCAGGCCTACGTGATCGCGCACGAGTACGGCCATCATGTCCAGGATCAGCTCGGTCTCTTCGACAAGCTGGGCAACAGCACCCAGACGGGACCGGAGAGCCTCTCCGTCAGGACCGAGCTCCAGGCCGACTGCTACGCCGGAGTCTGGGCGGCTCACGCGGTCGAGACGAAACTCGTGGAGCAGCTGACGCAGGCGGACATCAACGACGGCCTCGACGCCGCCGCTGCGATCGGAGACGACCGGATCCAGCAGCAGACCCAGGGCCAGGTGAATCCCGAGACCTGGACGCACGGCTCCTCCGAGCAGCGGCGGCGCTGGTTCTCCAAGGGCTACGAGCAGGGCCGACCGGCCGTTTGCGACACGTTCACCGGGTCGATCTAGCCTCCGAAACCTCGGTCGCTAAGATCGCTCGGTGGCCGCCCTCTACCGGAAGTACCGCCCGCAGGACTTCGACGAGGTCGTCGGCCAGGAAGCGATCGTCCGGACGCTGAAGAACGCGATCTCCTCCGACCAGGTGCGGCAGGCCTACCTCTTCGCGGGACCGCGCGGCACCGGGAAGACCTCCCTCGCGCGGATCCTGGCCAAAGGGCTGAACTGTGTGCAGGGACCGACGCCGACGCCCGACAAGGTCTGCAATCCCTGCGTCACGATCGCGAACGGCAACTCGCTCGACGTGATCGAGATGGATGCCGCGTCGCAGCGGGGAATCGACGATATCCGCGAGATCCGGGAGCGAGTGGTGCTCCAGCCTGCCGAGGGGCGGTACAAGGTCTACATCCTCGACGAGGCGCACCAGCTCACGGATGCGGCCTGGAATGCGCTCCTGAAGCTGATCGAGGAGCCACCGCCGCACCTCGTGTTCGTCTTCTGCACGACCGACCTGTCGAAGGTGCTGCCGACGGTGCGTTCACGCTGCCAGACGTTCGTCTTCGCGCGCCCGCGGCTCCCCGAGCTCGTCCGCCTGCTTCGCCGCGTGGCCGACGGCGAGGAGATCCAGGTCCCGGATCAGGCCCTCGCGCTCGTCGCGCGCGGTGCACGCGGATCGTTCCGCGACGCGGTATCGACGCTCGACCAGCTCGCATCGGCGACCGAGAAGGAGATCACGGTGCAGTCGGTGCTCCAGCTCCTCGGCGCCGTGGAGGAGGAGGCCCTGTTCCGGCTCTGCGACCTCGTCATCGACCGGGACACCGCCGGCGCTCTGACGTTCGTCGAGGAGCTCTCGGAGCAAGGACAGGATCTCGGCCGCCTCGTCGTCGACCTGCTCGAGCATCTGCGTCATCTGATGCTCGTGCAGCACATGGGCGAGGTGCCCGACACACTGCCCGTCACCGAGGAGACCCGCGAGCGGCTCCGCGCGCAGGCGAATCAGCTCGGCGAAGCGACCGTGATCCGACTGGTCGACCTTCTGGCCGTGGCCGTTGAGGACATGCGACAGGGCGGCGACCCGCGCCTGCCGCTCGAGCTCGCCCTCGTGAAGGTCACCCGCCCCGGTAGCGACCTGTCGCGCGAGTCCCTCTCCTACCGGCTCGAGCAGCTCGAGACGAGGGGCCACGTCCCGAGCGCACCAGTCCCGATGTCCGACACCGGGACGGGTCCGGAGGAGGCCCCTGTCGAGGCCTTGGCGATGTCTACGCCGCCGTCGCTCGAGCTCGAGCAGCTCCAGGAAGCCTGGCTGCGAACGATCCTCCCCGCCGTCGAGGAACGCTCGATCCCCGCAGCATCGGTGCTGCGCGAGGCCCATCCGGCCGGTCTCGCCGAGGACACGCTGACCGTCGAGTTCCCCGCGAGCGCCTCGTTCCACCGGCAGCTCGCAGAGGAGCCGAAGAACGCCACGCTCCTCGCCGATGCGCTCTACGAGGTGACGGGACGGCATCTCGGCCTCGCGTTCGCCGAAGGCGAGGCGCGGCAGGACGAGCTCGAACTCGACGAGCCGGCCGGCGAGGAAAAGATTCTGGAGCTCGTCAAAGAGACCCTGGACGCCCACGAACGAGAGGATTGACGCGATGGGCATGGACATGGACAAGTTGCTGCAACAGGTTGGCCAGATGCAAAGCGAGATGCAGAAGGCGCAGGAAGAGCTCGCGAACGAAACCGTGCAGGCGACCGCAGGCGGTGGCATGGTCACCGTCGTCGCGAACGGTGCCGGCGAGATCAAGGAGATCAAGATCGATCCGAAGGCGATCGACCCGGACGATCCGGAGATGCTCGAGGACATGGTCCTCGCCGCGGTCAACGAGGCGGTCCGTTCTGCGCACAGCTTGATGGAGTCGAAAATCGGCGGGCTCGCGGGCGGGCTCGGCGGCCTCGGCCTCCCCGGACTGGGCGGATAGTGCGCGACCGGCTGGGAGCACTGCCGCTCTTCGCCGACCTGGACGACGCGCAGCTCGACCGGCTGGCCGCGGCGACATCGGAGTTCGACGCCCCGGCCGGCCAGGCCCTGATCGAGCGCGGCAAGCCGGGCGCGGGAATCTTCGTGCTCGAGCAGGGGCAGGCGATCGTCGAAGCCCCGGAGGGCCGGCGCGAGATCGGGCCGGGAGACATCTTCGGGGAGCGCTCGCTCCTGGGCGACGACATCGAGCGCACGGCGCGAGTACGGGCGCAGACCGACGTCCGCTGCCTCGCGATCGCGCGGCCTGAGATCGAGCGGCTCCTGGCCGAGGATCCACGGCTCGCGGACAAGCTCCGCGGCCTCTCGGCCTGAGGCCGGCCACCCCGGCAATCCGGGGCATGTCGGCACAATAGGCTGGTGCTCAGCCCGGCTGTGGAAAACCTCGTCGCGCAGCTCTCCCGCCTACCCGGCGTGGGGACGCGCACGGCGCACCGGCTCGCGTTCCACCTGCTGCAGCGGCCGAAGGACGAAGCGCTCGCGCTGTCCGCGGCGATCGAGGACGTGAAGGAACGCGTTCGCTTCTGCAACGAGTGCGGGAACCTGACCGAGGAAGAGGTCTGCGCCATCTGCCGCGACGCCCGGCGCGACCACACGCTCATCTGCGTCGTCGAACAACCGGTCGACCTGATCTCCGTCGAGCGGACGAGCGAGTACCGCGGGCTCTACCACGTGCTCGGCGGCGCCCTGTCACCGCTCGACGGCGTGGAGCCGGAGCACCTGCGAATCGACGAGCTGCTCGGGCGCGTCGAGCGGAACGGCGTACAGGAGGTCGTCCTCGCGACGAACCCGAACATGACGGGCGAGGCGACAGCGGCCTATCTCGCAGACCGCCTGCGCGGCCGGGTGCGCGTCACGCGTCTCGCGAGCGGTCTCCCGGTCGGCGGCGACCTCGAGTACGCGGACGAGGTCACGCTCGGACGCGCGCTCACCGGCCGGCGGGACATGGCATGACAACCGTCGGCTACGAGGCCGTACCGGCTGTCGAAGGGGACGCCGTCGCGTCGCCCGGGAACACCCTGGTGATGAAGTTCGGCGGAACCTCGGTAGGCGACACGGAAAAGATCAAGGGCGTGGCCCGCCGGCTGGTCGCCGCGCGCCAGGCCGGCCGCCGCGTCGTCGGCGTGCTGTCGGCGATGGGCGACACCACTGATGAGCTGATCCGGCTCGCGAGCGAGATGTCGCCTCACCCCCACCCGCGTGAATACGACATGCTCGTGTCCGTCGGGGAGCGCATCTCGAACGCGTTGTGCGCGATGGCGATCCGTGATCTCGGCAACGAGGCTGTCTCGCTCACGGGCTCGCAGGCCGGGATCGTCACCGACACCTTCCACGGCAAGGCGAAGATCGTCGAGGTGCGAGCGCGGCGCCTGCACGCGGAGCTCGATAAGGACCGAATCGTGCTGGTCGCAGGATTCCAGGGTGTGTCCACTGATCTTGAGGTGACGACACTCGGCCGCGGTGGCTCCGATGCGACTGCGGTTGCACTGGCGGCTGCACTCGGAGGAGCGTGCGAGATCTACACCGACGTGGAGGGCGTGTTCACCGCCGACCCCCGCATCGTCGGCGACGCGCTGAAGTTGCCGAGGATCTCCTACGAAGAGATGCTCGAGATGGCCGCGACGGGCGCCCGCGTGATGATGGCAAGGTCGGTCGAGATCGCGCGGAGGTACGGTGTGCCGATCCACGTGCGCTCTGCATTCAGCGACAGCGACGGCACGTGGATCAGCGAGGAGAAGGACCTGGTGCTCGAGAAAGCGATCATCTCCGGCGTCACGCATGACACGTCCGAGGCGAAGGCGACCGTGCTCGCCGTGCCCGACAGTCCGGGCATCGCGGCACGCCTCTTCCGCGCGCTCGCGGACGCTGGAGTCAACATCGACATGATCGTGCAGAACGTCTCTGCAGACGGTGCCACCGACATCTCCTTCACGCTGCCGAAGACCGATCTTCCCGCGGCCGAGCCGATTCTCGAGATCGTGGCAACGGAGATCAACGCGAAGGGCGTCATCTACGACCCGGACATCGCGAAGATCTCCCTCGTCGGCGCCGGCATGAAGAGCCATCCCGGTGTTGCCGCAGACATGTTCGAGGCGCTTGCGGAGGCCGGCATCAACATCGAGATCATCTCGACGTCGGCGATCCGCGTCTCGTGCGTGGTGAGGGCGGTCGAGGTCGAGGGTGCGGTGAATGCGGTTCACCAGCGGTTCCGTGGCTATGCCGAGGAGCGCGTCGATGGCTGAGCCGCGAATCGCGGTGGTCGGTGCGACCGGCGCGGTCGGTTCCGTAACGCTGCGGCTCCTGAAGGAGCGCGGCTACGGGCAGGTTCGCGCGTTCGCATCCTCGCGGTCCGTCGGCAAGAAGCTGGACGGCGGTCTCGTCGTCGAAGAGGCGACGCCCGAGGCGCTCGCGGCCGGAGACATCGACCTCGCCTTGTTCTCCGTCGGCACGTCTGCTTCACGCGAACTGGTGCCGCATGCGGTGCGCGGCGGTGCGATCGCCGTCGACAAGTCCGCGGCCTACCGGCTGCAGGACGGTGTCCCGCTCGTCGTTCCCGAGGTGAACGGGGACCGTGCGCTCGAGCACGACGGCATTCTCGCCAACCCGAACTGCTGCACGATCCCGCTGACGATGGCGCTGCAACCGTTGCGCGACGCCGCCGGCCTCGCGCGCGTGCGCGTGAGCACCTACCAGTCGGTGTCCGGCGCCGGCGCGCAGCGGATGGAGGAGCTGCGAACGACTCAGCCGGGCGAGGCGGACATCGCGATGGACTGGGACTTCCTCGGCGACGAATCCGACGAGGAGTCCAAGCTCCGCTCGGAGACGCGCAAGATCCTCGAACTGCCGCAGCTGCCGGTCAGCGCGACGTGCGTGCGCGTGCCTGTCATGGTCGGGCATGCAGAAGCGGTCTGGGTGGAGACGGAGGATCCACTCTCGGCGGAGAGCGCGCACCAGTTGCTCGGACGAGCGCCCGGAGTCCGTTTGCAGGAACTGCCGACGACGCAAGCTGCCGTCAACACGGACGACGTCCTCGTCGGGCGCATCCGCCGCGATCCGACGGTTGCGAACGGGCTCGTCCTGTTCGTCGTCTGCGACAACCTGAACAAGGGCGCAGCGCTCAACGCCATCCAGATAGCGGAGCTCGTCCTCGCGCGCCGCGCCGTCGCAGCCTGAACGGTTGGCTCTGGCTTCTCGTCGCGCTTGGCGCATGCCTGGCGCTCTGGCTGTCGGTGCTCCTCGCGCTGGTGGCGTTCGGCCGCCGCGACGACGCGCGGGAATTGGCGCGTTTCATTCCCGACTGCGTCGTTCTCGTCAAGCGGCTCCTCGGAGACGAGCGGGTGCCGCGACGGGCGAAGGTGGCGCTCGTGCTGCTAATTCCGTATCTCGCGATGCCGTTCGATCTCGTCCCGGACTTCATCCCGGTTGCCGGACAGCTCGACGATGCGATCCTCGTCGCCCTCGTGCTGGCCTACGTCGTGCGCCGCACGGGCCGGGGTGTCGTCGAGGAGCTCTGGCCGGGATCGGAGGCCGGCCTACGAATCGTGCTCGCGCTCGGGCTCAGGGGCCTGGTGGTACCGGGGCCGGGGCCGGGGTGAACGCTTCCTTCACGACGCGCAGCACCTTCTCGCGCGAGCCTTCGGCGACCGGCACCAACCCGCCGAACTCGAGACGTGCGAGCTCCACGTGGCCTGCGCGTCGCAAGGTCTGAAAGCCGAAGTCCGCGAGAAAGTCCGAGGGGAAGATCGTCTTGTGCACCTGGAAGCGCTCGTACTGCGACTCGCCTTCCCGGTAGCGGTACGCGAAGGTCTCCAGAGCCTTCGCGCCCCGGTCGCGGGCATCCCCGATCGCCGCGAGGAAGAGGGACTGCATCACCCACGGGCTCGACGCCTCGACGAGGTACGCGCACGTCACGAGCACCGCGTCGGCCGACGGCGGGCCGGCAGGCAACTCGGAGGCACGCGGGAAGAGCTCCGCGGGTCCGTACTGCATCGACCCGAGCACTTCTCCGT
>Ga0134125_10010997_pt1 | contig 10147 bp, 11 predicted proteins | sample KB31751_FD_96464 | JGI IMG/M metagenome (GOLD analysis project Ga0134125, IMG submission 96464) | Terrestrial soil microbial communities with excess Nitrogen fertilizer from Kellogg Biological Station, Michigan, USA - KB3-175-1 | ecosystem: Environmental > Terrestrial > Soil > Unclassified ... | reverse complement strand
GGGCGCTGTGGATCGACGCGCTGAGCGCCGCCGGCGTGCTGGCCGAGCACGCCAAGACCGTCGCCTACAGCTACATCGGCACCGAGATCACCTGGCCGATGTACTGGCACGGCACCCTGGGCCGGGCCAAGCAGCACCTAGACAACACCGCCAAGCAACTGCGCACCCGCCACCCCGGCCTGGAAGCCTACGTCGGCGTGATGAAGTCCGTCGTCACCCAGGCCAGCGCCGCCATCCCGGTCATCCCGCTGTACGTGTCCATCGCCTTCAAGATCATGAAGGAAAAGGGCATCCACGAAGGCCCCATCGAACAGGCCAACCGGCTGTTCCACGACCGCCTCTACCGCGCCGATGGCGCCGCCGCACCCACCGACGACGAAGGGCGGTTGCGGCTGGATGATTGGGAGCTGCGGGATGACGTGCAGGTTCCGTGCAAAACCCTCTGGCCCACTGTCACCACCGAAAACCTCAAGCAGATCACCGACTACGCCGGCTACAAGCATGAGTTTCTGCAGCTGTTCGGGTTTGATCGGGGGGATGTGGACTATGAGGTTGAGGTGGAGGCGGATCGGAGGTTTGATTGTTTGGATGGGTGATGGGCGTTGTCAGGTAGTTGAGTTTGCTGGGAGCTTTGGAAGATGGCGGGCGTATTCATATCTCGTGGAATGACCCTCGGCATACCAGACTTTGCTATTTCTTCAGAGCAGGATGGAGAACCGACCGTCAACTTGACGTTTCATGTTCACTTTGATGTATGCCCTACATGGTGCGAACTGGCTTTAACGCATCTCGCTTCAGCTAAGTCGATGCGCATAGCTAGGGTTGAAGCTTGGGCTGGCAACAACGAAGACGAAAAAAGCTCGTGTTTGGAACGCGAATTCGGAGCTTCTATGCAAGCGACTATGGCGGCAGCTATCGCCTTGGATGCGTTCTACTCCGTAATTAAAACGCACGTGCAACTACCAACTTCGTTGGTTGACCGGTGGCGTACTAAGCGTACTTCAAGGTATTCACAAGTTACTGAAGTTCTTCGTCGGGGCTTTCACCTCAAGCCGCAAGAAACCAAGGTACTTCGTCAGAACGTCAAGGAGATCTACCGTTTTCGTGATCTGGCTGTCCATCCGTCTGGCGAACTTGAAGCGCCCTTGTTGCATCCCGAATTAAATGTTGGCGTCGAGTGGCGCTTCGCGTATTTCCGCGCAGCAAGAGCCGAAATGCTAGTTAACGCTTCCATTACCATTATTCGGGAGTTAGTCAATAACGGAAAGCCGACCGAGATCGCGATTATTAGGTATGCACAGGGTCTCCGAGATCGACTACTTCACCTCGCATGACAGCAAGTCAAAAGGATGGCTGTTACTACCATCGTTTCCAATCGTCATCCCACGCGTCGATGGACATAGGGGGGATCAACGCGTCCGGTCCCATCTCCGCGCGTCGACGCTCTTCTTCTTTGTGCATACCAAGCGACAAATAGATCAACGCCGACCGCACCAGCTTGAGCAGATGAAGCGTACGGCGTTGGAGGTCATCGGCGGATAAGGAATGGGCCAGGGTGTCGAAAAATAGGTCGGGCTTTGCCGAATCCATAGAGCGATTGAATGATTCCATGATGTGAACCTTGACGTACTTGTGCTCGAGATGATTTCGCAGATCGCTTAACTGACGAGCGCTAGGTTCAGCGACCTTCTGAAAATCTTTCTCGAACAGATCCTTGCTGAGCCAATACATTCCCCTAAACGGCCAATTTTCGGAATCGCTGAATGGCTTCCGAACTGGATCTCCATCTTTGGCGCGCCAGATGGTTCGGAAGCTGATTTTCCTTTCTGGAGTGCCAAGCTTCAGATAGTGATTGAGAAAGTACGCAATTTTGTCGAGAAGTGAATAGGCCATCCGAAAGGAGATCTTGATCTTCTCGACAGCCAAACCAAAGGCGGGGTAGTCCAGGGTGTTATAGAGCAGCACACCGCGATCGGACGGATGTACTTCGTCAGCATTGGCGCCTTCAAAGTAGAGCCATCTAGCGGATACGAATTCCTGCTTCAACTGGTTGAAAAATCCGATGAGCACAGGCGGCTCACCGATAGGGGCGACGAAGTCTGGAAGGCTCAAAACATCCCGAGCCGCAATAGGGTGAGGACCAAGATCGTTCAACGGATTGAGGAATAGGGTCTGTTGCAAGCACCAGCGTCGATAGCCTTGTACGTCTTTATCGCCATCTTCATCCCGCCAATGAGTCTCGATTTGGGCAAGGTCATAGTGTCGGGAGATGCTCTCCGCAGCGCTGGCGAAGATTGGGCGCAATGACCTTTCCCCGTTATCAGGATGCAGATCGAGATCGTGGGTCCCTTGCATCAATTCATCATGTGCAACCAAGGCAAACAATGCTCGATGCCCCGGATCATGCAGGGCAGAGGCGTAGAACATTAGGCCGCGGCCACGGTTGCATCTAGCCATCCAGAAGGTGGGTAGCCGACGCAAGGCCTCACGCCAGAGTCCTTGCGCTTCAACGAAGCGTCCGATGGTATCGAGCTGGTTGGCCAGATTAGTAATGATCTGACACTGTCTGATGAGATGGAGTTCTTCGAACACTGGACTGTTCATGCCACGGCGGAGAAAGAACACTTGCTGCTGCAATGCCTCCTGATCCCACGCCCATGCAGCTACTGGATCTGCCCCATTCGATTGCAGTTGATTAGACCAAGCGTTGGCTCGGTAGTAATCCAGCAGAGCTCTCTGCTTCTCCGATAAGGAAACTCGCGCTTCCAGGATTTCGCACCAAGCCAGCGCTTTGATGGTCAGGTCGAGGTTGGTCTGAAGAAGGGCTTGATCAACAGTGACGGCGACTGCATGCAAGGCCTCGTCATCTGCCAATGCCTCAAGTGTTTCAAGACCTAGAATTTCATCGACATCCAGCATGCTCCCCTCCATGACTAAGACCGCTGCTCAAAACCAGAGTCAGAACTCACTTTAGAGCATCTGTTGCTGCCTTAAAGCAGGAACGGGGTCAGGTTCACTTCTCGTGGGTTCACTTGGCCGGGCGGTGGGTGGGCGGGTTGCACGCCGGCGGCGCGCCGGATCCTGGCCTCGACCATGGAAAACGCATCGGGCTTGGTTCTCATGATGGGTTTTCGTGCTTCACCCTCCTTGCCACGCGTCATGAACTGACTGCCCGACCGTTCGTGCTGGCTTGATCGAATGCAAACCACAGTTTACACTTCGCGTGTGTTTGAACTGGTCAAATCCGCGACGTTCGATGCCTGGTTCGGCAGCCTGCGCGATGTTCGCGCCAGGGCACGGATCGCGGCGCGGCTTGATCGCATCGCCGACGGAAACTTCGGCGACGTCAAGCCGGTAGGCGGCGGAGTGAGCGAGCTGCGGATCGACTACGGACCCGGTTATCGGGTGTACTTCATGCAACGTGGTTCGGTGCTTGTGGTGGTGCTGGCAGGTGGCGACAAGCGCACCCAGCAAATCGACATCAAGACAGCCCGGCGCGTTGCAGCCGAGTGGGAGCGTGGATCATGAAAGGCGTGCGCGAGACCTTTTCCCGTTACGACAGTGCCGACTATCTCAAGACCGAGGCGGATATCGCCGCTTATCTCGAAGCGTGCGCGGAGGAAGCACCCAACGATCCCGTGTTCATGCTGAAAGCCCTCGGCACGGTGGCGCGCGCCCGCAACATGAGCCAGCTGGCCGAAGCTGCCGGCATGACCCGGGCCGGGCTGTACAAGGCGCTGTCGGGTGAAGGCAACCCCAGCCTCGCCAACACCATGAAGGTGGCCAAGGCACTCGGCTATCGACTGGCGCTGGTGCCTGATCGGGAGTGATGTTGCACGGGAAAAAGGTGCCAGGGACAATTGGGTGGATCCGTTTCCTCGAGCCGCTAGCCGCTTACCGCGCTGGCGGTACGACACCAGCGCGAAGGTGATTTTCAGCCGGTCAAGGCCGATGACTGCTCACTATTGCGGATGCCCATAAAGGGCATTAATATGCCCAATATGGGCACAAAAGAGAAACCATCCAAACACAAGCTGCCGCAACGCGTGGCCGATGCGTCCTCGCGCTACGCCCTGCGTGCCGGGCCATCGATCGGCTTGGCCGATGCGTTGTTCACGACGGGGCAGCAACGTGTGCTTGGCCTCCTGTTCGGCCAGCCGCAGCGCAGTTTCACGGTCAGCGACATCATTGCCGCTACGGGCGCCGGTTCGGGTGCAGCCCAGCGCGAGGTCGCCAAACTGCTCGAAAGCGGCTTGGTGACGATGCGCCCCGTGGGCAACCAGAAGCATTATCAGGCCAATGCCGAGGCGCCGATCCATGCCGAACTGGTCGGCATTATCCGCAAGACCATCGGTCTGGCCGAACCGCTGCGCGAAGCGCTGGCTCCGCTGGCGGACGAGATCACGGCGGCCTTCGTCTATGGCTCGGTCGCCAAGCGCAGCGACACTGTCAGTAGCGACATCGACCTGTTGATCCTTTCCGACACGCTCGCCTACGCGGATATCGTCGGTGCCTTGCATCCGCTGATCGAACAACTCGGTCGCGAGATCAACCCGACGCTGTATTCCCGTGCCGAAATCACCAAACGGATCAGGCGGGGCAATGCGTTTGTGGCGCGTGTACTGGAACAACCCAAACTGTGGGTGATAGGGAGCGAGGATGACCTCGGCGCTGGATAACCTGACAGGTTCGGGCAAGCCGCTGAAGATCGAGCCCCCGGACGCTGGCGAATACGACGGCCTCAAGCGTTCCGGCCTGGCGCGGCTGAAGGACGCCAGGAACAAGACGCTGTCGCTCGAAAGTCGCTTCGACCTGGCCTACAACGCCGCTCATGCGTTGTGCCTGGCGGCACTGCGACATATGGGCTACCGCGCGAACCATCGCTATATCGTGTTTCAGGTACTGCCCCACACCTTGGGCCTCGGCCCCGAGGTGTGGCGCGTACTGGACAAGTGCCACCACCTGCGCAATGTCGCGGAGTATGAAGGGGCACTGGATGTGGACGTGCGCATCGTCACTGATCTGGTCGCAGCGTGTGAGACGGTTGCGGCCAGTCTCGACGGCCTGGGCCCTGTTTGATCGAGGCGAGCAGGTACCGCATGGCATCGTGAATATCGCCATCGACACGCGTGATCAGGTGGCGACAAGCGCACCCAGCGAATCGGCATCAAGACAATCCAGTGCGTTGCAGCCGAGTGGGAGCGTGGATCACGAAAGGCGTGCGAGAAACCTTTCCCGTTACGACAGTGCCGACTACGTCAAGACCGCGGCGGACATTGCAACGGCCCGGTGTTGAATTCACCGGACGACACAAAGGAAACATTGGTGCCAGACATATCAGCCAAACCCATCGACGTGACATTCCTTCAGCAGGAACTTCGGACCCTCGGCGTACCTCGGGGAGCTGTTGTCATGGTTCACTCGTCGCTGTCGGCGTTCGGTGCAGTAGAGGGCGGAGCGCAAGCGGTGATCGATGCGCTGCTGTGTTGCGTCGGTGATGCGGGAACGCTGGTGGTGCCGACGTTTACGCCCCAGGTCTCCGATCCGCATCCGCAGTCGTGCGCATTCGACGACCCGTTGGCCGATGAAACCCGCCGAAACGTATCCCTCTTTCGTGATGACCTGCCGACCCCGATGGGTGCGGTTCCCAACGCGATCCTGTCTCGTCCCGGGCGCCTGCGCAGCGATCATCCCCAGGCATCCGTTGCCGCCCTGGGCGTTCGTGCCCGTGAGATCACGGTCGATCATCCCCTTGTGTATGCACTTGGAAAGAACTCGCCGTTCGACAGGATGTACGGGTTGGGTGCCTGCATTCTGCTACTGGGGGTGGGGCACAATCGCAACTCGTTCTTGCATTACGCGGAATCGCTGACGCCCCGCCACCGTACGAAGCTTCGTCGGTTTCCCGCCCTGGTTGGAAAGGATCGCCTCTGGATGGAGGCACCCGATGTGGGCGACGACAACGGCGTGTACTTTCCGCAACTGGGTGTCGAAGCCGATGCCGCTGGTCTGATGCGCAGCAAGACGATCGGCTCGGCACGCTGCCAGCTCATGGAGAGCGTTCCATTTGTCGATTTCGCGAAGGCGCGGCTGGATGAGTTGCTTGCCGACGCGAAGTAGTGCTTCGTCAGTCTGCAAGAAGGTGTCAGAAACTAATGGCACTTACCCTTATAAGGTCGGGAAATCGAGGTCGGGTTCAGTCATACGTATATTGGAAGAGAATCTGGCGCCGTTCTGTGGCTCGCCAGTGACGCGCGGTTGGTGGCCGTGGATTCGGTCGTATGTCCATAACCATCGCAGCCGGAAGGTATCGCGACTCAACGAGCATACTGCCGAGCATCGTTGTCACATCGAAACCTGAGCAATGGTTCGGGTGCCATTCTTCAGCATCGACTTCGCGCCTTGACATGGGGCAGTGATCCGAGTAGTCCTGCCCCGGGCGATGTCTCGGGCCATGTCTCTGGGGGAGCGATCATGATTTTCCAGAATGCAATCTGGACGGTTTCGCTGATTGGGATGGGGCTGGTTGCACTGGGCTTCCTCTACGTGATTCTCCAGGCTGGCAAGCCCGCCGATGATGCGGCGTCAGGCAAGGCGCAACGGACTTCCGCCATGCTGCAGCGATGGCTGTTCCTGGCACTGCTGGCACTGGGCATCGGTGTCTCTTACACCACCCTCAGGCACTTCCCGATTCCGCTGCAGCACTCGCCGTTGCAGGCCGCCCAGGTGGTCGACGTGGTCGGCCATCAGTGGACCTGGGACGTCAGCAAGACCCAGCTGAAGATGGGCGTGCCGGTCGAGTTCCGCGTGACGTCCGACGACGTCAACCATGGTTTCGCGATCTACGCACCGGACGGCCGCATCGTCATCCAGACTCAGGCCATGCCCGGGTTCACCAACAAGGTGCTCTACACCTTCGACAAACCCGGCACCTACAAGATCGTGTGCCTGGAATATTGCGGCGTGGCACATACCGCGATGATGTCGGAGTTCACGGTAGTCGATGACGGAGGCCGGTCATGAGCTCGCTGACGCTGTATCCGGAAGAGGAAAAATTGCAGCGCGGCGAACGCGCGGTTTTCAACCTGTACATGGTCAGCGCCCTGGTGCTGTTCCTGCTGTTCATGCTGTTGGGCCTGACCATGCGCATGACGCAGGCCGACTGGACCGACGTTTCGGCCACCCTGTTCTATCGCATCATGACCATGCACGGGGCCGGCATGGTTGGCACCATGAGCCTGGCGTCGACCGCGGTGATGTGGTTTTTCCTGCGCAAGTACGTACACCTGCATTTGTGGGCGTTCCTGACCAACTACGTGCTGTTCCTGCTGGGTGCGCTGTGTCTGTTGTGGTCGGTGTTCATGGGCGGCTTCGCCAGCGCGTGGACATTCCTTTACCCGCTGCCAGTGCGCTCCATGGGTCTGTGGAGCATCAATACCGCGGCCCTGTTCATGGTCGGCTACCTGCTGATCGGCGTCGGTCTGCTGATCTTTTATCTGGACGCTGCCGCCGCCATCATCCGGCGCTACGGCAACCTTGGGCGCGCGCTGGGGTTGCGCTGGTTGTTCGGCGGTGACATCGACCCCGAGCATCCGAAGGCGGTCGTTGCCAGCACCATGGTGATCATCGCCAACTCGCTGGGTGTGCTGGCCGGGGCGGTGGTGCTGGTGATGTGCCTGATCAACGCCTATGACCCGCAGGTGGCGCTCAATGCGCTGGTGGTCAAGAACCTGATCTACTGGTTCGGCCACATGATCATCAACGCCACGATCTATGCCAGCGTGATCGCGGTCTACGAGTTGCTGCCGCGGTACACGCGCAAGCCCTACGGTATCTCGCGGCCCTTCCTGTGGTCATGGTCGCTCAGTTGCGTGTTCGTGATCATCGTGTTTCCGCACCACCTGCTGATGGACTACGCCGAGCCGCGCTGGATGCTGGTGATGGGTCAATTGGTATCCTACGCCGCCGGTTTCCCGGTGTTCCTGGTCACGGCCTATGGTGTGCTGACCAACATCTACCGCTCGAACATTCGCTGGAAAATGCCGTCCATGCTCGCCGTGCTGGCGCTGTTCGGATGGGCCGCGGGCATCGTCCCGGCCATCATCGATGGCACCATCCGCGTCAACCACGTGATGCACAACACGCAATGGGTGCCGGGGCATTTCCACTTCTACCTGCTGCTGGGCGTTCTGCCGATGATCCTGACGCTGCTGTATCACGTGTCCGGCGGCCATCGGCAGGCGGCACGCAATTCCGGCATCGACAAGGGCAGCCTGGCGCTCTACGTCATCGGTGGCATCGCCTTCTGCCTGGCCTTCCTCGACGCCGGACGCATGAGCGTGCCACGGCGCTTCGCGATACACCTGCCGGAATGGCTGCCCTATGACAAGGCTGGATCGATTGCCGCGATATTGGTGATCCTCTGCATGCTGACGTTTGCTGCCCGCGTCATCGGTGGCTTGCTCAAGGCGCCGGTCGCGGGCGACACGGGAGGCGCGTCGCAACATGTCGACCCTCCGAACATGGCTGGCTAGTTGCACCCTGCTGGTCATCGGTGGGGTCGCGCTGGCGACTGCCACCGACGGCTTCCACGCGTTCACCAGCGAGGCCGCCCGGCGCGTGGAGATACGCCGGCACCCGCCGCAGGTGCCGGGCGTCACGCTGGAAACCCAATCCGGTGCACATGTCAATTTGACCGACTTGCGTGGCAAGTGGGTGCTGGTCGATTTCATCTACACCCGTTGCATGAGCTATTGCCTGGTGCTGGGCGGCGACTTCGCGCAACTGCAGGACCTGCTGGCGGAACCGCTGGCGCAGGACAAGGTGGTCCTGCTCAGCATCAGCTTCGATCCTGCGCACGACACGCCGATGGAACTGGCCGCCTACCAGGAGCGCTTCCGCACGCGCGGTCGCGGCTGGCTGGCAACACGACCGGTCAACCAGAACGACCTGAGGCAGTTGCTGCGCACGTTCGGCGTGACCGTGGTTCCCGACGTGCTGGGCGGCTACGTGCACAACGCGGCGATCGAGGTTGTCGACCCGCATGGCCGCGTGGTGGGCATATTCGACATGGGCAACCCCAAGGCCGTCGCACAAGCGGTGCGCCAGGACCTGGTGCCGTGATCCACGCCCTGCGGCACCGTGCCATTCCCATCGCGACAATCGGGTATGTGCTGTTGCTGCTGCCGCCACTGCGGCACCTGCTGGAAAGCCGCATGTTCCTGCAGATGCTGGTGCAGATGCCGCTGCTGGTGGTGATCGGCTATCTGTTGCGCGGGGGTATCCCGCGCCGGTTGGCGGCCATCATCGATCCATGGAACGGGCAGGGCATCACCGGCCTGCTCCTGGCCTCGTTGACCGGCATGTTCTGGATGCTGCCGCGCTCGCTGGACGCTGCGGTGGGTGAGGCGTCGATGGAAGCGGCAAAATTCATTTCCATACCGCTGCTGATCGGCCTGCCCATCGGTCTCGGCTGGCCACGCGCGGGGTTCGTCGTGCGCGGCGTGTTTCTGGCCGAGCTGATCGCCACCTGCTTTCGCCTTGGCTGGCTGTACATGGTGTCGCCGATACGCCTGTGCAACAGCTTCCTGCTTGGAGACCAGCAACGCTCGGGTACATACATGATGGTGATCGGCGCGGCGATACTGCTCTATGTCATCAGCAAGCTGATGTGGGGGCGGATCGACTCGCGTTGAGGGAAAACAGGGGGGCGTCCCTGGATTAGCGGCCGCCGTGGACAGGATGTGGAAGCACTCGATCTTCAGCAAGAAACGCGGCCACCTGCTGCAACACGAAGTGGTGCCGGTGCTGTTCGCCTCCATCGCCGAACCTCGGAAATCCGGTCTTCAGGTGCCGACCGCGTCAGGGGCAGTTCCCGGCACACCAGCACCCAGGCTCAGGCCCACTTTCGCAACGCCTCCAGCAGCAACGAAAACGCCGGGGACGGCTGGCGCCGGCTCGGGTAGTAGAGGTGGTAGCCGGGGAAGGGCGGGCACCAGTCGGCGAGTACGCGCTGCAGTTTGCCGCTGGCGATCTCGGCTCGCACGATGTCGTCGGGCACGCAGGCCAGGCCGAAGCCGTCGAGCGCCGACGCGATGATGTGGCGGGTGTTGTTGAAGGTCAGCCTTCCTTCCACGCGCACGTTCAG
>Ga0134125_10010996_pt1 | contig 10147 bp, 9 predicted proteins | sample KB31751_FD_96464 | JGI IMG/M metagenome (GOLD analysis project Ga0134125, IMG submission 96464) | Terrestrial soil microbial communities with excess Nitrogen fertilizer from Kellogg Biological Station, Michigan, USA - KB3-175-1 | ecosystem: Environmental > Terrestrial > Soil > Unclassified ... | reverse complement strand
CCTTATTCTGTCGCGAAAGCGTGCGTGACCCAACAGGCTCGCCTGAGGAAATATAAGTCTCGATAATGGCAGTGAGGATCTCCCGCTCGCGCGGGCCGATTTGTCCCAGGTTTGGCATATACTACTAAGCCTTTTGTTTCCAACTATTTATACAAATATTGGAGACAACTCGACATCATTTATTGTAGGAATTTTAGTCAGTTGTTGTCAAGATAGCACTTGGGCAGGCAGAGTGCTAATTCAGCCTGTAAGTGTAAGACGGATCGACTGGTAGGGCCAGGCACTCCGCCAGAGTGTAAGGTACTGTTAGGACCCTTGCAGGCTCAGAACGAACCACCGTGTCGGGTCCGACGCAATAGTTTTTATGCTTTGGATTCGCTTCCACAGGAGATGATGTCACCCAATAATCTTTATAAGGCGGCCTGAGCGAATTGCTCTGAACGTTGTATCGAATGCCTGATTTCACGCACCAGCCAGTTCCGATCCCCGCCGGGCAGCCAACCACAGTGTCCAGGAGACACGCGTGTTTCGAGTTAACGTGATTCATATCGATATCCACACATCCCAAAACACTCAGGTTGGGGGCGTAACCAAGCTTTGGGTATGTTGCCGCGTATGTGATTTCTGCAGTGTTGATCGTGCGAAAAGTCGATTCAGCGGGAGTAGCAGGACCAAAATATTTGCTCATCAGGATATTGGGTATCGCTATTGCGAGTGCAACGAGCGCAAAAACGAATACCAGAAGAGCTTTCCAGAAGAGATGCCTTCGCGACGAAGCCATGTCTAGCGCTGCACCTTCAGCGGTGAGCTCGGCTTTTCCGTCCATCCCACCACTTTATCTCCGGCAAATTGGATGCTGGATTCGCCGTAATGCCAGTATGTGGTCTTGCCGATCCGGGGCTCGCCGGACTCAGTAGTCTCAATTCTCGCCGCCCAATAAACGTCGTTCACCGAAACCGGCGTGCCCTGAATGGCAAGCACTTCAGCTTCGCTGGACCCCTTGGTTATGACGCTTTCCGGATCGACCTTGGGCAGGTCGATGGCTTTGAGGGGAAACTTGGGCGCACTATGCCAGCTTGCCACCATGGCTCCGCTGAAGTAAACGCGAGAGTCGCCATAGCGCCACTCATGTTCATTGGACCACTGCGGCATGCCCTGAATGCGGTACACATCCCCCTTGGTGGACCCGACAAAGAAATACGGCAGCGGCGATGCCACCGACCGCGTGTTTTCCGGTGCGATATCAGCTGGCTGGGCGGCAAAAATCGTCATTGGCATGGCTTCTTCCCGAACCGCCTGCGATCTCTGGGCACCGCCTTGTTTCGGCGGCGAAGTGGGATAGTTACCGATACCAGTCTGCATTTGCACAATGTTCGCAATCAGGATCGCGGCCACCACCCACCACCATTTATTGCCACGAGAATTGCCTATGGGATGGTACTGGTAGTCCCCTTCGTACGGATCGTAAATGGGCGGCTCATAATTGGCGCGCTGCCTATATGCATTCCACTCTGCTGTCGCCCCTCGTGAATACCCGTTCGGCCAGGTGTAGCCGTCGCCATAAGGCGCCTGCCCCGGTCGATAGTCCCGCAGGAAGCTGTAGGCCTCATTGATTTCCTTCAATTTTTCCTGGGCTGAAGTCTGTTCGCGAGAATTGAGTGCGAACTGGTCAGGATGCCACCGCTTCACCAGGCGCAGATAGGCGCGGCGCAACTCTCTGGCGGAGGCGCCGGGCATTAACCCCAGCGTGCGATAGTACTCATGCGCGCTCTTCCGCATTCGCATTTTGCCGCCCTTTCAGGCAGTAGACACCAAAGAGATTACTTTGATTATCCCACAGGTTTTAGACGGGCAAGTGCGCCATTTTCTGCTGAGAATGTTGAATTTACCGAGGCTTGGCTTACTTAGCTAGCGAGGCAATGGGCTGATTGCTGAGTACTGACCGCAGAAATGCTGAATGCTGACTGCGCGGAATGCTGACAGCTGAATGCTCACACATGACTGCTGACGACGGACTGCCTCAAATAGCCGCGCAAGCGGCGACTGAAAATAGCCCGGTACGCCGCACCGAGGCATAGCCGAGGGCAAGTGCCGGGTAACTGAGAGTAAAGGATTGAAGTCCCGTCAGGGACGACTGATAAATACAATTCCGGTCTTAGCCCTACTGATCTCGCGACGAGCCGCCGATTGGCTGAGGGCTGACGGCTGAGTGCTGTTTGCTATTGCACCTGGATCACATCGCCCGGAGCACTGGTTTTCTTAACTTCCTCGACCCGCATGATCACCTGGCGGGCAAAGTCATAGAGTGACTTGGCATGAGTAGAGGTCTCGCCTTCCAGTACCGCGGGTTTGCCCGTATCGCCTCCCTTGCGGATGTCGGGGTCGAGCTCGATCGATCCAAGAAATGGTACCCCGAACTGCTGCGCAGTCTTTGCAACACCGCCCTTGGAGAAAATGTCGATTTCCTGATGGCAATGCGGACAGACAAAGTGGCTCATGTTTTCCACCAGCCCAAGGATGTCGACGCGAGCCGTGCGAAACATCTCAATGGCTTTCCGGCCGTCCTGCAAGGAAACATCGGACGGGGTCGAGACCACCACGGCGCCAGTCAAGGGCACGGTCTGGAAAAGCGAGATAACGACATCGCCCGTGCCGGGAGGCAGATCGACTACAAGGTAGTCCAGCTCGCCCCACTCCACCTGCTGCAGGAATTGACGGATGATGGAATGCAGCATCGGCCCGCGCCACACCAGCGGCTTGTCGCCAGGATTCAGGAAACCGACGGAGATGATCTTGACCCCGTAGTTCTGCAGCGGTTCAATGCGATTTTCACCCAGAACACGCGGTTGCTGATTGACGTTCGTCATCAGGGGAACATTGGGGCCGTAAACATCGGCATCGAGAAGCCCGGTGCGGTATCCCAGTTTTGCCAGCGCGACCGCGAGATTGACGGCAATCGTGGTCTTCCCTACCCCGCCCTTGCCTGATCCAACCGCAACAATATTTTTCACGCCCGGCAGCGGAAATGGACCCGGCTGCGGCGCTCCATGTGTGTGTCCGTGTGCCATAGATAAACGCTAAACTTTAATTATACGAGAACTGTACTTACATCCCGAGCGAAGCGAGGGAGCCCTATCTTCATCGAATATTTCGGGGCGAACTCAAACCCATAGAACTGAAAATTGATCGGAACCTCCGCTCTCAAACCTTCTGCATTCCCTTCCTTCGTTCCTGTTCCTGCTTCCTCAGATCTCTTCTTCTACCCGCATCTTCATAGCGTTGCTTCTCTTCCTCGGTTTCCGGAAGCACCTGTGGCACCGCATGATGACGCCCGTGCTGGTCCACAGCCACAAACGTCAGGTACGCGGAAGCAACGTGCCGTGTCGTCCCGGCAATATAGTTCTCCACCCAGCACTTCACCCCAACTTCCATGGACGTGTGAAATGCGCGGTTGACAGACGATTTCAGGATCAGCAAATCCCCGATATGCACCGGCATCAGAAAGTCAATGTGGTCCATGGAAGCGGTAACCACGTGACTATGGGAGTGCCTGTGGGCTGCCATGGCGCCGGCAATGTCGATCATGTGCATCAGTCGTCCGCCCAGCAGGTTGCCGAGTGGGTTGGCGTCGTTAGGCAGAACCACTTCCGCCATCTGTGATTGCGATTCGCGTACAGGCCGGGCCGCGTGCGTACGGCCATCGTGAGAGGTCATGTCTATGATTTTAGAGGATGCCGGTGAGTTTGCGTTGGTCTGAGGGCAAGCTGCCTGACGGCTATCTGCGCCGTCGCTCAAGATAGACCGCAAGGAAGCACTCTGCCTGGCGTTGCCCGCAAGCATCGCTCAGCACGGACGGCCAGGTCTGATTCGTGCAGTCATATTCAAGGCGGCCGTGCTCGACAGGTGCGTGTTCGCGCTCATAAATGTAAGAAAGAACGATTCGGCCCGTACTGGCGTCATCAGTAGCAACGACAAAGCGCAGGCAGTCGGCACGACGCTCCGCAGGAAATCTTGAGCATCCCGCGGCGTAGCCCAGATTGCAGAAATCGCGCAGCTCTCCATCGGATGGAGTGTTTTCCTGCCCGTTGGCGCGACATGTGCCGCAAAACCCCGCACCTAGAGGGAGGCGAGACGGAAAAGCCCAGGCCACAGTCTGGGATTTTTCACCGGGGAAGAAAAACGGGCATGCCACAGACGCTCATCTTATGTCTGGTAGCTGTGGATTGTGTAGAATTTTTTCACCTATGTCTGAGACTGATCGCCTTACCATGCTCACGGAATTCCTGAAACAGAACCCCGGCGACGCCTTTGCCCGTTACGGACTGGCCATGGAGTACTCGAAGTCAGGCCAGACGGAGCAGGCTCTGGCTGAGTTCAGCAAGCTTCTGCAACTCCACCCTGACTACACCAACGGCTACTTCATGGCCGCCCAGACTTTTGAGCGCGCCGGTCGCACTCCGGAAGCAAAGAAGATGCTGGAAAACGGGATTGAAGCCGCCAAACGCACAGGTAACAAACACGCGTTGTCAGAGATGTCAGGGATGCTGGATGAACTGTCTACTTAGGCCTTCTTTTCTGAAATCGAGTTTTTCTGAATCTCAAGCGCATTCTTTCTGAAATCTCGAGCGCAGCGAGAGATCCCTATTGCCCAGAAACCGCCGAACAAAACTGTGCGCTGACCTGTCGATTCATGATCCCAGCTTTGTGGTTGCAATAGCGATCCCTCACTTTGCTCGGGATTTCAGAAGTAGCTTTGCTCGGGATTGAAAAGAAGTAGCTCCGCTCGGAATTATCTGGCTAATTGCTAACTGCTAATTGCTAACTGCTAATTGCTAGCTGCTTTTTTTCGCCGCTTCCGCCAGCACCTGCGATGTCGGTTTCAACCCGCGCTTGATGCTGCGTTCCACCAGCCAGGGCGCATTCTCGTAGAGCTTGATAAATATCCAGTAGAACCAGGGCGTAACGGCCTGGCGTTTGCGTTTCAGCAGGGCATCGAGCGTGTCCTTCGCGACCACGTCCGGTCCAACCGCCCACTTTGTCGATCCGCCGACTCGCTGGGGCTGGCTGCCCTTGATCATGTTCTTTGAAAAATCGGTGGCGATGTAACCAGGGCAGACAGTGGCCACGTTGATATTGTGCCGCTGCAGTTCCAGCCGCGCTGCTTTCCCGATGGCATTCATAGCGTGCTTGGTGGCAGCGTAGCCGCCCATGTAAGGCGTGGAGATATGTCCTGACACGGAAGAAATATTGATGATGTCGCCGCCACCCTGTTGCCGCATGATGGGCGCGACTGCCTGGATGCATTCAATCGTTCCAAACAGGTTGGTGTCGAACATGGCGCGTAGATCGGCCATCTTCATTTTCTCAACCGAATCGTTCAGCCCAAAGCCGGCGTTGTTGACGAGCACATCGATGCGTCCGAACGTTCTTAATGCCGCCTGCATCGCGGCATCCACCTGATCGCGTTTGCTCACGTCACAGCTGACACAGAGAGTGTTCATCGCTGTGCCGCCGATGCGCTGAGCAGTAGCTTGTGTTCTACTCACGTCACGCGCGCACAGCACCACCCGGCAGCCCTCTTGAAGAAACAGTTTTGCGATGGCCTCGCCGATTCCCATGGAGGCGCCGGTTATTACAGCTACTTTGCCTTGGAGCTTCATGGATGAAGGTTGTAGTGGGTTGAGACATTTAAGTCAAGGCGATTCACTGCGGTTGTAAAATTGATGCGTGAGTCTATTGCCCATCTTTCCACTGGAAGTGGTGCTTTTCCCTGGCGCTCCGCTGCCGCTGCACATTTTTGAGCCGCGCTATAAAGAGATGATCAGCGAATGCCTCGATGAAAAGAAACTATTCGGCATGGTTCGAGCCAAAGAGAACGCTGTGGCGGAAGTAGGCTGCTCCGCGACAATTCTCAACGTGATCAAGCGTTATGAAGATGGCCGGCTCGATATTTCCAGTGAAGGCCGCCAGCGCTTTGCCATTGTGGAATTGAATCATGACCGGCCGTTTCTCCAAGCTGAGGTTACATGGTTCGATGACGAAGAAGCCGCGCCTCCCAGCGACAAAGATACGGAAACCGCTATTGAAATGCACGAGCAGTTGTTCCACGTGCTCGGCCAGGACCCTGAACTCGATCCCAGAAAGAGCCTGGTTTCCTTTCAACTCGCCAGCCAGCTGCCGGTGGACCTTGACTTTAAGCAGGCGCTGCTGGAGATGAAAACGGAAAGCGAGCGCATTGAGACGCTGATCGAATACTATCGCGCCACGATTCCCAGGGTGGAGAAGACTTTACGAGCGCGGGAGCGCGCGAGTGGCAATGGGCATGTCCACTAGTTCGGCGGGCCGATTTTGCGCGCGGCGTATAATCAGCTACAGAGGCCCCCTTCATGAATCTTCCTCGTACCTTGGGCGAACTCAGGAAGAGCGTTTTTTCTGAGCAAAGACTGCGCACCCGAAAAACCAAAGATGAACTCCGGGAAAACCTGATCACCAAGCTCAGATCGGGCGAAACCATCTTCCCCGGCATTATCGGCTATGAAGATACCGTGGTCCCGCAACTTGTTAACGCAGTGTTATCACGTCATAACTTCATCCTTCTGGGACTGCGTGGCCAGGCCAAGAGCCGTATTTTGCGGGCGTTGACCGGCCTGCTCGATCCGCAAATGCCATTTGTAGCCGGCTGCGAAATTCATGACAATCCTTATGATCCCATCTGCAAGCGTTGCCGCACGCTGATTGCCGAGCAGGGCGACAACGCGCCCATCGCATGGCTCACGCCGGAGGAACGCTACGTGGAGAAGCTGGCGACACCGGATGTCACCATTGCTGACCTGATCGGCGATATCGATCCCATCAAGGCGGCCCGCGGCGGTCACGATCTCTCCAGCGAGTTCACGGTGCATTACGGTCTCCTGCCTCGCGCCAACCGGGGAATCTTCGCCATCAACGAGCTTCCTGATCTGGCGGGAAAAATTCAGGTGGGTCTGTTCAACATCATGCAGGAAGGCGACGTACAGATTAAGGGATACCCGTTGCGCCTGCCGCTCGACGTTGCGCTCGTCTTCAGCGCGAACCCGGAAGACTATACGGCTCGTGGCAAGATCGTTACGCCGCTCAAAGACCGCATCGGCTCGGAAATCCGCACGCATTACCCGGGCACCATCGAAGAAGGAATCAGCATTACGGAGCAGGAAGCCTGGGCGCGCCGTGACGGCATGGAACTTCACGTACCCCAATACGTTCGTGAGGTAGTGGAACGCATCGCGTTCCTGGCTCGCGAAGACAAGAAAGTCGATAAGCGTTCCGGCGTCAGCCAGCGGCTGCCGATCAGCGTATTGGAAAACGTTATATCCAACGCCGAGCGCCGCGCTCTCCGCAGCAGCGAAAAAATGATCGTACCGCGCATTGGCGACATCTACGCCGCGCTTCCTTCCATCACCGGCAAACTCGAACTGGAATACGAAGGCGAGATGCGCGGGGCGGACACTGTGGCGCGCGAATTAATCCGCGTGGCAGTGGCGAAAGCTTACGACAATTATTTCAAAGACCTCAATATGCAACAGGTAGTGCAATGGTTTGAGCTAGGCGGAGAAATCAAATTGGCAGACACTGCGAGTGCACAGGAAGTACTGGAGGGTCTCAAGAACATCCAGGGACTCACAGAGAAGCTCGCTCCGGTCGGCATCAAAGCCAAGGAGCGGCCTGAAGTGCTGGTGTCTGCAGCGGAGTTCGTACTGGAAGGCCTTCATGCGCACCGCCGCATCGGAAGGTCAGAAGAGCGGGTCTTCCAGGCAGAGAAGCATCCGAAGCGGGCCGAGCGGCCGTTCGAGCGCGGCGAGGACGAATCGCCACAGCCGTTCAGGAACCGGAGGCCGTATAACTAGCGGCGTCATGAAGGCGTGAGCGGAGCGGGAGCCTTCAGCCGCTATCCTGAGCGTAGCGAAGGATCTCATCTGATGCAGCTCTAACCGAGGAATCACGGAAACAAGCCAGGAGCTAGCGGCTAGTCGCTGGCAGCTCTCATGAAGTACACGAAATATTCCAAATACGTCGCCGATCTCGCGGACGAGATGAGCATGGAAGACCTGCTCAGTGCGCTCTCCGATTACATGCTGGAGTCCGGCTTCCAGAACCAGTACATGTATTTCCAGCAGATGGACGAGCATTCGCTCGATGCTCTACGCCAGGCCATTGAGCAGGCGCTCGAAATGGGCGATTTTCTCGACGAGCAGATGCGTGAACAGCTCGAGCAGATGCAGATGGAAGGCAAGCTCGACGAGCTGATTGAAAAGCTCATCGACCGTATGCAGCAGGAAGACTACATCTCCGTCGATCAACCGCAGGATCCTTCGCGCCCGTCCACCACGCCCGGCCAGACCGGAGAAGCGCAGACGGAAGCTCGATTTGAGATCACTGACAAGAGCCTGGACTTTCTCGGCTTCAAAACACTGCGTGATTTGCTTGGTTCTCTGGGACGGTCAAGCTTTGGCCGCCATGATACGCGTGATCTCGCTACCGGTATCGAGGCCAGCGGCGCCTCCAAACCATACGAGTTTGGCGACACTATCAACCTGGACATCACAGAAACGCTCTCAAACGCAATCCAGCGTGACGGCCTGCAGCTGCCGCTGAACATCGAATATTCCGATCTACGGGTGCACCAGTGCGAGTACCAGTCATCCTGCGCTACCGTGGTGATGCTGGATTGCTCCCACAGCATGATTCTGTACGGCGAAGACCGCTTCACTCCGGCCAAGAAAGTGGCCATGGCGCTCAGCCATCTCATCCGGACGCAGTACCCTGGTGATTCACTCTCGCTCGTGCTTTTCCACGATTCAGCCGAAGAAATGCCGATTACCCAATTGGCGCGCGTGAAAGTCGGCCCGTATTACACCAACACTCGCGAAGGCCTGCGGCTGGCGCAAAGAATTCTTCAGCGCCAGAAGAAAGACATGAAGCAGATCGTCATGATCACAGACGGCAAGCCTTCCGCACTGACCCTTGAAGACGGGCGGATTTACAAGAATGCGTTCGGGCTTGATCCCCTGGTGGTCAGCCAGACCCTGGAAGAGGTTTCGCGCTGCAAGCGCTCCGGCATCATGATCAACACTTTCATGCTAGCTTCAGACTATGGCCTGGTGCAGTTCGTGCAGAAGGTGACGGAAATGTGCCGCGGCAAAGCGTACTTCACCACTCCCCAGACGCTCGGTCAGTACCTGCTGATGGATTACATGTCGCGGAAGATGAAAACCATCCACTAAGGCCAGCCGTCTGAGCCGTTTCGAAAGCAATTCTGCCCTTCAAGAAATCGGCGTCATCCCGATGGCCGTAAACGAGCAAGCGATTTCGTAAGCTTGCGAGTAGGCCAGAGGGACCTTGTGCTTACAGAATCGCAAGGTCCCTCGCTCCTATTCGGGCGCTGATGAAAGCGCGCCCTCAGCGACGGAACTCGGGATGACGAGTCGAGTTCCTCATAGGGTTCTTCCAAGAGTGATGATAGTGCTAGTCGTGCACCTTGGTGGTCTCCACAATGTCCTTGGCTACATCGTTTACCATCGGCTTGCGAAAACGGCGCACTTTGTGTGGCACCAGAACGCGAACACGGTGCGCGGGCAGCGTGACCGCATCGATCCTGTCAATTCGTCCGCCATGCACTTCAACCTTGAAGCGGAACCAGTCCGTGCGGAACAGCCGGCCTGAGGCATAAAAGCTGGCAGAAGCCGCGATGGGACCGGAAAAGTTGTGACCGGTCAGACGCAGCAGGTGTTCGCCGATCTCGCCCTTCCAGGCCATACCGCCTACCAGGGGATCATTCAAATATTGCTTTTCCAGCGGGAAGACCCCGGAGATATTACGTAACTGCACCAACTGCAGGAGGACGGACGTCTTGGCCAGGTTGGTGATGACCATGCGCGCATCCGTGGCAGAGACGCGCTCCATTCGAAGATGCAGTTCGGGAGCCCACTCGCGTTCAAACTGTTCATGGGCGAGTTCCAGCGTGCGATCGGCGGCGTGGGCATAACGCAGCGTCGCGCGCGCCAGCACGATGCTGAGCAAGGTGGTGACTAGCGTCGCGAGCACCGGAATAAATTCCACCAGCGTGGCCCAAGGTATGGTGTGCCCGTGAAAGGTCATGAACTCCCCCGAT
>Ga0134125_10010995_pt1 | contig 10148 bp, 8 predicted proteins | sample KB31751_FD_96464 | JGI IMG/M metagenome (GOLD analysis project Ga0134125, IMG submission 96464) | Terrestrial soil microbial communities with excess Nitrogen fertilizer from Kellogg Biological Station, Michigan, USA - KB3-175-1 | ecosystem: Environmental > Terrestrial > Soil > Unclassified ... | reverse complement strand
GACGAACAGGCCGACCACCACGAAGGTGACCTGCTGACCGGCCTGGGCGACGATCGATTGGCCCGCCACCCACGCGGACAGGCGCCGGGAGACTGCCAACCAGTCCCGCGCGGCGCCGAGGTTGAGCGACGGCCGCACCACGATCACCGAGAAGGCGGCCGACAGGACGATCCCGACCACCCAGGTCATCATCACGCCGGACGCGGTCGGTGCCGGTTGCGACCAGACGAACACCAGCGCGACCGCCTGGCCGACGGCCCAGACCGTGTCGGTGGCGAACGCCATCTGGGGCCGCCCCTCGCGAAAGAACACATATCGCGAGCTGTCCTGGAGCGTAAGCAGCGGCAGCACTGCACCAAGCAGCAGCAGCGGCTCGAGCACTTGCCCGCCGCCGACAGCCGCGACTACCAGGCACACGCAGGTACCGAGCGCCCCAACCAGCATGGAGGCTGTCAACGCGCCGTCGGTTACGGCATCACGCTGGAAGACCAGCATCGACTCGCCGATCACGCCGCGCGTGAACGCCACCGCGCCATAGGCGATGGCGATTCCCAGCGCGACCACGCCCAGCCCCTCTGGACCGAGCAGGCGGGCCGCTGCCAGAGTCGCCCCGAAGTTCGTCAGCGACGAGACCATCTGATCGGCGCTGGTCCAGCCCACCCGCCGCCAGGAGGTCGCGCCGCGACCCCGGAGCCTGCCCCGTGGAGACGTCAAGCGCCTGGGCCTTCTCCGACCCGGGCCGCGATCGAGACCGGTGCCGAGCTACTCATCTACCATCCGTACCCGCATCCTGTTGAACTCGGGGGTCACATGACGACGCCGAACTTCCTCATCCTCGGCGCACCCAAGGCCGGCACGACGGCGCTCTACGCGTACCTTTCGCAGCATCCGCAAGTGTACATGAGCCCCCACAAGGAGCCGAACTTCTTCGCGTTCGAGGGGAATCCGCCACGCTATACCGGCCCCGGCGACTCCAGCGGCATCAACCGAGGCTCGGTGACCCGGCTCGATGCCTACATTGCGCTGTTCGAGGGCGCCAACGGTGAAGCCGCGGTGGGAGAGGCGTCGCCGTTGTACCTGCAGTTCCCCGACGCGGCACACCGCATCCACCATCATGTTCCCGACGCCAAACTGATCGCAATCCTCCGCAACCCGGTCGAGCGGGCCTACTCCGATTTCCTCTACCGGCGCAAGAACGGAAACGAGCCCAGCGACGACCCGCTGGTCGCCTTCCAGTCAGAGGACGAGCGGCTGGCCCGGGGCTGGAGCCCGTACTTCGGATACCTCCAGAAGGGACGGTACGCCGATCATCTGGAGCGGTACGTCTCGCTGTTCGCTCGAGACCAGATCACCGTCTTCCTGTTCGAGGATCTGCGCAACGAGATCGACGCCACACTGCGCAGAACCTTCGAGTTCCTCGGCGTCGACGATGCATTCCGACCGGACACGCGCCTGCGCTACAGCACCTCTGGGGTGCCACGCAACGCCGCCGTCCAGCGGGCGCTCAACGCCGCCAAGAAGAGTCGCAGCCTCAGAGCGGCCCGTCAGGTCCTGCCGACGGCCCGCATGCACCGCTGGTACAGCGTCGTACAGAACCGAAACCTCGCCCCGGCCCCGGCGATGTCCGGGCCCGTGCGCGCATATCTGCAGGACGCGTTCGACCCGCAGATCGAGCGTCTCGCATCGCTGATCGGCCGCGACCTCTCGCACTGGCACTGACGAAGCCGGGATTACGATCAAGATCGGCTCGAGGCGCCGGAGGCAGGCGGCGTCGCCCACGACACCGCAGAGTAAGGAGCACCTATGCGATGCGGGACAGGGCGTCGTCAGGGCGTGGTGATGATCACCCTCCCGTCGCCTACGTTTGTGCCGCCGGGGAAGCTTCCGCTGGTTGAGAATCGGCTGACGTAGCCACTTCCACCGCCGCCCGAACCTGAACTGCATCCTCCATACCAGCCGCCACCGCCGCCGCCCCAGACGCTGCTAGGCGGCGGGGCGTCTGCACCCATGCCGAACCTACCGGATATCCCGCACCCAAGCCCTGACGACTCCTGGGTGCCTCCGCTTTTGATGCCGAAGTCAAATCCGCCACCCACGAGGCCACCGCCGCTACCTCCGTTGTCGCCAGATGAGTCAGCCGCTCCACCACCGCCGCCACCGACGACTATCCGGTCAGGAAACCCACACGCCTTCACGCCGACGCACCCGTCGCCATCTCCACCAATGCGCACGTCCGAAGCGCCGCCACCGGCACCAGCCACATCCCCCACGGCCACCCCGCCACCGCCGTCGAATCCGCCAATAATCGGCGTGGTGGTCGACCCGACAGTCCCAGTGCCTCCCTGCCCGCCGACAAGAATCTCGAACCGCTCACCCGCGTGGACGGGGAACCTCCCCTTCGCCTCTCCACCCACACCACCAGACGCGACCACCGTCAGGACACCGTTGTGAACAGCCACCACGTTCCCACCAGACGCGCCAAACACGTCGAACGTGACCGACGTAACGCCAGTCGGCACCGTCCACACATACGGCCCCGGATTGGAGAATGTCGCCAGCGTCGTCACAGTCGCACGGGCGCTCTGCGCCATCGCTGCCACCGAAGCGGCGGTAACGACCAGCAGCATCGCCCCGGTCGCGAGGAACCGACGCGTACGAAGGGTGGACCACAAGGCAGAGCGCATCACATACCCCCTCGGATCAGACCAGAACGGACGCGGCGATTGTCCGCCACAAGCCAGTCGCTCGCAACCACGTTCACAGAATCGGAAATCGAGGTATCGTCCGCTTTGTCTCAATCGCTGTCGGTTCGCCATGGGAGCCGGGCAGCGGCTCCAGAGAGAGATCGTGTGCGTCCGGGGGGACGAGCATGGGTTGGCATGGTGACTGGACGTTGGGTGACTACGAGCTTCGGCTGACGTTGAGCCGAAGTGGTTCCTTCCATCGGCGGGCGGGGCGGGCTCCGACCGGCCGCGACATCGTGCGACTGGGAGGCCGGCACCTGAGGATCACGCTTCGACATTACGACTGGCATGACCTCAGCGAGTCCGAGCAGTGGGATCGAATCCACGGCTATCACCGCTAGATGATTGATTCCACGTGGCCGTGATGTCCTGAGCGGTGGTGACCAAGCAGCGCACCCGACCGCAGCCTCGCAGCCACACGCTCACCACCGGCAGTACGGACGGTCAGGCGCGCGGGGACGTGGAATCAATCATCTAGTCCCATACGCACAGAAGCTTGCCCGCACCGCAGATTTGACAGCGTGGTGAGAGCCAGTCACGACCCAGTCGAGCGAGGTTTGGCGCCAGCGGGCAAACGCCCCAAGCGACCCACTACACCGGCCGTACGCGACCCGGCCTGGGGACTAGCCCTCCACGCTCTCCCAGCAAAACGAGCGCTCGAGTAACTGCTCAGTCGCCGCCACGTCTTCGGCGTAGTAGTCCACCAGACGGCGGCGGAGTCCGCCGGCGACCGCCGGTTTATCGGCGGGGGCGAGCGTTGCGTCTCGCACCCGATGCCGCACCCCTGTCGGCAGCAGCCTCCTGCCCACCGTCCAGGCCAGGTCGCGCCTCATCACGGCCGACACGAAGCGATTCCGCGGCGCCATGTGCGCGTTGACAGCTCGCGCTTCTCCGATATCGACCGGAGCAAGACCGACGAACTCCCACACCGGGGCCATGCCCTCGGCGACGTTGCGCACGAAGTCCTCCAGCACGATCACCAACACGCGGTCGCCGAAAGCGTACAGGTAGCGCCTGATGTCATCGTGATACCAGCCGTTTCGCAGGTACGCATATGCCCAGGTAGCTCCCTCGCGGAGTTCATCATCGACAGCCTGCTCGAGCGAGCGCGTCTCCCAGCCCTCTCGGACGTACATCAGATGATGAGAGATCGCACGCTCGACCGGGTCGCGGATCATGATGATGATGCGCGCATCCGGCGCCGTTTCACGGATGCGGCGACACGCCTCGGGATCGGCCAGGTAGGACGTGCTGGACTCGCCGATTACGCGGCAACCGCCGGCTCCGACGAACAGCGACGCGTACGCCGACTCGGTGGTCACCGTGGGCGCGACCAATCGGCCCGTGTTCGGGTCGGTGACGGCGCCCGCCTGTCCTCGCCATGCGGGCAGTGCCGTCACCGACGAGAAGAAATGCGGCTCCTTGGGATCGCACATAAACGCGTTGGTGTGGCGCGCGAGGTATGTGTGGAGCGAGGTGGTACCGGCCTTGGGTGCACCGACGATGAACAGGTTCGGCCAGATCGCGCCGCTCTCGGCCGGACGAGTCACCGACCGTCCGCCACGGACGCCGCGCTGCCACCACGCAGCCATTCGACCGTCGCCCGCACGCCGTCAGCCATCGTGAACGGCAACTCGCCCGCGATGCGCTCCGTGGGGCCGCTGTCGTACACCATCTCGGTCAGGAGATTGTCCACCCGGAAGCTGGTCAGCGGTGGGTCCGACATGCCGAGCCGAGCCAGCAGATCCCCCGCTCGGCCGCCTGTCCGCAGCACCCAGGTCGGAACCGAGCGGACCGGCCCGAGCCCGGCGCAGCGCCGGATCTCGGCGGCCCAGGCGGCCACCTCGATCGGCGGGTAGTCGGCCAGCCAGAACACCCGGCCGTCGACGCCGGCCTGCGGCGAATCGATCAATCGCTCGAGCTGGAAAACCGAGTTGCCAACGTATCCGTACGATTTCCGGATTCGGAGGCCCGCCGGATGGACGTAGCGGCCCCGCAGCACCGCATCGAAGAAGTCCCGGTAGGGGACGCCAAACCAGGGTCCCCAGATCGAGGTGGGACGTACCATCAGCCACCGACTGGCCTCGCCGGCACGGTCGCGCACGATCCGCTCGCCCTCCGCCTTGCTCTCCCCGTAGGCGGTGGTCGGGTGGTAGTCGTACTCGTCCGACGGCCGGTGGTGAATGTCGAACACCAGCCTGCTCGACGCATACACGGCCAGCTGCACGCTGCCCGCGCCTGCGACCGCCCGGATAACGTTCTCGACCCCGCGGGTGTTGGCCGCATAATCGTCGCGCGAGGTTCCGTGGAGGTCCGTTCGCGCGCCCAGGTGGACAACGATGTCGGGCCGGTAGGCGGCAACCGCGTCGCCGAGACCACGCTCGTCGCGGATGTCGCATCGCTTCCAGATATCGAGGTGTCCGCCGTTGCGGGGCTCGACAACATCGAGGTTCAGCAGCGACGTGACGCGCGGCCGCAGCGCATCGATCAGATTGGTGCCGATGAACCCGGAGCCGCCGGTGACCAGCACCCTGCTGTTGTCCAGCAACCGCCGCTCAGACGCCATCGCGAGCCGCGTCCCCCGGCGGTCGGATCTCCCGCACGCCGATCTGCTTCGCCGGGTTACCGCCCATCACCGCGTAGGGAGCAACATCCTTCACCAGCACCGCGCAGGCGGCGGCGACGGCGTGATGTCCCACCCGCACACCCGGCCCGATGAACACCCTGGTGGCAATCCAGCACCCGTCCTCGATTACCACCGGCCGGTTCTTGAAATCCATGACCGGGCTGGTGATGTCGTGGCCGGCCGCGGCGATGTAGACGTCGTGGGCGAGTGCGACGTGACTTCCCATGGTCACCGTCTCCAGGTTGAGGATCTCGGTGCGCTCTCCAACCCAGCAGTGCTCGCCCATCCGGAGCTTCCACGGGAAATGGACGTTGACACGGGGCTTCATATGCAGTCCCCTCCCCACCTCCGCGCCGAAGATCACCAGCAGCCGGCGCTTGAGACCGGACGGCCAGGGAAAGGCGGTGAGGAAGAAGAACCACTTGCACAGATACCAGGCGGCAAGCGTCGGCCGGGAGCGCCCTCGATCATGGCCCACCGTGGGATCGAACAGATCGAGTCGGACCTGGCGTTCCAACCGCTCAGGCGCTGCTGATCGCGCCATCGATTCTGACGGAGGTGGCGGATTCACGACGCGGCATCGGCATAAAGCTCTTCCAAGTGGTCAACGACGCTCGTGATACTGAACGTCGTGGCCACGGACCTGGGACCTGCGGTAGCGAGTCGATCGGCGACCTCCGAATCCGTAAGTATCCGCTTGACGTGGTGCGAGAGGCTGGCCGGGTCCGGACTCGAGACCAGAGCGGCGCCGGCCCGCTCCAACGCCGATGAGATGCCGCACCTGTCGGTTACGACGACCGGGACACCCGCGCGCATCGCTTCAAGCGCGGTCAACGGGAACGGCTCGTCCACGGCCGGCAGTACGTAGACGTCCGCCGCCTCATACCACGCGGCAACTTCTGAAGCGGGCACGCCGCCGGCGAACGAGACGGCGTCCGACAGGCCCAGGGCCGAGACTCGCCGCTCGGCTTGAGCGCGGTCTCCCGCGTCGTGGCCGACGACCACGAACCGGGCGTCGACACCCCCGTCCCGCAGCAGCCGGGCCATCTCGATGAACGCCATTACCCGCTTGCGCGGGTGCAGCCGTGCCAGGAACAGCACTGTCTTGGGGTGGTGGCCGTTCCCGTCTGCGCGACCGGGCGACGATCCGGCGGCGATGCCGTTGGGCAGGATCCGGATCCGCGCGCCCGGTGCCAGACGCTCCAGCTGACCGCGCTCGTGATCCTGGAGCGCGAGCACCACCGAGGCATTTTCGAGCGCCCGCCGCACCCAGAGCCGATCGACGACCCCGCGGATACCGGCAACGTTGCCGAGCATGCCGTGCGGCTGCAACACGGTGGGAATCCCCAGCGACCGCGTGGCCGCAGCCGTCGATGCCGGGATCACCTCGCGGGCGAAATGTATGTGCACGACGTCCAGCCGCGTGGCCCGTTCACGAATGCCGGCGGCGACTCGCGCAAGCACGGCCGGATAGCGTGGTCGCGGCGCCCAGCTGCGAAAGTAGCGGATCGTCAGCCCGTCATCCTGACATTCGAGCGCGCCCAGGTGGGTACGGGGGGCAAACGCAATCAGGTCGCTGGTGAACACGGTCACCTCATGCCCGCGGCGCACCAGCTCCCGAGCATGCTGGCCGGCAACGGTCACCGGGCCCCCGCACTCGGCGTTGGGGGCAAAGACGGTGGTTACGATGCCGATGCGCACGATCGCACCACCGTTCCCCGCCTCACGAGCGCGGCGAGCCCACCGGCGACCGCGCAAGTATGTCATCGTGGATCCACGCATAGGTCTTCTCGAGCCCGTCGCGAAGCGAGATCGAGGGCTCCCAGCTCAGCCGCTCCAGGATCAGCGTGTTGTCGCTGTTGCGACCGCGGACGCCCTGCGGCGCATCCAGCTTGTACTTGCGCTCGAGCGTGATGTCGGCGATCTGCTCGACGGTCGAGACCAGATCGTTGATGGTCACGAGTTCGGAGCTGCCGATGTTCAGCGGTTCGCGGACGTCGCTCTCGGCCAGCATGATCGAGCCGGCCACACAGTCGTCGACATACATGAAGCTGCGCGTCTGCTGTCCGTCGCCCCAGATCTCGATCTGATGTTTGCCCGACAGCTTCGCCTCGATCACCTTGCGGCAGATCGCCGCCGGGGCCTTCTCACGCCCGCCATCGTAGGTGCCGTACGGACCGTACACGTTGTGGTAGCGGGCCACCCGCGTCTCCAGCCCGAAGTCCTCGTTGAAGTGCCGGCACATGCGCTCGCTGAACAGCTTCTCCCAGCCGTAGCCGTCCTCGGGCATGGCCGGATAGGCGTCGGACTCCTTGAGCGCGGTCACGTCCGGGGACGTCTGGTGCTCGGCCGCATACACGCAGGCCGACGACGAGAAGAAGTACCTGCCCACGCCGGCCTCGCGGGCCGCGATCAGCATGTTCGTGTTGATCAGGACGCTCAGCATGCACAGCGCCTTGTTGGCCTCGATGAAGCCCATTCCGCCCATATCGGCAGCCAGGTTGTAGACAGCATCGACGCCGCGCATGGCTTCGCGGCAGGCCTCCGGTTCGGACGCGTCGCTGCGGCGGCTGTCAGCGTCCCCGTGCACCTGGTACCAGGCGTCGGGCTCCTTCGTGTCCACGGCGCGCACGTCGTGGCCCTGCTCCAGCAGGGAAGCGATCAGATGGCCGCCGATGAAGCCGCCTGCCCCTGTCACCAACACCTTTTCGCTCATGTTCCCCCTCCTTGCGAAGCCCGATTCCGGGTTCCTGCTGCCGGCACAAGCTCGGCGAAGATCGCCTCGAATCGGTCCGCGATCTGGTCGATGTCGAACGCCGTTTCGGCGAAGGTTCGTGCATTCTCACCACAGCGGAGCCGCAATTCCTCATCCTCGAGCAGCCTCCGCGCCCCCGAGACGAACGCGACGGTTGAGCTCGGGTCAACAACGATACCTGATTTTGCACGATCGACAACGCGGGCGGCGAGATTGTCCTGCGGCAGAGCTGCCAGAATCGGCCGGCCGGCGCAGTGGTAGCTGAGCACCTTGGACGGCACCGAGTAGGAGCCGGCCGGCGCATCGAGGATCGCGACCAGCACGTCGGCCGACGCGAACACCATGGGCAGCTGCTGGAACGGCTGGAACGGCAGCACGGCCAGGTTGTCAAGTCCACGCTGGGCCGACGCGCGGCGCAGGAAGTCGGCGCCCAGGCCCTCCGATAGCACCACCACCCGCGTATCGGTGCCACGGTACTGCTCGGCGAGTTCCACCAGCATCTCGGGATTGTGCTTGACGCCGAGCGTGCCCGAATACAGGAACACCCGGCTGCCGACCAGCTCGCGCTCGCGCGCCCAGGCGTTGTCGCGGGGCGCCATCGGCAGGTCGTCGAGGGGCGCCCAGTTCTCGATTACAACGACGTTTTCGTCATGCACGCCCCATGATCGCAGCACTGGCAGAAAGTCCTCGCTGATAGCCACCACCTTGGCGCTGCGGCGGAGCATCGAGGCCTCCAGTCGCAGCAGGTAGCGGCCCATCATCGACCCCAGCAGCGGATATCGCGACTTCGCAACCCGTGCCATGGCAACGCTGTAGATGTCCTGCTGCCAGAACACGAAAGGCAGGTCCAACCGCTCACAGGTCCTCAGCAGCACCTGCTGTGACAGCAGTGGGTTGTTGCTCGAGACCAGCACGTCGGGCGCGAACGCAGCAGCTGCGGCGGACAGCGCCCGGCCGTAGGCGCGCTCCTGCTGGAGGCGGCGGCGCATCGAGTACTTGCTGAAGGCACGGGTCAGCGGAATCGGTTGTAACCGAAACGTGGGCGGGTCGGCCGCGCTCGACTCCACCGCCCCCTTGCCGGTCACATACGACGGGCAGTGCCAGTGCACGACCTCGTGGCCGCGGCTGGCGAGCTCACGGCTCAACTGCACCTGGAACGGGTGGCCGGAGAAGTCGTGGATGCCGATTCGCATCGCCCCGCGGCCGTCCGCACCGGGATTCGAGTTCGCCAGCGAACTCTGCGTCCGGCCCGGCTGGGCCGGGTTCGCGGTCACGTCCGCTCCGCCGCCCCGGCCTCGGTTTCCTCCGCAGAGGGCGAGTACTGGGAGCCGTAGCTGCTTGCCTTGTCGGCGGCATTACCCGCCAACGCGGGCGTGCCATCGTCGGCGACGTTTCCGGCCGAGGGGGGCGTGCCATCGTACCCGTAGTAACCGTAGCCGTACTGCTCATCCGCCTCGGCGTCGGTGAAGACGAATCCGAGCTTCAGGCAGGGCGCGGCGGCGAGCTGCCGGCGCAGTTCGGTCATCATCGGGCGCCGCACGACGTTCGCCCGAGCAACCACCATCATCGCGTCCACCGTCGCCGAGAGCGTCATGGCATCGCTGACCGCGAGCACCGGCGGTGCGTCGACCAGCACCACGTCCACCCGCTCCTTGAGTTCGGCGAGCACGTCCGCCAGGCCCGGGCTGCTGGCGAACTCTGCTGGGTCGGGGGGGATCGTGCCGGCCGGAAGCACCTCGAGGCTGCCCGGGTCGCGAGTGGCACGGCGTCGCTCCATCCCGATCTCCTGGAGCGGGATCGGGGTGAGAGCCTCTTCCAGCGAGACGCTGCCGAGCACCACGTCGGTCACGCCCGGTTGGCCCTCCAGGTCGAAGAAGGAGGCGAGAATCGGCCGCCGCAGGTCGAGATCGACCAGCGCCACCCGCCGGCCCGATCGGGCCAACGCGACCGCCAGGTTTGCGATCGTGGTCGACTTCCCCTCCTGTGGCAGCGCGCTGGTGATCATCACCGTCTGCGCCTGATG
>Ga0134125_10010994_pt1 | contig 10150 bp, 6 predicted proteins | sample KB31751_FD_96464 | JGI IMG/M metagenome (GOLD analysis project Ga0134125, IMG submission 96464) | Terrestrial soil microbial communities with excess Nitrogen fertilizer from Kellogg Biological Station, Michigan, USA - KB3-175-1 | ecosystem: Environmental > Terrestrial > Soil > Unclassified ... | reverse complement strand
CCCAGCGCCCCTTGGCCAAGGCCGGTCCAAACGCCGACAGAGCCAGCAGGGCCGTCATCGCGACCGCCACCAAACGCAAAAAACGTCCTCCCCTTTCCGCGACGTTATCGCTACCAACCGCGCAGCGTAAAGGTCACACCAGGAAACGAAAGATCGTGGTGGAGCGAAATTCCTGACCGGGCTCGAGCAGGGTCGGGGGAAATTGCGGCTTGTTGGGACTGTCGGGGAAATGCTGGGTCTCCAGCGCCAGCCCGTCGCGGCGGTGCATCTCCTCGCCATGGCTGTTGGTCCGGCCGGGCCGGATATTGTTGCCGGAATAGACCTGGATGCCCGGCTCGCTGGTCAGAAGCTCGAGCTGGATACCGCTCTCAGGATCTTTCAGCCGTGCCGCCCATTCCAGCGCTCCGGCTGCGCTCTTGTTGAGCACGAAGTTATGGTCGTATCCGCCTGCCAGCGCCAATTGCGGATCGTCGGCCGCGATGCGCGAACCGATCACATGGGGGCTGCGGAAATCGAATGGCGTACCGGCTACCGGCGCGATCTCGCCGGTTGGAATCTGCAACCGGTCGGTCGGGGTGAAGCCATCGGCATTGAGCTGCAGCAGCTGGTTCAGCACCGAACCCTCGCCCGCCAGGTTGAAATAGATATGGTTGGTGAGATTGATCACGGTCGCCTTGTCGGTCGTGGCGACATAGTCCAGCCGCAGCGCGTCATCGCTGACGCTGTATGTCACCGCGACCGTCATCGTGCCGGGAAAGCCCTGGTCCCCGTCGGGACTGATCAGCTTCAGGGTCAAGGCGCTGTCATTTTGCGCGGTCACCGCCCACAGGCGCGAACCCCAGGAAGAGCCGCGTCCGCCGTGCAGGGTAATGCCGTTGGCATCCGGATTCAGCGGGTAGTGCCGGCCCGCGATGGCGACGCCATCCAGACGGTTGGCATAGCGGCCGATCAGGCAGTTCCACCAGCCGCTGGCCTCATAGGCGGCAAGGTCGTTCAGGCCCAGCACCACATTGCGGCGGCGGCCGTCGCGGCCGGCCACCGCAATCTCCGTAATGGTGCCGCCCATGTCCAGAATGACGGCTGACAGACTTTCCCCGCCCAGGTGGAAGGCCCGGACCTCTTCACCGCCGCTGGTAACGCCATAGACGGTCCCGGTCACGCCAAACCCTCGCAGAATCAGCTAAAAAAGCGATATTGCCTCCTGACCAGGAAAGCAACGCCGCAACACGGTCAACCGCATGTTCGCGGGCCTGCACTTTTGCTAGGACAGAAGGGCAAGGGAGGATTCGTTGACCCGCAAAAACACCCGCCGCGGCGGCAATGTCGTCACCATCCATGACGTGGCCCGCCATGCCGGGGTCTCGCCGATGACGGTGTCGCGGGTGATCAATGCCGAAAGCAATGTGCGCGAAGAAACGCGCGACCGGGTCAACGCTTCGGTCAAGGCGCTGCGCTATTCGCCCAATCTGGCGGCGCGCAGCCTGGCCAGTGCCGACACGGTGCACATTGGCATTTTGTATGCCAGTTCCACCGCCGCCTATCTCAGCGAACTGCTGCTCGGCAGCCTGGAGCAGTCCAGTCTCAGCGGCTGCCAGCTCGTTCTCGAACAATGCGAGGACCTGGAAAGCGAGCGCAAGGCGCTGCAGCGGCTGATCGCCGGCGGGGTGGATGGGGTAATCCTGCCCGCGCCACTTTGCGATTCCGAGGATGCGCTCAATACGGTGGTCAGTGCCGGCATTCCCGCCGTGCTGGTGACGTCGGGGCGCCCGGCGCCGGGCTTTTCGGCGGTCTCGATCAACGATTTCGAGGCCGCGCGTGAGATGACCCGGCACCTGCTGGGCCAGGGTCATCGCCGGATCGCCTTCATCAACGGCCATCCCGGCCATAGCGCCTCGGGCCAGCGTTTCCGCGGGTACATGGAGGGCATGACCGAAGCGGGTCTCGCCGTCGGGGCGGACCAGGTGGCCCAGGGCTTCTTCACCTACCGCTCCGGGCTCGAAGCGGCCGAGCGCCTGTTGACCGGCGCTTTCCATCCCACCGCCATTTTTGCCTGCAACGACGATATGGCGGCCGCCACCATGGCCGTGGCGCACCGCAAGGGCATGGATGTGCCCCGCGACCTGGCCATAGCCGGCTTCGACGATACCCCGCTCGCCTCCATGATCTGGCCGGAATTAACCACGGTACGCCGGCCTATTTCCGACATGGCGCGGGAGGCCGTGCGTCTCTTGCTGGAGCAGGTCAGGGCCAAGCGCGCCGGCAAATCCCAGCCGGTCGAGCACAAGCTTCTGGGCTTCACCCTGGTCAAGCGGGAGTCGACAGGCCCTGCTCCCGCCCGCCGCAAGAAGACGTGACCGGCGTGCCAAGCCTTGGCGCTTTGTGCTAACGGTTGGACATGCCACGCAAAAGCGGCCGCCGCGGCGGCAGTGTCGTTACCATTCATGACGTTGCCCGTCATGCCGGCGTCTCGCCCATGACCGTGTCGCGCGTGATCAATGCCGAGACCAATGTGCGCGAAGAGACCCGCGCCCGGGTCGCGGCATCGGTGAAAGCGCTGCGCTATTCGCCCAATCTGGCGGCCCGGAGCCTGGCCAGCGCCGATGCGCTGCATCTGGGCATTCTCTATTCCAATCCCAGTGCAGCCTATCTCAGCGAGTTTTTGCTGGGCAGCCTGGAACAGTCGAGCCTGGCCGGATGCCAACTGGTGATCGAGCGCTGCGACAGCGATGAAAGCCAGACCATCGCACGGCTGGTACAGGGGGGTATTCATGGCGTGGTCCTGCCGGCACCGCTCTGCGACGCCGAGGCCGCGCTCGGCGCCGTCGCGCAAGCACAGCTACCGGCTGTGCTGGTCGCCTCGGGGCGGCCGGCGGCGGGCCTTTCCGCCGTCAGCATCAACGATTTCGAGGCCTCTCGCGCCATGACGCGGCACCTGCTGGAATTGGGCCATCGGCGCATCGGCTTCATCAATGGCCATCCCAACCAGACTGCCAGCGGCCAGCGTTTCCGGGGCTATATCGAAGGGATGACCGAGGCCGGGCTGTCGGTCGGCACCGACCAGGTGGCGCAGGGTTACTTCACCTACCGCTCCGGGCTGGAGGCGGCGGAAAAGCTGCTGGCCGAGTGGAAACCGACGGCGATCTTTGCTTCCAATGACGACATGGCCGCCGCCACCATGGCCGTCGCCCATCGCCGCGGCCTGGATGTGCCGGCCGATCTCACCGTGGCAGGCTTCGACGATACCCCGCTCGCCACCACGGTCTGGCCCGCGCTGACGACCGTGCGCCAGCCCATAGCGGAGATGGCACGGGAGGCTGTGCGGCTGCTGATCGATCAGATCCGCAAGCGGCGCGCCGGCGAAGCCAGCGCGGTGCGGCACAAGTTGCTCAAATTTACCCTGATTGAGCGGGAATCCACGGCGCCCCCGCGCAATTCGGCTGCCGTAAAGCCCGGCATCAAGTCAAAAGTTGGCGCGCCGAAGTCTTGACAGGGCAGGTCCACTGCTATTGGTAGCGCAACCATAGCCGGATTTACGGGGCATTGATGAAGCACATTCCGTCTCCCGTCGCCGAAGAGGGGCGCCAGGCGATCTACCCCAGCCTTACGGGCAAGCGGGTGGTCATCACCGGCGGTGGCTCCGGCATCGGCGCCGGCCTGGTGGAAGCCTTTGCCGCGCAAGGGTCGGAAGTTGTTTTTGTCGACATGCTGGAGAAGGAAAGCGCCGAGCTGGTATCGCGCCTGGCGCACAGCCGCATCGCGCCGCGCTTCCAGCGGCTGGATCTGACCGATCTCTCCGCCATGGAAGGATTTTTCAGGCAGCTGGGCAGCATCGACGTCCTGGTCAATAACGCCGCCAATGACGATCGCCACAAGCTCGAGGACGTCACGCCCGCCTATTGGGATGAGCGCATGGCGGTCAATCTGCGTCATATGCTGTTCGCCGCCAAGGCAGTGGCCCCGGGGATGAAAGCGCGGGGCGGCGGCGCCATCATCAATTTCAGCTCTATCGCCTGGCATCTGGGACTGGAAGGGCTTCTGCTCTACGAAACCGCGAAGGCCGGGATCGAAGGCATGACGCGCGCGCTGGCGCGGGAGCTGGGTCCCGACAATATCCGTGTCACCGCTGTCGTGCCGGGCAATGTGAAAACGGCGCGCCAGAGCAAATGGTACACGGCGGAGGGCGAAGCGGAGCTGGTGGCGCAGCAGTGTCTGAAGACCCGGATCTTGCCGCGCCATGTCGCGGCGCTGGTGTTGTTCTTGGCCTCTGAGGACGCGAGCCTGTGCACCGGCCATGAATACTGGATTGACGCAGGCTGGGGCTGAAAAAGCTCCGGTAACGACTCTTCGCAATCGCGGAAGATTGAGACCCATTCCCAAACCGGGCAGCCCACGGCCGCATAGCGTGGCAGTTCCGCAACCCCGCGCAATATTTGTTGCGCGCTAACGGTAGCGATCCCATAGCCCGTCTTGACGATATTTTACGCGAAGGTTATTGGAGGATTGAATGTGACCGCTAACATAAGCGGCATCAATAAAAGCCGACAGGCCCCAGGAGGAGATCACGATGCATTCGACAGTCGCACTGCGTTCCGGCCATAGCCTTTTGATGGGTGCCAGCATGCTCGCCATGATGGTGATCGCGCCCTCGCTGGCTGAGGCCCAACCGGTCGCCGGCGGTGTGGAATCGGTGACCGTCACCGGCTATGCCGCGAGCTTGCAGAAAGCCACCGATGCCAAGCGCGATTCCACCAACTTCACCGATACGATCTTCGCCGAGGATATCGGCAAGTTTCCCGACACCAATATCGCCGAATCCCTGAACCGCATTCCCGGCGTCACCATCGTGCGCGAGATCGACGGTGAAGGCCTGAATGTGCAGATCCGGGGCCTGGGCACCAACTTCACCAAGGTCACCCTGAACGGCGCCAATGTCGCCGTCGCCTCGACCGGCGCGGCCGACCAGTCCAACGCCAACCGCGAAGTCGACCTGAACATGTTCCCCACCGAACTGTTCACGCAATTGTCGGTCAGCAAATCGCCCACCGCGGACCTGCTGGAAGGCGGCGCGGCCGGCAACATCAACATGCGCAGCGCCCGGCCCTTCGATCAGGAAGGCTTCCGCTTCGTCTACAATGTTCAGGGCAGCCAATACAGCCAGGCGCCCAGCATGGGCTATCGCGGCTCGATGATCCTGTCGGATACCTGGGGCAGCGACTTTGGTGTTTTGATCGGCCTGGCCGGTGTCAGCAACAAGGTCTTCACCACCGGCTTGGAAGACGGCAACGCCGGCTGGGGTTCGCCGGGGCCGCTGACCGGCGGTTCGTCCGGTGCGGCGTCACCGCCGGCAGGGCAGCTGGCGCAATGTTCGTCCGGTGGCTGCGACACCTTGGGCGGCAATTTCTGGGCGATCCCGAACAATGTGCCGGCGGGTGTCACCACCGGCGGCCTGGTGCCGGGTCAGCCGATCGACCAGGCCTTTCTGCTGGCGCACAATCCCGGCCTGACCATCCAGCAGATCTCCAACATGCTGGTGCCGCGCCTGGGACGCACCATGTATGAGCGCGGCCATCGCGACCGCTACAATGCCGTGGCGAGCTTTGAATGGCGTCCCACCGACAGTCTGCATTTCTATCTCGACATGATCGGCGGCCGCACCTTCAACGATGAAGACCGCTCCGACATCGACTGGGGCGTGCGCGGCGGCGCCGGATCCCAGCCGCTGATTCCGCTGAACGTCACGCTCGACCCGTCCTCGCTCGCCTACGCGAGCAATGTGGGTGGCGTGGTGCAGTCGGGCACCTTCGCCAACTCCCAGTTCTTCCTGGAGGCGCGTCCCTATCATGAAAAGGCTGACTTCTTCAGCATCAATCCGGGCGGCAGCTGGCAGATCAACGACCTGATGCACCTGGATTTCCAGGTGAATGCCAGTCGCAGCCATTTCTTCCGCGACTCTCCCACCTACCTGTTCGTGACCTGTCCGAGCGCGGGAAATCCCGCCGGCTCGCCGGGCTGCGCAGCGCCCGCCGGCGGTGTGTCGGTCAATTTCAACAATCCGGCAGGCGCAGCTTTCCCTGACATCACCACCAATATCGACCTCAACAACCCGGCCAACTTCCAATGGAATAACGGCCGCGTGAACCTCCAGAACGGCCGCCGCTATACCCAGACGACGGGCGCGCATTTGGACTATACCTGGGGCGGTGAACGCATCGCCCTGCATGCCGGCGCGGCGTACGACGACGCGTTCCGTGCCATCACCGGCATCGACGCCTCGCAGCAATGGCAGAATGCGATCTGCGGCGACAATCCCAATGTCTTCCTGCCGCCGCCCAATACCCAGCCGGCCTGCCGCGGTGCCAATGTCGCGGGCAATATCGCCACCGTGAACGCGGCCTCGGCCGGTCAGTCGCCCACCTATCCGGGCTATGGCACCGGTTTCAGTGCCGGCTTCCCGGCCTACGCCTATAGCGGTTCGCTGGTACCACAATCGGGACTGGCCAGTTTCCTGGTGCCGGGCCCCACCGGCTTCATCAGCGCCAACTACAACGCGCTGGCAGCGGCGTCGAACTATTATGCCATCGACGCCATGGCCAGCGCGATTCCCAGCTCGCATGCCGGCGTGACCGAAAATTATCCGTTTGCCCAGGCGGCGACCCCGGGCGGCAATTCGGGCACCATCGAGGAGAAGAATTACGGCTTCTACCTGGAGGCGGCGGGCAAGCAACCGATCTACGGCCACAACCTGCGTTACAATATCGGCGTCCGCTACGTCGAAACCCACCAGTATGATACCGCGCCGGTGACGGTGGTGGACCCGCGCAATGCCACGCTGGCGGACGGCGCGCTCTATCCGAACAAGTTTGTTTTTGCCACGCAGGTCAAGGAGTATGGCTCCTGGCTGCCGTCCGTGAATCTGGTCTATGAGGTTTCGGACGACTTCCAGGTTCGCGGCGCCATCTCCCGCACCATGACCCGCGCCAACCCCAATGACATGATTTCCGGGGTGAATTTCTCGGACCTGACGGCGCAGACGCTCGCCCTGGGCAATCCGGCGCTGAAGCCCTTCTACTCCAACAATATCGATGTGGGCTTCGAGCTTTATACCGGCGGTGCGGGCTATTTCGGCTTTACCGCCTTCCGCAAAGGCCTGGCGGGCTTCACCGTCAACCAGGGCATCACCCAGCCCTTCAGCTATCTGTCGCAATTCGGCATCACCTACAACTCGCTGAACAGCAACCAGCAGACGGCGCTGGCAGGCCGCGGCTGCACGTCTGACGCCAATTGTCCGGCGAGTATCCTGGTCACACAGCCGATCAACGCGCCGGGCCTTCTGACCGTCAATGGACTGGAGTTCGACTATGTCCAGCCCTTCGACTTCCTGCTGGACGACTACGGGCTGCACGGCTTCGGCTTCAACGGCAACCTGACCGTCCTGGACCAGAAGAGCAGCGGTGCGGCTCCTGCGGTCGCGCAAGGCGTGGCGCCGATGAGCTACAACACCACGCTCTATTACGACAATGAGGGCATTTCGGTTCGTCTCTCCTATGTGTGGAACGACAAGTCCTATGCCTCGCAGACCAACACCCAGAGCCTGTGCTTCCCGAACGTCTCGGCGCAGCCGACCTGTCCGGGCGGCGCCTATCTGTTCAGCCAGGCTTACGGCCAGGCGGACTTCTCCAGCAGCCTGCGCCTGTCGCGGCTGTTCGGCGAACTGCCCACCGATCCGGAAGTCACGTTCGACGTCCAGAACCTGTTCCGCGGTAAGCTGAGGACCTTCGACCAGTTCACCAACGCGACCCACAGCTACTACAACCAGGGCCAAGTGATCCTGTTCGGTATCCGCGGTTCATGGTGATCCGACACGCATTTGCGCGGTTCTTTCCCCTAGACGGTTCTCGCGCAACACTCACGGCGGCTCCCAAGGGAGCCGCCGTCTTTTTTTATGACCCCCTCTGTCGCAGATCGAGTCGGCTTCGCCGACATCTCGCTGCGACATCTCCCCCCTCAAATGGCTACGCCATGAGGGGGAAGAGAGCTGGCGGATGCTGCAGGTCGCGTCGCGGAATGCGACGCTCGAGCTTCTTAGATCAGAGTTTAGGGGCCAGGATCGCGGCGCGTAATTCGGCGTGTTCGCGGAAAATGGCGGGGAACAAGGCGGTGTTGTCCAGCGCTACCGCCTTGTCCGCGCCGGCTTTCGCCCAGGCATCGAACCAGTCATTGGCGGGGTCGCGCGGCGGCCGGGTTGCCATCAGAGCGAGCCATGCCGCGATCACCCTGGCCAGCCGGCTGAACTCGCCGCCCGCCTTGATGTTGGCCTCCAACAGCGGAAACAGGCGCTGTGGCAGCTTGAGGGAGCCGTCCTCGGCGATCTGGCCCAGACGATGATCGATCATCGGGTTTTCGAAACGCGTTTTCACCGTACGCCAATAGGAAGCCACATCCAGCGGTGCCAGTGCGGGGGCGATTTCCCGTGCCACCATCTCTTCCAGGAACGCGCGCAGGTCGGCATCGGCGATGGCTTGGCGGACATACATATGTCCACACGGCAGGCCCAGATAGGCCAGCGCCGAATGCGTGCCGTTCAGCACATGCAATTTCAAGCGCTCATGGCCGGAGATGTCGGCCACGATCTCCGCCCCGGCCGCGCCCCAGGCGGGCAGCGGACCGGTGAAGCGGTCCTCGATCGCCCATTGCGCGAATTCTTCCCGCTGCACGCTCGCCTGATCCTCAAAGCCCAGCGCCGTCGATACGCGTGCGCGATGGGCGGCGTCGGACGCAGGGACAATGCAATCCACCAGGGTCGCGGGGAAAGCTGCATTGGCCCTGATCCAGGGCGCAACACCCGGCCAGCAGTGCTCCGCGAACGCAACGACCGCCGCCTCGAGCTTGGGGCCATTCGACTTGAGATTGTCGCAGGACAGGATGGTCAGCGGGCCCGCGCCGTTTCTCTGCCGTTCCTTCATGGCCAGCGCCAGCCAGCCGATCGCCGAACGCGGCTCGGCCGGCTGGTTCAGGTCGGCGGCGATATCCGGATGTGCGAAATCAAGGCTGCCGTCCGCGGCCAGGCAATAGCCTTTTTCCGAAAGCGTCAGGGTGACGGCATGGGTGGTGGGAGCCGTCAGCGCCCCGAGCAGCGCAGGCCTGTCGCGTGGCGCGAACAGCGCGCCGCGGATCACGCCCATCACCCGATAGCGCGTCGCGGTGCCAAGCGATTCCACGGTGTAGAGATCGTCCTGCGCCGCCAAGGTGTCGGGCACACCCGGATGCTTCAGCGAGGCGCCGACGATTCCCCAATCTCCCCCTTTGGCCGCGATGGCATCCTCTGTGAAGACGGCCTGGTGGGCGCGGTGAAAAGCGCCGATCCCCAGATGAACGATTCCGGTCTTGAGTTTTGCGGGATCGAAGGCCGGCCTGGCGATGGCGGCGGGCAGGCGGACGAGCGCCGCCGCATTCAGCTGGCTCACAGTCTGTAGACTTTTTTGGGCAAGTTATAGGTGAGGTCAACCGCGACATGCGCCGCTTCCTCCATCGGAAGGCGGCTCTGGATCACCAGTTCGGAGAGATAGGCGCAGTCGATGCGCCGTGCCAGGTCGTGGCGGGCCGGAATGGAGAAGAAGGCGCGCGTGTCGTCGTTGAAGCCGGCGGTGTTGTAGAAGCCGGCGCTTTCGGTGGTCAGTCGGCGATAGCGCATCATGCCTTCCGGCGAATCGTGGAACCACCAGGCCGGGCCCAGCTTCAGGCAGGGATAATGCCCGGCCAGCGGCGCCAGCTCGCGGCTATAGGTGCTTTCGTCCAGGGTGAAGAGCAGCAGGGTGAAATCGGCGCGGTTGCCGAAACGGTCCAGCAGCGGCTTGAGTTCGGCCAGGAAGGCGCCACGCGCCGGCATGTCGCCGCCGATATTGCTGCCGAAGCGCCGATAGCGCTGGGCATTGTGGTTGCGCCAGCAGCCGGGATGGATCTGCATCACCATGCCGTCTTCCACCGACATGCGCGCCATCTCGGTCAGCATCTGGCCCCGGAAGAGTTCGCGGTCCTTGGGCTCCGATTTGCCGGAGGTGACGCGGGCGAACAGCTCTTCGGCATCGCCTGCCGACAGGTCGGCGGTCTGTGCCGTGGGATGGCCGTGATCGGTGGCGGTGGCGCCATGAGT
>Ga0134125_10010993_pt1 | contig 10152 bp, 12 predicted proteins | sample KB31751_FD_96464 | JGI IMG/M metagenome (GOLD analysis project Ga0134125, IMG submission 96464) | Terrestrial soil microbial communities with excess Nitrogen fertilizer from Kellogg Biological Station, Michigan, USA - KB3-175-1 | ecosystem: Environmental > Terrestrial > Soil > Unclassified ... | reverse complement strand
TCGACCTAGCGACAACGCGAGCCAGAAAGGGTGCCCGCCGCCGCCGGAATCGGCTGATGGAACACACTGTACCCTATTTGTTCTCAGTTCGCAATATGTTCTTTTCGGTGGCTGGCGTTATTGTACTTCCCAAACCCAAGCGGTACTACCTTGGCGTGAGCCGGATTGGGAGTCCGGCGAGCGCGGGAGTGCTTGGGATATGGCGCCTAATTTCTATTGGGTCTCGGTAAATCACCTGATCGTGGAACTGAACGTGATGATCATGGTCAGCGGACACAACATGGATTTCATGGCCGCGATAGGCGCTGCCAGGCGCGACGAAGCCATAGCTCAACCAAAGGCGATTTCCGCCGCAGAGCAAGCTATCCAGCAGATAAAGGACTGTTGCAGCGAGGCCGAGAGGCTCTTCGCCGGTTTGAAATGCGACCATATTACCGCCGCGATCCGGTCATTGCGAGGAACACCTCAAGAGCCACATCTCGATTGGTCGCAACTAAACGCCCGCGGGACAGCCTTGCGAAATGCGATTCAGACCGAATTGCGTGGATACTTTTTCTATCAATACCCTCGCCAGAAAGGCCAAAAGCTCGCCGCATGGAAGGACGATTGGAAACAGACCATTGCTGCCTTTCCTGCCACTCACCGCGAGATTTTCGACGCGGTCGATTGCTACGCTCTCGGACACAATACTGCTTCGGTGTTTCTCTCAATGAGAGTGGCCGAACATGGTCTGCGTGCTCTGGCCTTAGAGCGGAGGGTTAAGCTCCCCAAAAATAAGCAGGTTGAATGGGCAACTTGGCAAGAGATCATCAAAGCACTGGACGATGAGATTAAACAGATTGGGCTGACGAAAAAGGCAGGGGCAGCAAAGGACGCCGCGCTGGAATTTTATAGCGGCGCAAGAGCCGATCTAAATGGTTTCAAGGACGAATATCGCAATCAGGTTAGCCACGTTCGCGCCCACTATGACGATCTGCAGGCCCTACGGGCGCTGAACAATGTTGCCGCGTTCATGGAACGGATCGCGGCCAAGATTGACCACAAACACCATCGAATCCGATGGGGTTTACGATGAGTCTTTGCGTTTCGCCGGGACAATCTTCTCAAACGCGCGCTCGAAAGCCTCCGCGCTTTCCTGATCGTCCGCACTGTGCTCACGAGCGGTTTCGCGAAACCGCTCGTATTGCTCCTTTTTGCTACTCGGCTTTGCCGTCTTTGGCTTTTCGGCTTTTGCCATATGGCCTCTCAGTGAGCAGTCGTTCGATAGGTCAGGCGCTTGCCGACGATGCCCTTAACCGCGCGTTCGGTGCGCTCAACGTCGTCAACGCCCAACCGTGCCCGATTGTTATAACGGAAATCAAATTCCGCGAGATAGCGGTGAAGGTGACGCTCTTTGCAGTGCTGATACACGCCCTTCATGCCGCGTTTGAAGATCGAATAGAAGCCTTCGACCGTATTGGTATGGACGGCATCGAACACGATCTTGCCGTCCATTTCCCAAGCTTGGTGTCGCACGTATTCGTCCTTGCCGTGGTCAACGCTCAAGTGTGCCGCAAAGTCGCGCGCGACGCTTGGATACCACTTAGCCTTGTCGGTCATCAGCGCGCTTTTCGCATTGATGTTGGCGTGCATGATCTTGCCGAGCGTCGCGGTTGTGGTCCCGTCGATATGGAAGCTGCGGGCGGTGCCCCCGCGCTCGACAAGAGTCAGGACGATATTGCGGAACTGAGAGCCACCAACGTGCAGCCGCTTGGGAGCACCTTCGGTCTTGCCCATCAGAGTTTCGTCCACCTCGACGATCTCGCCAGCGCCACCCATAGGCTCGACGCCAACTGTGCTCATGGCTTCGCGGATGCGATGCGACATGAACCAAGCGGTCTTAAGCGTCACTCCCAAGGTCCGCGAAAGTTGGTTGCTCGAAATGCCCTTCTTGCTGGAGCAAAGCAGGTACATGGCCTGCAGCCACAGGTTCATGGGGACGTGGCTGGACTCGAAAACGGTCCCGACCTTCACCGTGAACTGCTTCCGGCATTGGTAGCACTTGTAAAGGCCAATCCGGGTAGCGTTTCCGGCCATCTTGCCGATGCGCTCCACCCCTCCGCAGTGCGGGCAAACCGGGCCGTTCGGCCACACCCGGGCTTCAACCCATGCATAAGCGGCGGCTTCGGACTGGAGGGCTTTGGAGTTGATGATCGGATTGGCCATGACACCGGTTTCCTACTGTGGAAACAAGGTTATACCGGCCGAATGGGTTTGTCAAGTATAATATCGCCCGGTGGCTGGGTACTGGCCCCTTTCCATGGTGACTGGCCCCTTTTGAAATGACGGCTGGCCCCTTTTGCTTGGCTCCGGATTGACTCGCTATCCGCCGAACAAAGGCGCATGGTAGGAAGATCATCGGCTGCGGCACTAGTCCAGGCGTCGATGCCTGAGAGTTCGGTAGCGCTCCCGCCTGTAGAGGGAGCACAGCCATGTCTCGCAAAATCAGCCTCAAGACCAATTGGATTTTGCATGGAGAAAGCCAATGAATGATCGAATCAAAAGCTGGCTGGTGCCGCCGGTCTTGATCCCACTTGCTATCGTTGTGGTGGTCGCTTTCCTGGCTGTCCGAAACTGGTAAGCCTGAAGAGGCCGCCTCAGTTGGCGGCCTCTTTCATTGCTAATGTTCACCCGGTCGAGGTGAGCGTTCGGCGCGCGCAGAAGTCACAACAATGCCCCCACCTTCGCCCTTGTAAATCAGGTCGAAGATGTTGGCCGCAGTCTGCAACCACTTGGCGCGGTCCTTCGCATCCCATTCAGACTCAGGTTCGGGCAAGGTCTTCAAGAGTCCCTGAATGAATGGATGCAACTCCTCGTCGCCGCCGCCGCCCCCACCGCCACGTTTCCCCTCTGGTTCTGGCGGCTCCACCACAACTGGTGCCTGTGTCTCTGCGGCCCCGACAGGCATGATGAGGCGTGTACGATCCATTTCGAAGAAGCCGGCAGTCTCTGCCGAGCGTTGGAAGATTTGACGGGCTCGCTCTTTTTGCTTCGGAGCAACACCAAGTTCTTCCATCTCACGTTCAAGCGCGGCTGGCGGCGGCAACTGCTTCCCGCGGTTATTCTCATAGAGTTTCAAAAACAGAGGGACGCGAAGAAATGACTGCGCGCGAGATTCACGCGACCGCGCGCTATCGACGACCCCATGACCAAGGTCGGTCAACTTCACCCCACCAGATGCACTCTCGATGAGGCCGAACAACCGGGCTGCCGAGAGGCGCATTCGGTATCCGCTGCTCTTGGGGCTCAGCGTGAGTTTAGCCGCCAACTGATCGTGCTGGCAGGAACCGGAACCGGTCGTGTCGCGAATGCCCTGCGCGACCGCAATCGCGTCGTTCAGGTTCATGTAGGGAAATTCGATAGTCGAGCGCCCCTGTTTCTCATCTTCCCCCTCAGGGTGAAGAACTTCGGCCTCCGTCACCATGGCAGCAATCCTCCATCAAACCGGATTTGCGATGGACGGAACATAAAGGGACCGGAGGATCATGTCAACGAAATGTTGCGAAATGTCTAAGTTTTTTCGCAGACATTCTTGACAAGTGGTGGAACATGCCTCTATTGTCTCATTACAGACTGAGACATGGGAGGTCATGGCTATGGCTAGGAGGGAGGGGAGCCCCGGCGTTTCCGAGCGGCGCGCGGGGCGAGGAATAACAGCAAGGGCCGCCTCCCAGGTCTGAAACGGGGAAAGCGGCCCTTAATCGGCTCTAATCAGGTTCTCGGGGCTCGTCTAACGGTAGGACACCTGCCCGTACAAGTGAGGAAATGTCGGTCCGAATCCGACGCCCCGATCCTCAAACCGAGTGGACCGACGCTGTTGGAAGCAACGCCGGTCCGGATCAGCAACCCCGGGATTGGCCCCCGAAGTCGTGACCATCTGGAATATATAGCAGATTCAAAGGCGTTTTTCCAGAGTGTCCCTTCGGGCCGTCCCTAGCCTCTTGGATTGGCCCCATGAACGTCCTTCCTCTCTCTAAGCAAGTCGAGATCATTTCCGCCCTGTGCGAAGGCGTCGGCCAGCGTGCCGTCGCCCGCCTCACTGACACCGATCGCAAGACGGTGGCCCGCATCGCCATGCGCGTCGGCCAGGGCTGCGCCGAGCTGCACGACCGCATGATGGTCGGCCTGCGCGTGCACCGGATCGAATGCGACGAGCTGTGGTCCTATGTCGGCCACAAGCGCAATCCGCAAGCTGGCCCAAAGCGTCGCCCCTCCCCGATGAAGGGCGATCAGTACACATACATTGGTCTAGCCGCCTCTACCCGGGCGATCATCGCCTACCGTACCGGCAAGCGCGACGGCGCGACCACGGACGATTTCATCCAGGACCTGCGCCAGCGCGTCATTGGTGCGCCCGAGATCAGTACGGATGGCTATCACCCGTACAAGAATGCGATCCGCGACGCCTTCGCAGGTCGCGCCGCGCACGGCATCATCAATAAGACCTACTCGGTAACCCACCTCAATGTAACCGAGGCGTCGCGCCGCTACTCGCCGGCCGCCGTAGTAGCCGTAGAGCGCGTAGTCGTAGAGGGCGAGCCCGAGCAGATTTCGACGTCGTACGTCGAGCGCCAGAACCTCACGCTCCGCATGGGGTCAAAGCGGTTCGCGCGGCTCAGCAATGGCTTTTCGAAGAAGATCGATTGCCACCTTGCGGCGGTCAGCCTGCACGTCGCGTTCTACAATCTATGTCGAACGCACGAAGCCCTGCGGATGACGCCAGCTATGGCGCTTGGACTTACGGAACGCGTTTGGTCCGTTGCCGATCTGATCGAGGCCGCGCTTGATACTCAGCCCATCAAGCCAGAGACAACAGCGCCGCAGCGGCGCAAGCGGTTCACGGTAATTCAAGGCGGCAAAGCCTAAGCAACGTCGCCTATCTTCAATGCGGCGTCGGGCAATTGACGAGGATTAAGCACTTGGCCCTTTCCAGCCCCAACCTTCGCAAGATCGCCTTCAATCGTGAAGGCGAATTGCGGCGCGAGGGGATCGGGCCGTTTCACTCGCTTGCGAGCGCCCCGGACCGATTTGTCTTTAGGCACGTTGAGTTGGATCGGCGTCGGCAACTGCGGGCGTTGCTTTGCAAACCACTGGGCCAGCGAGAACACCTGCAATGCGGGAAAATCTGTCGAGCCGATCTTGTGGCGGCCGTACATGGTCGCTTCTTTTGTCATCTCGTCGGTTATACCGGAGCGGCAAAAGAACACGCCCATGTCCGCTTTTTCGCCTTCGAGAGTTGCACGAAACTCCCTGACCTTCGGCGCGCCGGAAGTCTTGCCACCCTTCACCTGCACGAGGAGGCGGCCTGGTTTTCCAGGGCCGTTAAAAAACCACATCTCCCCATCAATGCCGCCATCGGCACCCTTCTTGCCGTCATTCCAAAGCTGACAACCAAGCTCACCGACAGCCCATTGCTGGAAACCGTAGGGGTCGCGGTCCGCCAATGCTTCGGCGCTGGCGAGATCGGCAGGTATTCCATCAATCGGGACGGCCAAGTGCGAGCCTATGTTGGCTTTAAGACGACGCTCGACAAGGCGAATAGCGTAGTAGGAAACGTCGATTCCGATCCATTCACGCCCCAGTTCTGCGGCGGCCAGCATGGCTGTGCCACACCCGCAAAATGGATCGAGGACAACGTCGCCAGGGTTGCTGGACGATTGGATAATTCGCCGCAGAAGCGCCATCGGCTTTTGCGTTGGGTATCCGACTGCCTCAGAACTTGGTGCGGGTTTAATGTCCTGCCAATCGTTCTGAAGCGGCACGCCGGGTTGCTCATCGAGATATCGCTTAAAGTTCGGCATCCCAGTGCCGGCATAGGCAATTTGGTCGTCTCGCTCCATCTTTTTCAGATTGTCTTGCGAGAACGCCCAGTAACGCCCCTTGTAGGGAAGCGCGACGGAATATTCCCAACCCGATTTTGGCTTTTTGTAATCTTCGGTCAAATCGCCAACCCAAAGACCATCGGGAAGTCTGCGCTTAATTCTCCATTCGTAGCTGACATCGCCGCCGGGTTTGGCGGCCGTCAAATCGCCCATACGATATTTGCGGTTATTGGTCGGGTCGGTGTGCCGATAAAAGGCGTCGATGTAGCTCTGATCGTATGGCGTATATTGCCAATTCCAATTCCAGTCGTCGCTTGTGCTGTAAAACAGAATGACATCGCGGACGTTTCCGTAAATCCGCCGACCTTGTTTTGCGTCATTGTGGCTAGACGTGCGACGCCAATTAATCTCGCTTCGATAATTTACCGGCCCGAAAATCGCATCGAGAACGATCTTTAGATAGTGGCTGGCCGTGGGATCGCAGTGCAGATAAAGGCTGCCAGTCGGTTTCAGTACGCGATGAATTTCGATAAGCCGCGCGGCCATCATGACGACATAGGCCATCATGTCGCTGCGCTGTAGCGCGTGCGTCATAGCGTTGACGATAGACGCGACTTGGCCGCCGCGCGTGAGAACGAGTTCAAAGCAAAACTCAGCTTCCTCGCCCCACGTCCATGTGTCGCGAAACACCGCGCGCTGAGCTGTCTCGCGCTGATTATCCGGCGTCTCGTAAAGGAGGTTGTACTGCGCCTTGGAATTGAAGGGGGGGTCCAGGTAGACCAGATCTACCGAACTGGCTTCGACGTGCTCCTGAAGCACGCCGAGATTGTCCCCGAAGTAAAGTTTGCTCACGGCCAACCCACCCGCGTTGCCGCCGGTTTTACGCGGAATGGTTGGGTCGGTCGCCTTAATCCCTAAGAAAGGGTTAACGGCCGTAATGGGCTCGGCCATGGCCGGAAGCGGCCTATTCATCGCACCGGCCCCTTTTGATTAGGGGTGTGGCCCCTTTCGGGGCTAAAGGGGCCAGTACCGGTGGCTGAGGGTAGTGTCTCAGTTTGGAAAGTGAACTTCATGCTTGGGCCTTGATCCGCGATGCCCGGCGCTCGTCGCGGGCATCGATCAGGGCGACAATATCTTCCATCGACCAGAGCCGATCCGTCACCCCCGCCGCCATGGCGGGCGACACTTTCAGCGTCTTATGGATGCGGGCGAAGTTGTAGAACATGAAGTAGAGTGAAAGCGCGTGACAGTGGTTTTCGACCTTCTTTGAAAAGGCGTTTGTCAGGCGCGTAAAGCGGCGCATCCCCATCCGCATGTTCAAATTTTGGCGCTCAACAAATGAAGTTGAGACGTGCTTAGCTTCCGGCTCCCCGTCAACTCGCACTTTCTTTGCACCGATGCATTCGGCAGGGCTGTAACGGCGCTCATCACCTGCCCCCGGCGCAGCCCCATAAATCTTGACCAACTGGGCATAGTCGATGCCATCGGCTCCAAAGGCCTCCTGCACCGCATCGAGGTAGAGCCGCAGTCCGTCCGTGGTGAGTTGCATTCGGGTTTTCACCCGGCTCTGCAAATCCTCCATCACGTCCCGAGCCGTGCCAGCGTCCCGTCCGCCGACCGCCCATGAGACAATCAGCTTCGACTCGGCATCCAAGGCGGTCCAGGTCCAGACGTTACCAGCGCCCGCCGGAGCCGCTTTAGCGCCCTTCACATTGCGTTCTTTGGAATAGCAGAATGACCAGATTTCATCACACTGGACGCGCTTGCATTGAAGGCCGCGCACATTCTGGTCGTGATAGGCGATGCAGACCTTACCGGCGTCTACGAGCAGCTTGGAAACGGTGTTGATCGATACGTCGCAAACCCGCGAGATCGACCGCATGGACGATCCCTCACAAAGCATCGAGAGAATCTGGACACGCTTGGCAACAGGAAGCTTGTTCATGCCGAGCATGATATGAACTTTTCTGCTTAGCGTCAAGAACATTATTCAGATACGAGCCTGAGGCCTCCAGGTGGCCTATTTTGCTCGCTTACGCCTTGGGCATTCGCCAGCCCAAACAGCAAATTCTCTATTTCTTGAGGTGGCACATGAAGCGCTTTTGCCACGTCGTGCTTTGTGACGCGCTCTTTCCACAAGGCGGTCAGCACTTTCTGCCAAACCACAGATTGCTCGCGCTGAACCCCAAATGGCTCCGCTGTACGGTATCAAAGATCGGATGCTTGGATACAAAACATTCGATATTGCCATGGAGAAAGCACCCCCAACTTGTGGAGCCTATAAATCAAGGCGAGCGCCGAAACTCTCCATCGCTTCTTTGCTTCCACAACCTGATGAATTGTATGAATACGAGGTATCGTTGCGACCACATCCCCGGCGGGCATCAAAAAAGAAGATGCAAAGGAATTAGCCTGCTCCTCGGCCTTTCTCCCTTTCGGACCACCATGACGGTGCAGCACCAAATGACCGAGCTCGTGAGCCGCATCAAATCGGCTATGTTCTGGCGTTTTCATTGTGTTCAAAAACACAAACGGACGCCCTGATCTCCACAATGAAAATGCATCGACTGTTCGCGTATTCTCAGCAAGAGAGAAGACCCTTACTCCTTTCGACTCCAACAAGTGCACCATGTTCGTTACAGGGCGCTCTCCGAGAGCCCATTCTTGGCGCAGAGAACGTGCCGCCGCTTCACTATTGGTGTCTGACAGATCAATTAAATTGACAGCAGGCAAATCGAACCGTTGATCAACCCAGTCTGAAAGGAGAAAGGCAACAGACCCGGCAGCCAATGCCGCACCGCGCTCAGCCGCCGTTATCGCGGTAAGACTCCGAAAACTAGCTGCGTCTTGAATCGGCTCGTCCACGTCGGGGGCATGGAAAAACTCCACCGGGAAAAGCAATACCTGGGCGATCTTTAATAGCGTTTCTTCTGTCGGGGCAATTTCTCCAATCTCGTAACGCAGTATTGTTCGGGGCGTAACTCCGACGAGTTCCGCGAGTCGCTTCTTCGTTAGCCCCCGGCGCTTACGCGCGAGGCTGAGCCTTCCAGGTGTAAACATTCAGCCTTACTTACGTCGAACATCGATTTCAAATTCCGGCCCTGCATCAGCAGGCGGTGTGAGAGCGATCTTTTCCCATTCATCGCCTTGAATGATGAAGATGCGCTCGTCGAACTTTACAAAATGGCTGGAAATGAATTTGGTAGGGCGAGACAACTCCGCTCGAACAGTCGAGCCGTTGTCGTAAGTGCAAAGGTACCAAATCGGAAGGTGATCACTCGGCGGCTTAATAATTTCATGCCGCTTGAACATTTCGAACTGATCATTCAGATCAGCTAGTTTTTCATTCGCTGCGCCCTTTGGCGTTCTATTGCGAGGCGACCTGCTCTTATCTCCAGTACCTTCGTCGGCGTTCATTACCGTCACCTGCTTTTTGAGCTCTTGGTTGACGATCGTTTCGACGCCGGCTTCACAACCGTTGATCCAGCCCTCTTTTCTAAAAATATACCGCATCCGGTATATGCCGTTGTCCCAGGCGTAAAATCCGGGCGCCGCCTTTGAGTTGTTTGCCGTGCAGCCACCACGGCCTCCAACCATCGCTTTTACGATTTCAATCCATTGGTCGCGCGTAGAATTAAAATACTGGGCCAGCCGTCTATCTATTTCTCGTGGTTGGTCCCAAATTTGAGCAGCCATCCGAATCACCTTTCGTCACTTTTTGACGTCACGAACGTGACATAAAAAAGTGACGACGGTCAACCCCGCCGCTTCATTTTCTCCAGCGTGATTTGGCGGCCTTCTTGGCGATTTCTTTTCGCCTCTTAGCGGTCATTCCCGCAGCCCGTGCCTTGCCGCCCATGCGCCCGAGCGCGACGGCGGCGGCGTTCTTGCCGTCCTCGGTCACTTTGTCCTCGGTCTCGCCGGTGGCGATCTTGGCGACCATGATCGCCGCACCAATCACGTCGGCGGGGCGCTTTTCGCCTTTAGGACCTCGCGGCATTGATAGCTGCCTTCTGTTCTTGGGCGAGGGTCCGCTCGGCATCCACTTTCAAGGCGAAGTCTAACTGTTTGATAAGAATACCATTTTCTGTGACAGTAACACGAAACGGGGTAATCCCTGCCCCGGTGTTAGTCATCATGACTTGAGTTCCGTTCGCTGGCGGCCCCGCGAACCCGTTTTCTGCCATCGGTCAATCTCCTGCTTTGCGCTAAGCATACCACGAGGAGCTATGGGGTGCGATCGCCGAGTCAAGGCAGGAATATTCAAACTGAGACACTACCTGGCTGAGAG
>Ga0134125_10010992_pt1 | contig 10152 bp, 8 predicted proteins | sample KB31751_FD_96464 | JGI IMG/M metagenome (GOLD analysis project Ga0134125, IMG submission 96464) | Terrestrial soil microbial communities with excess Nitrogen fertilizer from Kellogg Biological Station, Michigan, USA - KB3-175-1 | ecosystem: Environmental > Terrestrial > Soil > Unclassified ... | reverse complement strand
TCCACGCCGGCGAAGGCATCGATCAGTTCATCGGAAGCGCAGCCGAGGTCCGCGGCATAGCCGACCGACCAGGCCGGGCCATCGTCGCCATCGCGGCCGTCGAAGCGGAAGCCGAACGTCGGCTCGGAATCGTGCGACACCCAAACGGCTCGGCCAGTGAGTTTCGGAGTGAACTCGATGGTCGCGGCGTCGGTATAAACGCGCGTCAGCTTGGCCCGGTGCAAGGAGGCGAGCGAGGAGCTGGCGGAATCGAGGTGCTCGAGGTGGGCCTGGTGCGCATAGACCGGGATACGGCGGCTACGTAAGGTCGACAGCGCCCGCGTGTTCCAGTGATCCGAATGCGTGTGAGTCAGGACGACCGCCTGGATGCGATCCCACGACGCGCCGATGGCGGCGAGACGAGCGGTCAGTTCTTTGGGGTGAAGGCCGCAGTCGATGAGCAGGCCGAAGCCTTCCGTTTCGAGGAGGGTGGCGTTGCCGCCGCTGCCGCTGGCAAGCACTGTAAAACGGGCAGTCATCCGTGCCGATCTCCGCGTCCTGTTTCGTTGAACGGTCGATTATTACCGAGCGGCAGCGCCAATGTCAGGTCAGTTTATGGATAGAACCGAGCCGCGACCGTCAGGAAGTGATCTTGTTCAAAGGCCGCTCGCTAACGCTCGCGGCTCGGACGGATCGCTCATTCGGCTCGCCGAAACTAGATCAGTTCCGGGTAGCGGTGGCCGAGCACTTCCTTGCGGCGGTCGGCCGGGAGCGTTCGCAGGATGCCGCCGCGCGAGGCCAGCGAAAAATCGACGTGTTCCGGATGCGCCAGCACCGTTCCATCCGCTTCTGCAAGAATCGCGACCACGGGCCGGCCCGGCGAACGCGGATCCATGCGATTCGCGTGGTTCGCCGCCACCATGCCGATGCGGCCATCGGTCAACTCCACCACGCTTCCCACCGGATAGAAAGTCAGGTTGACCAGATACTCGGCGAAGTCCTTGTCGAGCTGGCCGTGCTCGGCCAGCAGCAGCACATCCGTTAAGGCAGCGCGAGTGTCCTGTGCGGGGCGATAGGGTCGCGGCGAACAAAGCGCCGCATAGGTGTCCGCGGTGGCGAGCATGCGGCCGAGCGGTGCAATCGCGCTTCCCTTCAAGCCACCGGGGTAGCCGGTGCCGTCGGAACGCTCGTGGTGGACAGCCACCGCGGCCGCCAGCGGCTTGGCGTCCGCCGCATAACGCATCAAGAGTTCCGCTCCATATTGCGGATGCTGCTCGATGATCCGGCGTTCATCCGGCGTCAGCGGTTCAGCCTTGGCCAGCACGCTTGGAGGCACCCGCATCATGCCGCATTCCATCATCAGGGCCGCGACGATGGGAACGAGCGGCCGGCTCGCCCATTCGTAATCGAACGGCACCATGCGGGCGACGACCTGGGCGGCATTGACGGCATGGGCGGCGAGATAGCGGGCCGGCGCCGCCGATTCCATCCCGCCGACGTAAGACTGCACCGAATGCACGTCGGTATGGATGAACCGCAGCGGCTTCGTTTGCCGGGCGTCGTCGAGGAGTTCCTCGGCCAGGGTCGCGACCGGCGCGAGGGCCGCCGTCTGGCGCAGATTCATGGCCGTGTAAACCGCGGCGACGCGGTCGATCCGCGCGTAATCCGCCTTGCGCCGGGCCAGGGCTCGCTCTTGCACCGTGAGCCGCTCGCCGACGATGCCCAACATCCCTTGCAACCCGTCGCACAGTTTGAGTTGAACGCTCGGCGATTCCGGGAAGGAATGGGCCAACCGCACGGCGCAATCGAGCACGCCGACCGTTTCGCGGTGATAGGCGGCGAGCGTATCGCCTTCGCTCTGGGCGATTCCGGCCACGATCGGTTCGGCAGCAAAGATGCGCTGGCGAGCGACGAGCGTTTGCGCCGCGGCGAGTAGATTCCGCGCGCGATCGGTGAGCGGCGGCGGCAGCGGACCTTCCACCGCGGTGCCGCTCCCGGCGATTTGCCGCAGCGATCGCTCGAACACCTCCGGCACCGCCACGGTCGGCGACGCATCGGCCGGGTCGATGGGAATCGCTTCGGGAATGATCCGCGGCGTCGCTTCCAGCCGCTGCCGAAACGCCGAAATCCGATCGAGTAAGCCCCGCACATCGCTCATCGCCGCACTCCGACCGATCCGTAAGTTTCCCCATCGGAGAGATCGGCTGGCAAACGGGGCAAACTTGAACGATTTTGCGGGGACTGCAACTGCCTCACAGCCTTTGCAATTCCGAATGCCTTCGATGACTCGCAGAGCCGCACGCGTACTACGCCGGCATCGACCTGCACGCCAGAACCCTCTCCTCCACATTTGCGATCCCTTCGGAACGCCGCGGCCGAAGAAGAACCGTGCCGATTAGCCCCGAGGCGGAGCCTGCGGAGCCGAGCGCGAATCGCCGACGCCCGCCCGATTAGCCGCGAGGCGGAGTCCGCGGAGCCGAGCGTGAATCGCCGACGCACGCCCGAAAGAACCATCCCGGCGCCGACGTCGAGTGATTGCAGCGAGTGACGCCTTCGAAAGGCTACTCCGACGTTCGTGAATCTGCCGCGAATTGCCGGGTAGGGGAACTATTGTCTAAAGTTGGGAGTCCATGAGTGCGGTTCGGCATTGCTGCTGATCCAGACCAGCACCCGCTCCTCATGGTCCCTGTCCCAACTGCCGAGGTTGCAAATGTCCTCGTAAATCGGCTCGCACTGGCGGTCACCACCATGACGCAGTGTGATCCCGCGCAAAGCGGACGGCCCCCAGCCAGGAATCAATTGCAATTGATGCTTCAAGTAAGCGAACGCCTTGCTCTTCATCGGGAACACCCTGATTTCAAGGCCTGTCTGGCTCGCAGCCGCTTCGGTCACCACACGGAACGGGTGGACTTGGCCGTCCCGGAAATACCCGTCAATTCCCCCTTGAGGAGGCGTCGTGAAGTAATTCTGCGGATTGCGGGACAACGTCGGGAACAGTTCGCCAGTAATCGCGTTCCAACCGCCGACGGAGACGAGCAGCGCAAATGGGTATTGGGCCTGACGGTAAAGGTGGTCACGGCGAGCGAATTCAGGGCGCAAGTAGATCACGAATCGGCCTTCCCCCGCCAGTCGGACACTTCCTCCAGAGGAAGTCTCGATGCGCAGCCGCGCTTCGGGCGATTCGGCCAGGCAGAAATGGACACGCAATATGGCCTCCTCGTCCACGTCAGGAAAGGTGAAAACTAGATCCGTTGCGTTGATTTCGAGCATGGTTCACGATGCCCGACAAAGGGTTGAGGAGCGCCGTCATTGCCGAACGAAGAGGAAGCTATGCATCGTGCTCCGCTCGGTGATGCGCGACTCCAATCCGGCGCGTCCGGTCCGCGGAGCACGATGCATAGCTTCGGTTGAACGAAACCGCGGAGCGGAATCCCTATGGGGATTCAATCGCTCCGACGGTCACTCCCAGCAAGTGTAACGCCTTCGGCACTCCCAACGCAAACGACAATCCGATCCATTCGCGCCCGCAATTCCCTCGCGGGGGCTTGGTGCCGTCCCGCAGAACACGCGCATGGGCTGCTTCTCACCGTGATTTTGCCGACGGCCGCGCACCGTCTCCGTGGCCACTCGCGGCGTAGCTTCGCGTTCTCCGATCACTCGATACGGCCCGGCCACGCACCTGACTTCACGAACTATCGATCGTCGCGGCGGTCGTCCGCGGCAGCGGTCGGCATTCGATTCGTCGGCTACCGCTCTGTGAGGCAGACCACAGCCGGACCGACGAGCGAGTTTTGTAGGTCGGGCTGTGCCCGACGCTCTTCGACTCCAAGCATCGTTGGCACCACCCTGCGTTCGGCAATACTCATACAGTTGACGCCCGTTCACTGGATGTTAGGCTTCCTTTGGCACGAATTGCATCCCGAATTGGAGAATCGTCATGACGCCAATTACGATGATCGAGGCCGTTATATGGCCGCCGACGGCCAACCGGGGTGAAATCGCAAGAGCCGCTGCGTTCTCATCTTGCGTCGCAAATCGAGAGGCGGCGCGGCCGCGCGGCCACATGAACCGCCGAACGAGAACAGCGACAAACGCCCATGAAACAAGGCACTTGGCGGCAATGCGCTCGGCGGCGGAAACAAATAAAGCGGCCTCCATTTTAAAATGCCCGCCAACAATCGCAAATCGACGTTCAGCATGGCCGCTGAACCTGGTAGGCCAGGCCCCGAAAGGGGCAATTCGCAACATTGTTGGGGGCGTGGCATCGCCACTGCTCGCCAACGTGTTCCTTCACTACGTCTTCGACCTCTGGGTGCAGCAGTGGCGGACGCGGAATGCCACGGGCGATGTAAAACCTCCCCGCCACCCCCGCCGCCTTCCTCGACGCCATCGCACCGTACCGCCGCGGAATCGTCGTCGGCAAGAATGCATGTTCGCCTGGTACTGGCTCGCCGACCTCTGCGATGGCTTCTTCCGGATGTGAGAGGGTGGAATTCCGGCCCGACCGCGACCCATCTTTAATTCTCTTGGGGATTTGACCCTCGGTGGCACCGGCCTCCAGCCGGTGTGTCTGTGGCTTGCACCGGCTGGAAGCCGATGCCACCCAAGAATCGTCGAGAATACTGCGTTCACCCGAGCTCTTTGTTGCACCTTTCGTGCTTGACTTAAGCCGCATCCTGGGCGACGATAATTCCATCTGATAGTAGCCGAAGCTCCGTTCGCGTGGTCCCGCGGCGAAGCGATCCTCCCCGAGGACCATCCATGCCCGGCTCGCCTCGCCTGTTCGCGGCCCTCGCCGTCGTAATTCTCTCGTCGTTCGCGGCCAACGCCGCCGAGCCGCTGCACGTTCGCATCGACCAGTTCATCGCCGCCGGTCAAGCCGGATACGAAAAGCAAGTTGCCCCGCAAGCGACCGATGCCGAGTTTCTTCGCCGCGTTTACCTCGACCTCGCCGGGACGATTCCCACGGCGAGCGAAGTCCGGGCCTTCCTGGCGGACAAGGACGCCGGCAAGCGCGACAAGCTGATTGAGAAGTTGCTCGCAAGCCCGGCTTATGCTCGCCGCATGGCGCAGTATTACGATGTGGCGTTCATGGAACGGCGCCGCGACGCCAAGGTGCCCCGCGCCGCCTGGGAAGCGTTCTTGCTTGCCGCCTTCGCGAAGAATCAGCCATACGATGCCCTAGTTCGCGAGATTCTTTCCGCCGACGGCGTGGATGCCAAGAACCGGGCCGCCGCGAAGTTTTACCTCGATCGCGATTTCGAACCGAACCTCGTCACCAAGGACATCGCCCGCATCTTCCTCGGCCGCAATCTGCAGTGTGCTCAGTGCCACGATCACCCGCTGATCGATGCCTATAAACAAGCCGAATACTACGGCATCCTGGCGTTCTTGAACCGGTCGTATCTCTTTCCGAATGCCGGCGACGCCAAGGCCGTGCTCGCCGAGAAGCCGGACGGCGAGGTCAACTTCGTCAGCGTCTTCGACAAGGCCAAGAAGCAGAAATCGACTCTGCCGCGAGTGATGACGGGCAAGCCGTTCGACGAGCCGAAACTGGTGAAAGGGAAGGAATACAAGGTGGCGCCGGCGAAGGGAGTGCGGCCGGTGCCGGTCTATAGCCGCCGGGAGAAACTTGCCGCCGCACTCACGGGGCCAGACAACCCGACCTTCGCGCGAGCCGGGGCCAATCGCTTGTGGGCGATGATGCTCGGCCGCGGCATCGTCAACCCCGTCGACCTCGACCATTCGGCGAATCCGCCGTCGCATCCCGAGTTGCTCGATCTATTGGCCAAGGAATTCGCGACCCACAAGTTCGACGTGAAGTGGCTGCTCCGCGAGATCGCCTTGAGCAAGGCGTATCAACGATCGAGTGAGGCGCCGGCCGGTGCATCCGAACCGCCGGAAGATCGCTACCTCGTGGCGATCTTGAAGCCGCTCTCGGCGGAACAGTTGGCCTTCGCAGCGGCTCAGGGACTCGACGCGGGGAAGAGCGCGGCGATGGCGGCGCCCGCATCGACTGCCGCCGGCGTCCTTCCCGCCTTCCGCAACATGTTCGGCGGCCAGCCTGGCAAACCCGACAACGGCGCGACTACCAACCTCGACCAGACGCTCTTCTTGAAGTTCGGGGCCAGCCTGCGAAACCTGATCGCCGCCCGCCCCGGCAACCTCACCGACCGCATGATTAAGGCCAAGCCGACCGAGGGTGCTGCGATCGCGGACGACCTGTTCCTGAGTCTGTTTTCGCGGCCGGCGACGGTCGAGGAAATGAACGACGTGGCGAAACTATTGAGCGCGGGTCCGGATCGGGCGACGGCTGTGAATGAACTGATTTGGGCGCTGTTGGCATCCGCCGAGTTTCGATTCAACCATTAGCAAGAAGCCCACCCGTTGCCACGGGTGGGCTTGCGGAGAGTTCTCATGCCCCTGTGCGATTATCGTTGCGGTTCCGCGGATCACGGGATGTCGCGGCGCGGCTTCCTCGGCGCGGCCGCCGCTCTCGGCGTCGCCGGCTTCGCCAATCCCGTCCATGCCAGGGCGCTCGCCAAAGCGCAGAAGCGCGTCCTCGTCATCTTCCTCTCTGGCGGGGTCTCGCAGCTCGAAACCTGGGATCCGAAACCGAACACGGAGACCGGCGGGCCGTTCGCCGCGATTCCCACTTCCGTGCCCGGCACGCGCATCTGCGAACTGCTGCCATATACCGCCAAGCAGATGCATCGCATTGCACTCGTCCGCGGGCTCAATAGCCAGAACCCGGATCACGGCATCGGCGAACGGATCATGCTGACGGGGCGGAAGCCGGAAGCGGGGATCGAGTATCCGCACATTGGCGCTGTTGCCGCGAAGTTGCTCGGCCGCAACGCGAGCGGGCTACCCGGGAACATCCAGGTGCTGCCGCGCGGCAACGGCGGCTTCAGTAAGGCGGACGCCACCTTCCTCGGGCCGAAGTTTGCCGCCGTCACGCTCGGCGACGGCAAGCCCCCCGCGGACCTACTTCGCCCCGTCGGTCTCTCCGATTCCGCCGACCGCGAGCGCGAAGACTTCCGCAAAAAACTCAACGACCGCTTCGCCAAGTCGCGGAAGAGCGCCGCGACGGATGCTTATACCGAATCGTTCGAACAGGCCGAGCGCGTCTTCCGCCAATCGGATGTCTTCGATGTGAGCAAGGAAGACGCGAAGGTGGCGGATCGCTACGGCAGGCACGACTTCGGCCGGCATCTCCTGCTCGCCCGGCGGTTGCTCGAAGCCGGCGTCAGTTACGTCAAAGTCTCCCATTCCAACTACGACACTCATCACGAGAACTTCGATTTCCACATCGAGCAGCTGGGCGAGTTCGATCGGCCGTTCGCCGCGCTATTAGACGACTTGGCCGAACGTGGGTTGCTGCAAAGCACGCTGGTCGTGGTAATGAGCGAGATGGGCCGCACGCCGCGGATCAACCAGCTTTACGGCCGCGATCACTGGTCGGCGGCGTGGTCGGTGGCGCTGGCCGGCGCCGGCATCAAGGGCGGGGCGCTCGTCGGCAAGACCAATGCAAACGGCACCGCGGTCACCGAACGCGAAGTGCATTCCTCGCACCTGTTCCACACGTATTTGCAAGCGGTCGGCCTCGACTCGACGAAGAACTTTTACCCGAACGACCGCCCGGTGCCGATCGCCGATCCGAAGGCCGCCGCCATCTCCGAAATCCTGGCGTGAGCGCCCAATGGCAAAGCCATTCGACGCGACGCTTAACGCGCTGATCGACGACCATCTTGCGGATTGGGCCAACTTCCTTGCGGCCCGCTGCGGCATTCCGCCCGGCCCCGCGGGCGCGCTCGATACGGATCTTTCGACTACGCTGCAAGCGGATCGCCTGTTTCGCATCGACGGCTCCGTCCCCGCGGCGATTCACCTGGAACTCGAATCGTCGGGTCGGCTCGGCATCCCCGACGAATTATTGCGCTATAATGTCTCGGCACGGGCCGTTGTAGCATTGCCGGTTCATAGCGTGCTTGTGTTGCTTCGCCCCAAGGCCACAGCCACGGACTTGAACGGGCAACTGGACGTGCTGGGAGCGGATGGCGCCGCATATCTGACGTTCCGTTACCGCGTGGTGCGCGTATGGCAGGAATCGCTGGAGGCATTGTTGGGGGCCGGTCCGGGAATCGCACCGTTGGCGTTGTTGACCAATGAAGCGGCGGCGGATCTACCGTCGGCGTTCGAGCGATTTCAAGACGTGTTGCGGAAGGATTCGTTGCCGGATAATGTTGAACGCGGGCTCATCGGTTCGACATTCGTCCTGTGCGGGCTTCGTTACCAAGCGGCGCAAATTGAGGCCCTTTACCGGGATCTGAGCATGACTCTCGAAGAATCGACGACGTACCAGTTGATCCTCAATAAAGGCGAGGCACGCGGCGAGGCACGAGGCGAGGCACGCGGCGAGGCACGCGGCGAGGCACGCGGCGCCTGTTCCGCGTTGCAGGAGGCCGTCCTATCCGTCGGCGAACACCGCTTTGGCATCGCTTCACCGAATGTGACAAATGCGGTCCGCGACATTCTCGCCCGCGACCGTCTCAAGCGAATGCTCGATCGTATCCTGATCGCTGCCGATTGGAACGATCTTCTAGCGACCCCGTGAAGATTTCGGCGGTTACATACTGAGTTCCTCGACCATGTCCTGCCCTTCATCATTCACTCGGCGCGCCTGGCTCGGCGCTGCCGGTTCGCTCGCTCTGCCCGCAGCCTTGCACGCGTCGCCCCGGCCTCAGGCCGCCAAGGCCATTCGCTCCTGCATCTTCATCTTCTACTGCGGCGGTCCGAGCCACCTGGATACATTCGACCCGAAGCCGAACGCCCCGGTTCGGGCAAAGCCTGCTGCTCGCCCGGCGGCTCGTGGAAGGGGGCGTTGATTTCGTCGCGGCTTACGACGGCCAAACCAACGGCCAGGAGTCGAACTGGGATAGCCACGAGAAACTCTTCCCGCGGCACGGGCAACTAATCCCGCCGAGCGACGTGGCCTTCTCGGCTCTCATCGAGGATTTGGAAACGCGCGGCTTGTTGGAATCGACATTGGTGGTCGCGCTGGCGGAATTCGGGCGGTCGCCGAAGGTGAACGGCAGCGCCGGCCGCGATCACTGGCCCGATTGCTACACGGCGGTGCTGGCGGGCGGCGGCGTCGCCGGGGGCGCAGTCTACGGCGCGAGCGACCGCATCGCCGCTTATCCGGCCCTCGATCCCGTTTCCCCCGCCGACATTGCCGCGACCATCTACTGGCGATTCGGGTTCGAACCGGCCACCGAAGTCATCGATCAAACCGGCCGCCCTTTCCGCCTCACCGAAGGCGACCCGCTCCGCAAGCTCTTCGGGGCCTGAGGGGTTCGCAATCAAGGGAGACTTCTGTCGGAGCCGGATCGGCACGATCAGCGACGCACGCTATTCCAATGCTCCCCCTGGTGCTCGCCAGCATTCTTGTCCGGTACCTATTGCCATGCGGCCGTGAGCAAACCTTCCTGAAAGAGAATCGCATCCAACTCGTCCGCCAAGCGCGTGATCGGCAGCGGCATATAGTTGTTGAAATAAACTGACTTCTCGTTCTCGCCCCGGGTGATTCGAAGCAGCCACAGGGAACCGTCTTAAACATGATCCGCGTGATAGGCGCGGTGCATCCCCGTGAGATTGTTCGATCGAACTGCCTGGAGCACTTGATCGAGCGATTCCGGGGAGAGTTGAAGCGTGCGACGCTCCCACCGCCTCGGTGGGCATTTCTCGGCGCCACATTACAATAGCCCTCCCCACTAACCCACGGGCCAATTTCCGATGTCTTCCGCTTATCGCACCGAGACCGACAGCATGGGGCCGATTCGCGTCCCCGCCGACCGCTATTACGGCGCCCAGACGGCTCGCTCGCTGGTTCACTTCGCGGTCGGCGCCGACACGATGCCGCGCGCCGTGGTGCGGAGTTTCGGCGTGCTCAAGAAAGCCGCCGCACTGGTGAACCAAGACCTCGGACTGCTTTCCGCGGAGAAGGCGGAGCTGATCGCCAGGGCCGCCGACGAGGTGATCGCCGGCAAGCTCGACGACCACTTCCCGTTGCGCGTCTGGCAGACCGGCAGCGGGACGCAGAGCAACATGAACGTCAACGAGGTGATTTCCAATCGAGCCATTGAAATCGCCGGCGGCGTCATGGGTTCAAAG
>Ga0134125_10010990_pt1 | contig 10153 bp, 7 predicted proteins | sample KB31751_FD_96464 | JGI IMG/M metagenome (GOLD analysis project Ga0134125, IMG submission 96464) | Terrestrial soil microbial communities with excess Nitrogen fertilizer from Kellogg Biological Station, Michigan, USA - KB3-175-1 | ecosystem: Environmental > Terrestrial > Soil > Unclassified ... | reverse complement strand
TGGAAATCGCTTGCCAGGCGTGGAGCTTGAACCGCTTGGCTTCGTCGAATTCGCCGAGACGCGCCAGGGCAAATGAGAAGAGCAGATCGACGTAGGCGAAGTTCTGCTGAATCTTCTTTTTCTCTTGCTCGCGGCGTTCGGCCGCGCGTTCCAGGGCCGGAAGTTTCTCGATCCACTGTTCGATCCAGGCGCGAACGACCCGGTGAATCTCGGCCACCTTATCGCGGACGAGCCGCAAGCGGGCGGCATCCTTGAGGCCGGCATAGCGGAGGAAGAGCGGCAAGTCGCGCTCGGCCCGCAGCCCTTCTTCCAGGAGTCGCTGCAGCAAACGATCGCGAACGCGGGCCAGGCCGAGCACGTCCGCGCCGGCCAACCGAGCGAGATGAAGCCCGGCCAGCCACACGGCCCGCACCGGCAGCGCCGCCTCGTGTGCCTCGAGATACCTCTGAATTGCCGGGAGTCGCTCCGGCAGCCACGGCGGAACCGGATTGCGGTTCGCCGAGCCAAGGAATCCGGCGACCACGGCCCGCGTATTCTCCACCGACGGGTTCTTGGCAGTCAACTTGCGGTCGAATTCCTTGGCGTCGAGTTGTCCGGTAATGCCGTACTCAGCGCGAACCCAATCTTCGACAGACGTCCCGGCCAAGCCGTACCACAGGGCATTGAGCCAGCAAATCGCGGCCTCGTTCTGGTTGCCTTCGCCGGCATTGGCGCTGGCCAGTTGCGGCCAAAGTTCGCGCCGCTCGGGGTCGTCGAGCGGGCCCTCGATGGCCAGAAACTTCTCTTCGAGTCCTTCGCGCTGGATGCGCCAATGGCTCGCCGGCGGCGGCTCGGGGGCCGCGATCAATTCGGCGACGGGCACGGGCGCCGCCCCCGGTTTGCCGCGCGCGGGCTTGCCGATGGGCTTCGCCGGCCTCGGCTCGTCCTCGCGGACTGGCGGCTCCTGTTCCGGCGCACTCGGTTTCGGTATCGGGCTTCCGGCGTCCTTGCAAATGAACTGCTCGAAATCGAAACGCGTGGCCTTGACCCACACATCCAGCCGCGCCTTCTCCTTTTCAATCCAATACTTCACCCATTCATCGAATGTGTGGAAGGAATTGTCGGGAATGCTGACCGGCGTGAACCCGCCGACGCCATCGGGTTGCAGCCAGACGATCTCGTCGTCTTTCGGCGCCAGCAAATGGCGGACGATATCGCGGCGCAACGTCGGGTGCAGCCGCTTGCCGACCGGCACGTATAAATTGTTGAGCTTCCAGATCGGCTTGAACCCGATGGCGTTTTCCAGCGCCAAGATGGGCGGGGCGAGTTTCGATGGCCGCGTCCGTAACACCGCCAACAGCTTCCCCTCGGCATCGCTGGCGATGGCAAACGTCAACCGCTGCGTCAGTTTCTGATCGGAATCGCGGACGAACTCGTCCAGTTGCGCAAGCGCGTTGTCGCGGAGCACCCACAGTTCGGGCACGTCGGCGGCGTTCCCGGCGGCGAGTTTTAACGGCACCGTCATCTTTTGCGGCGGAGTCGTCTCGCTCCAACCGGCCGGCAGTTGCGGCACCTGGAACTGCAGGATGTCGTACACATCCTGGAACGGCGCGTCGTCGAGGAAGAGCCAGTGCCGAGGCGAACGGAGGAGCAGGAATTGATCGTCCGGAGCCTTGATTTGCGCGGCGAAGGGATGGCTGAAGCCGAGTTCGATCCAGACGCGCGGGGCCGCTTCCCGGTACGCGCGGACCGTGCCGGCCGTCGTTCGGTCCAGGGCCCGGAGCAATGTGTAATAGGGCGGCCCAAGGACGCGCAAGAGTACGCGGCTGGCGCATTCGGCCTCGAACCAGCGCAGCGATTGCTTGTCGTTGCCCAGGCGAAGCATTTCCGAAACGAGCACGGGAAGGTCGTCGGCCGATTCCAGTTCGAAGAGTACCGGGGCCTGCGACGCCAGCACCGGCGTGCCGGATACCTTTTGCAGCGGCACGATTTGCAGCCAGTTCGCTACGGGCTCGGGGGATGTCGAGCCGTGCCGCTTGGATCCTTTGACGCCGATGCGGTCGAGGTTCTTGGCCGTGGTTCGCGACAGGTCAATGGACGGCTCGACGTAGAAGCGGCCATGGGCATCGGTGCTGAGCGTGGCCGGGGCCAGCGTCACTTCGTGGCCGACGATGCTGCTGGCCAGCGCGAGCTTGAGCGTATCGGCATTGGGAAAAAGCAGAATCATATTGAAGCGTGGATCACTGTTTATTGCCGGCTTTTTGTTTGTGCTGTTCGGTCTCGCCGGCGCCGACGGTGCCCGAGCCTTCCGATTCGCGTTCGATGATGATCTCGCCGAGGTCTTCGGCGTCAATTCCCTTGCCGACGAGTTGTTCGACCAGCTTGCGGTGCAGCTGTTCGTGCTCGATCGGCAGCGCATCCGGATCGGAATCGAGCTTCACGATGATGTTCTGCTTGCCGGTGTTCTTATCGCGGCGAAGCATGATGATCATTTGTGCCATGGTGGTTGTTTCCTTTCTACCGATTAGCCGCGACGCGGAGTCTGCGGAGCGGAGCGCTCCCCGTTGGGTCGCGGCTAAACATCAACCGGTAACCGTATTCGGACCCGGAGCGCCGACATCGTCTGGGTACTTGGCCCGCAACTCCGCCACGATCGCCGTCACGCGGTCCCCTTCGATCGTCTTCTTCTCCAGCAACTCGTCGCGGAGGCGGATCAGGTCGTCCTTGTGTTTTTTCAAGATCGCGGCGGCCTTGGCCTGGCATTCCACAATCACGGCGTTCACCTGGCGGTCGATGGCCTCGGCCTGCGAACCGGACAGCACCTCGCGGCGGCCATCCTTATCGCGGAAGGTCCGCAGCGGCGCCGCCAGGTTCGACATGCCGAGCGTATCGACGAAGATGCTGGCCAGTTCAGTGGCGCGGGCCAGGTCCGAGCGCGGGTTGCCGAAGCCGCTGGCCCCGGTGGTCACGTCGCCGATGAGCAACCGCTCCGCCTCGATGCCGCCGTAGAGCACGGTGAGGATGTCGAGCAGTTCGTTGCGGCTATGGCCGATGCGGCGCTTGTCGTGCTTGAACGCCGTGAAGAACGGCGACCACGGCATATCGCTCTGGATCGTCACTTTTTCCGGCGGCGGATGGTGCGGGCAGAAGATTGCGCAGAGGAAGTGGCCGGTCTCGTGCGTGGCCACCATGAGGGCGTCCTTGTCCACGAGTTCGAGGCGTTCCTCGAAGTCGGTGAGGCCGCGCTCGATCAATTTGGCCGTGGTCTCGCCGGTGATGTTCTCGCGAAGGCGCAAGCGCGCCACGGCCCGGCACATCGCGTTCAGATGATCCCCGGAGAACGGCGTGCCCGTGGCCGTGATGTAGTTTTCCCCGGTCCGGCGGACCGCGTAATCGAGTGCTTCCTCCGTGAAGTTCAGCCGCATCTTCTTGTCGTAGATTTTCAGGATGTCGCGGCGATCGTCGTCTTCCGGGTAAGGGATGTGCAGTTGGAATTCAAAGCGGCCCGGGCGAAGCAAGGCGGGGTCGAGCGATTCGACGAAGTTCGTGGTGCCGACGACGAAGACGAGTTCATCCTTGTGGAAGCCGTCCATTTCGGTGAGCAGTTGGTTGACCATCGAGTGTTCGACGCCGGTGCCGCTGTATGTGCCGCGGGCTGTGGCGAACGAATCGAGTTCGTCGAAGACGATGATGGAAGGGGCCGATTGCCGGGCTTTGTGGAAGATCTGGCGGAGGTTTTCTTCGCTTTCGCCGACCCACTTCGATTTGAGTTCGGGCCCGGAAACGATGGTGATGGCGGCGCCGATGCTGGCGGCGATCGCCTTGGCGAAGTAGGTTTTGCCGGTGCCGGGCGGGCCCCAGAAGATCATGCCGCGGGGGATCAATTCCTCCAGCCGGGCGATGGTCTCGGCATCGGCCGCGCGATCCCGCTGCGCGAGCGTATCGAGAATCTCCCACCGCAGTCGCTGCTTGACCTTGGCATAGCCGCCGATGTCGGTTTCCAGGTCGACGCTGGGAATCTCCATCGTCCCGCTGAGTGTGGCCTGGCGAACCTGATCGTAAGCACGCTTCGGGTTGGCCGGATAGTCTTCACCTTCCAGGGTGCTGAGCAGTTTGCGCAGCCGGACCGCGTTGACGCCGGAGACGTATTTGTAAAGCTGCCACGGCGAGAAATCGCGGCCGAACTTGCGGCTCTCCTTCTGGGTAATCAGGTGGCTCAGGCGATTGCGGGCGATGCCGAGAATGCCGATCCAGTGCGGGAACAGGTTCTCGATGACCTTGGGAAGGGGGAACGACGGATCCTTGAAGCCGAGCCAGACGAGTTCGGGGTTCTCGTACAGGAGTGGAATGACTTCGCGGGCTTCGCCTGTGAGATTTCCTTCGCTCGTTGTTAGGAGATCGAGATGCGGGAGCACGACGACCTTTTTATCGGCGGATCCGGCGCGAACCGCCTCGCGCAATTGGCCGACCATGGTGCCCATGAGGCCAATCGGCACGGTGCCTTGTTGTTGCGACGGCGTTCGACCGTCCAGATAGGCGCATTGCCATTTGAACTGCTTGAGGCGGTCGCGAATGTTCTTGTACAAGAACGGGGCGAGTTCCTTGTCGCACTCGATGAGTACGGGCAGGCTGCGGACCAGCTTGCTCGCGGCATCCGCCAGTTCCTCGGAGTATGCGGCCTCAACTGCCTGGTCCAAGGTCAGTGCGGCGGGCAGGTCTTTTTCGGTAACGGCAATGGACATTCGGTAATTCAGTTGAGCCTATATGTAGGCGTTTCGGCGCTCTCCCTTAGAAGAGATTATTGATGACCGCCCGATCGGTCCGCAAGCCCATCAGGACGCATCAGGCCGCACGGGATTCCGCCCGGAACGCAAGACCGGCTCGATCACTATAGCGTTCATGCCCGCTTCCGGATTCGGATTTCCGCCTCAAATCTGCTACACTTTCCCTATGACCCTCGCATTGAAAACGCCTCCGGCGCACGCGTCGCCGCTCGTCGCGCGGATGCGTGGCATCGTCGGCGCCGACAACGTCCTGACCTCCGCCGCCGACATCACCGCCTACGAATGCGACGGCTTCACCATCGCCAAGACCAAGCCGGACGTGGTCGTCTTTCCGACGAGCACGGAACACATCGTTGCCATCGTGAAGGCGTGCGCCGAACTCGGCGTATCGTTCCTGGCGCGCGGCGCCGGCACCAGCCTGGCCGGCGGCTGCGTCCTGGTCGGCGGCGGCGTCATGATCGCCCTCGCCCGGATGAAGCGCATCCTCGAAATCAACATCCGCGATCGCTATGCCGTCGTCGAACCGGGCGTCGTCAATGTCTGGCTCACCAACGCCCTCAAACCGCTCGGATACCATTACGCACCGGATCCTTCCAGCCAGAGCGCCTGCACCATCGGCGGCAACGTCGCCACCAATTCCGGCGGGCCGCACACCTTGAAATACGGCGTTACCGTCAACCATATACTCGGCCTCGAGATCGTGCTCCCCGATGGCCGCGTCGTTACCTGCGGGGGTCCGTGCGAGGACAACCCCGGCTTCGACCTCACCGGAACGATCGTCGGCAGCGAAGGCACTTTTGGCGTCGTTTCCAAGATCTGGGTCCGCTTGACCCGTAACCCTGAAGGCTACCGCACGCTGCTCGGCGTCTTCAACACCGTGGACGACGCCACCACGACGATCAGCGAGATCATCGGCGCAGGCATCGTTCCCGGCGCCCTCGAACTGCTCGACCAGACGATGCTCAGCGCCGTGGAAGCGGCCTTCAAGTTCGGCTTCCCGCTCGATGCGGGAGCCGTACTCATCATGGAAGTGGACGGCCTGGAAGCCGGGTTGCAGCAAGAAGCGGACCGGGTGGAAGCGATTGCTCTCCGCTGCGGCGCCCGCGAGGTTCGCAAGGCCAACACGGACGCCGAACGCATGGCCCTGTGGAAGGCCCGCAAACAGGCCTTCGGCACCATCGGCCGCCTCGGCTACCCGAGTTACTGCACGCAAGACGGCGTGGTGCCGCGCACCAAGTTGCCGCAGATCATGAGGCACATTCAGGAAGTCGCCAAGAAGCATCGCATCGCCGTCTGCAATGTCTTCCACGCCGGCGACGGCAACATTCACCCGATCTTGATGTTCGACGAACGCGATCCGGATCAGGTGCAGCGCGTGCTCGACGCCAGCCACGACATTTTAGACGAATGCATTCGGCTGGGCGGTTCCGTGAGCGGCGAGCACGGCATCGGCGTCGAGAAACTCGACTTCATGGCCAAGCTGTTTGCACCGGAAGACCTGGCGTTCATGAAGCGGTTGCGGCTGGCGTTCAACCCGGACAACCGCTGTTCGCCGGGCAAGATGCTGCCGACGGCGGGCGGTTGTACGGAATCGCACGGCGTCGTGCAAAGCAAGCCGGGCCGCCGCGCCGCGGTGTAATCGATCATTGGGAGCGTGCGATGATTATCGGACTGGAAATCGGCTTGTTGATCTTCGGGTTCGTGGCCCTGATCCGGGGCAAATTCACGATAACCAAGAACAAGGTGGTCGAAGGGATGCCCGCGCGCCTGCTCGGCGCCCTCGCGATCCTTCCGCTGCCGCTCATGCTGGGACTCGGCGTCCTCCTGGGTTTGGCCAAGGGAGAGCGCTTCTTCGCGAAGAATCAGTTGCAACTGACGATTGCCGAAGCGGCGATTGTCATCGTTTTCGCGATCATCATTTTCGGGGTTGGGGCCGCGATTGGGAAACCGCCCCGGAAGAAGCGCAGGCACCGCGACGACATCGACGACGATGAGGACGACTATCGCTACGGACAGAAGGCGCGCTTGCGCCGCTCCCTCCGGGAAGAAGACGAATACGAGGACGACCGCCCGAAGCGTCCGCGCCGCTCCCTTCGGGAAGAAGATGAATACGAAGAGGATCGCCCGCGGCGGCGGTCGCGCCGGGACGACGACTATGACGATGACCACGAGCGCGATCGGCCGCGCCGCCGGGATCGCTGAGTGTTGGGATTGTTCGGGCGGCCTGCACTTCCGGAACGACTACTCGGCCCCGCCTCTCCCTAGCTTCCCTTGAGCAATTCGGTAAGCCATGAATGCGATCCTATTCCGCGTTCCGCATTCCGAGTTCCGAGTTTCAAGAGATGAGCAAATCGACGCGTAAGCCGGCCGCGAAGCCCGAGTACGAACCATTCGGCGCGGAATCGACGCCGGTGCCGACGCCCCTGCCCACACCCGCCGCTTCCCTCGTTCGCACGCCGCCGCCCGGAGCCACCAGCGTGGATCAATGGTTAACCCCGGACGATCTCTTTCTTTTCAACGAAGGGAGCCACCTGCGGCTGTACGAGAAGCTCGGTTCGCACCCCGGCATGCAGGATAACCAGGTGGGCTTCCACTTCGGCGTCTGGGCGCCGAACGCCGATTACGTCAGCGTGGTCGGCGACTTCAACGAATGGGATCGCGGCCGCAACCGCCTTTACCCCGTCGGCCACTCCGGCGTCTGGGCCGGCTTCATTCCCGGCGTCAAACCCGGCATGTGCTACAAGTACCACATCGCGTCGCCGGGCGGGTTCACCGCCGAGAAGAACGATCCGTTCGCCTTCACCTGCGAAGTTCCGCCGAAAACCGCCGCCGTCACCTGGGATCTGAACTACCAGTGGAACGACGCGGCGTGGATGGCCGGTCGCAAGCACCACGCCGCCCAGGACGCTCCGGTCAGCATTTACGAGGTGCATCTCGGTTCGTGGATGCGGGCCGCCGATCCGCCGTATCACTCGCTCAGCTACCGGGATGTCGCCCCGAAACTCGCCGCTTACTGCAAGGAGATGGGCTTCACCCACGTCGAGTTCCTGCCCATTACCGAGCATCCGTTCTTCGCGTCGTGGGGGTACCAGTGCACCGGCTACTTCGCCGCCACCAGCCGCTTCGGCACCCCCCAAGACTGCATGTACCTCATCGACACATTGCATCAACACGGCATCGGCGTGATCCTCGACTGGGTGCCGAGCCACTTTGCGACGGACGACTGGGCCTTATCCAAGTTCGACGGCACGGCCTGCTTCGAACACTCCGACCCGCGGCAAGGCTTCCACCCCGATTGGGGCAGCTACATCTTCAATTACGGCCGCCACGAGGTCCGCAGCTTCCTGCTTTCCTCCGCCATGTTCTGGCTGGACAAGTACCACATCGACGGTCTCCGCGTCGACGCCGTCGCCAGCATGCTGTACCTCGACTATTCCCGCAAGGACGGCGAGTGGCTGCCGAACCCGTACGGCGGCAAGGAAAACATCGAGGCCATTGGCTTCCTCCGCCGCTTCAACGAGGAAGTGTACAAGAACTATCCCGATGTGCAGACGTTCGCGGAGGAATCGACGTCGTGGGGAATGGTCAGCCGGCCCACGTATGCCGGCGGCCTCGGCTTCGGCTACAAGTGGGACATGGGCTGGATGCACGATACCTTGAAGTACGTTTCCAAGGATCCCATTCACCGCAAGTATCACCAGAACGACCTGACCTTCCGGATGCTCTACGCGTACCACGAGAACTTCGTGCTGCCGCTGTCCCACGATGAAGTGGTGCACGGCAAGGGGCCGCTGTGGGACAAGTGCGCCGGCGACGAATGGCAGAAGTACGCCGGGCTCCGTGCCTTGTTCGGCTACATGTGGGGCATGACCGGCAAGAAGCTGCTTTTCCAGGGCGGTGAGATCGCCATGCGCCGCGAATGGCGGGTGGATGAAGCCGTCGATTTCCACTTGCTGAAATGGCCGCCCCACGAGGGCGTCCAGAGGTGGGTCCGCGATTTGAACCGGTTCTACATCAGCGAGCCGGCCATGCACGAAATGGACAACCAGCCGGGTGGCTTCGACTGGATCGATTGCCTGGATGCCGGCTCGAGCGTGCTCAGCTTCGTCCGCCGCGGCAAGACCACGGACGACGTAATCTTGTGCGTGTTGAACTTCACACCGGTGGTCCGCGACGGTTACCGGATCGGCGTGCCGGCCGCGGGCTTCTGGAAGGAATCGCTCAATTCGGACGCGGGCTGCTACTGGGGCTCGAATGTCGGCAACAACGGCGGCGTGCACGCCGAGTTCCTGCCGATGCACGGGCAGCCCTATTCGCTGCTGTTGAACCTGCCGCCGATGTCCGCGTCCTTCTTCAAGGGCCGGGGCTAAGCGTGGATGCGAAGATTTCGCTGCGGCGTCGGATGCTCCGGGTCGTGAGCGGAGGCCGACGCCCTTGACCTGTATTGCGTTTTGCAGTACGATCCAATCAAGGAACGACCGCAATGCCGAAGAAATCTTCCACCAGTTCGCTGATGGTTCGCCTGGACGAAGCGAGCAAGAACGTTTTGTCGCGGGCTGCGGAACTGCGGCGCATCAGCGTCAGCGACTACGTTCGACAGATAACGATTTCTCAAGCCGCCAAGGAGGTCGACGCCGCTTCGGAACAGACCATCGCTTTGACTTCCGACGAACAGTTCGCATTCTGGACTGCCCTCAATCGACCCGTCCTGTTGACGTCGGCTCAGAAAAGCCTCGGCAAGCTCATGCGGGGCGAGTCGTGAGCGTTCTTCTGCCTCCTGGCTTTCGTCTCGAACGACTGACCAAGCCGCACCCGCGGAAGTCATTTTCGAGTGGACAGGCCCAGGTGGATGATTGGCTGAGGACCAAGGCATTGCAAAACCAGGAGAGACACCTTTCGGTGACGAAGGTGCTGCTGGAGGATTCCCGTGCCATCGCCGGCTACTACACGCTGGCGACCGGTCAGGTCGATTTCGGCGACTTGCCGGGCGATGTCGCCAAGAAACTGCCGAAGCGAATGCTGCCTGTCGCGATTCTCGCCTGGCTTGGCGTCGCCTCGGAGCAGCACGGCAAAGGACTTGGTCGGTTGCTCCTGGCGCAGGCTCTACTCGATTGCTACGACGCAGGAAAGACGTTCCCGTTCATTGCAGTCGTTCTGGATTGCGTCGATGATGCGTCCAAAGCGTTCTACCAGCACTTCGACTTCTTGGAGTTTCCCGGCCATCCCTATCGACTGTTCCTCTCGGCGGCGCAACTCGAGGCCATGATGGGGTAAGCAGCTGGAAAGTGGGTGGGTTTTATCCGCCCAGCAGATCGAGCCGAATTCATCGTTCTTGGAACCGCCAGTCAAGCCGATTCTCGGCCGTAAATGGCCGCTAACACCCCCTCTTT
>Ga0134125_10010989_pt1 | contig 10153 bp, 4 predicted proteins | sample KB31751_FD_96464 | JGI IMG/M metagenome (GOLD analysis project Ga0134125, IMG submission 96464) | Terrestrial soil microbial communities with excess Nitrogen fertilizer from Kellogg Biological Station, Michigan, USA - KB3-175-1 | ecosystem: Environmental > Terrestrial > Soil > Unclassified ... | reverse complement strand
GTGCTCAAGATGTTGCGCGAAGTCCAGGCCGAGCGCAAAGCCCAGGAAACCCGCGAGCAGGAAGCAATTTACGAAGTCGGCATGTGCCATCTGGTCGCCGGGAAGGAGTTTCAACCCGCCGAGTTTGGCTTCGTTTGTTCAACCGCGGAAGCAGAGACGATCGTGAAACGCAGATGGACCCTCGAACACGCCAACAATGCGCATACCTGGAACTTCGACCGCGAATCCTGCGGACCCGCCCTCGCCTTTGCCGCGTAATTCTTCACGCCGGCTCTCGAAAAAAGGATTCCAGAAAGTGAGAGTTCGCCATTATCGGCGGGCGGGCTTGCTGCCTTTTTTGCTCTCAGGGTGCTCGGTGAAATGCGTCCAGGCGCCTCCGAATTTCGCTGTACCATGAATTGACTTGAGGACCTGCATTTCATCTCTCGTCTTGGTGTTCTTCTCACTCGCTGGTTGTTCGGTGGCTGGGGCCACGCAGCCCCCGACCGATTTGCCGCTGATGCCGTGGCCGGCGCACGTTTCTCTGGGGTCCGGCGAGCTGAAGATAGTGGTCGGATTCAGCGCCGGAATTACTGGGGCCGGATCCAGCGATCCGCGCGTGAAGGCCGCGGTTCTGGAGGCGATGTATCACCTGTATCGCCAGACCGGCATTCCGGTCCGGCAGCAGCTTGCGCTCGTAAAAGACGCTCCGGCGCTTCTCATTACCGTCGAGCATCCCAAGCCGGGGATACAGAAGTATGGCGACGATGAGTCGTATCGCCTGGCGATCAAGTCCGATTCGGTGAAACTGATTGCGGCGGAACCCCTCGGAGCGATTCGCGGCCTTCAGACGTTTCTGCAATTGGTGCGCATTGGTCCGGACGGCTTCACAGCGCCCGCCGTGGATATTCAGGACCAGCCGCGGTTCGGGTGGCGCGGGCTGTCGCTGGATGTTTCGCGCCACTTTATTCCTGTGAGTGGCGTGAAACGAACCCTTGATGGCATGGCCGCGGTAAAGCTGAATGTCTTCCACTGGCACTTGTCCGACGACCAGGGATTTCGCATCGAAAGCAAACGGTATCCGCTGCTGCAGAGGCGGGGGTCCGATGGCAAATACTACACCCAAGCCGAGATCCGCGACATCATCGCGTACGCCCGGGATCGCGGCATCCGCGTTGTGCCGGAGTTCGATATGCCCGGCCACGCAACTTCCTGGTTCGTCGGGTATCCGCAATTGGCGACCCGGCCCGGTCCTTACGAGATTGTGCGCGGGCAAGGCGTCCTCACGGCGCTGATGGACCCAACGAAAGAATCGACTTACCGGTTTCTTGATGGCTTCATCGGGGAAATGGCCCATCTCTTCCCCGATCGGTACTTTCACATCGGCGGCGACGAAGTGGACCCGAAGGACTGGAACCAGAGCGCGCACGTGCAGGCATTCATGAAGCTGCATCGTCTCGCCGACGCTCATGCGCTTCAGGCCTATTTCAACCGGCGGATTCAGAAGATTGTGACGAAGTACGGCAAGCGGATGGAGGGCTGGGATGAAATTCTCAACCCGAACCTTCCGAAAAGTATCGTGATTCAATCGTGGCGCGGCCAGGATTCGCTAGCGCAGGCGGCGCGCGAGGGTTACAGCGGCCTCTTATCCGCCGGCTATTATCTCGACCTGATGTATCCGGCGTCGCAGCACTATGCGGCCGATCCGCTGAAGGGCGCCACAGCGAACCTTACGCCCGAACAGAAGAAGCTCATCTACGGAGGCGAGGCCGCGATGTGGGAAGAACTCGCGACCTTGGAGAATATCGACGTGAAGTTGTGGCCGCGTCTGGCGGCGATCGCCGAACGCCTGTGGTCACCCGAAGACCTCACGGATCTCCACTCGATGTACCGCCGTCTGGAAGCCACCGATAGCTGGCTGCAATATCAAGGGATCGAGCAGCGAAGCCAGTTACGGCTTATGCAGGAGCGTCTGGCGGGCAGCTATCCCGTCGAGCCGCTTACGATTTTCGCCAGCGTCCTGGAGCCGATCAAAGGCTACAAGCGCCATTCCGCTCGGGATTACACAAGCCTGACTCCTTATAACCGGCTGGTGGATTCCATCGCTCCCGAGAGCAAAGCCGCGCGTGAATTCCGCGATGCAGTGGACCGCTTCGTTGCCGATCCGAAAACGGATGCCGCAGACGGTGATCTCATCGTGAAAGACCTGACGTTCTGGAAGAACAACATTCCGCAAATCATGCCGTTGCTCCAAAGCAATGGTCTTCTGACCGAAAACGTTCCCGTGGCTCAGGCTGTGATTAGCCTCAGCGCCACGGGTTTGGAAGCATTCGAGGATCTTCGCTCCGGCAAGCACGTCGATCCGTCGTGGATAAAAGGCGCCTTGGCGACGGTCGATGAGAACTCCGTGCCTAAGGTCGAGATGTCGATCCAGTTTGCGCCGGGTGTTCGGAAGTTGGTTGAGGCCCTCGGCCACACATAACCGTATGTCTAAGGCCGATATGGTTGCGGAAGGGGCAGGAACTCGTAACGAGATGGGGGCAGGCCGCGCGAAACCAGTTGTCCGATGCAGTCCTGTGCCGATGAGCCAATCGCTTCAATGATGCGCAACGGCACGGTCTGGGGCGAGTACATTTCGGTGGCGATCCACATCCCCGCAAGCTGCCAGCGTTCGCGCAACGTCAAACTGTCGAGCGGCCGGCCGACAAACCGGTCTTCTCTCACTTTCTTAGCCTACCAAGTGAATGCTGCGCTACAGCGAATCCGCTCACGCGATGCGGCTCCATATCGAGGTAAAACCGGATACGGAGCCGCCGCACGTTACTGCGCGTGTTACACGGATTATCCGAAAACCCGCGCAGGCGAACTAGCTCGCCAGCGCCAGCGGGCTGAGCCGCAGGCCGGGAATCATCAATTCCAGAACCTCCTCCACTCGATCCACGAACTTGAATTCCATCTCCGCGCGGACATCGTCCGCCAAGTCTCGCAGATCCTTCTTGTTAGCCATTGGTACGATCACGCGATTGATGCCGGCGCGCCGGGCGGCCAGCACCTTCTCCTTCAATCCGCCGATTGGAAGCACCAGACCGGTTAGCGTTACTTCGCCGGTCATGGCCGTGTCGCTGCGCGCCGGCAGCTTTGTGTAAAGGGAAGCCATGGCGGTCGTCATGGTTACGCCGGCGGAAGGACCGTCTTTCGGAATCGCCCCCGCTGGGACGTGTACGTGTAGGCCGTTCTCCTTGATCACCTTTGGATCGATGCCCAACTGGTCCGCGTTCGACCAGATGTAGCTCTGCGCCGTTTTTATGGATTCCTGCATCACCTCGCCAAGCTGGCCGGTAATGGTGAATCCTTTACCTTCGGGCAGCAGCGCGGTTTCCACATAAAGAACGTCCCCGCCTGCTTCGGTCCACGCCAGACCGGTTGCAACACCAGCCGGCAGATGCTTGCGCATTCCATCGTCGGTGAAGATCGCCGGTCCAAGCAGATCCGTCACGGTTTCACGGCCAACGATCACCTTCTCTACTTTGCCCTCGGTCAGTTGTAAGGTCACTTTGCGAGCGACGCGCCCGATCGCACGCTCCAGTCGTCGTAATCCAGCCTCGCGCGTGTATCCGCGAATGATGGTTTGCAAGCCTTCATCGGTGAACTCGATCTGCTCATCGGTGAGACCCGTTTCTTTCGTCTGCCGCGGGATCAGATAGCGCCGTGCGATCTGCAGCTTCTCTTCCTCGCTGTAGCCCGAAAGCCGCAGGATTTCCATGCGGTCGAGCAATGGTTGCGGGATCGTGTCCAGTGTATTCGCCGTTGTGACGAACAACACTTTCGACAGGTCGAACGCCATGTCGAGGTAGTTATCGCGGAATGATTTGTTTTGCTCCGGATCGAGCACTTCGAGCAGCGCCGCAGCCGGATCGCCCCGGAAGTCGCGGCCGAGTTTATCGACCTCGTCCAGCATCAGGACGGGATTTTTTGCTTCCGCCCGCCGCATCGCCTGCAGCAAGCGGCCCGCCATAGCGCCAATGTAAGTTCGCCTATGGCCGCGCAGTTCGGACTCGTCATGCAGTCCGCCCAGGCTCATGCGCTCGAACTTGCGTCCCAGCGCCCGGGCAATCGATTGACCCAGCGATGTCTTGCCCACGCCGGGAGGCCCGACGAGACAAAGAATCGGCGCCTTCGCCTTGGGATTGCGCTGCAACACGCTGAGGTGTTCCAATATGCGTTCTTTCACTTCTTTCAAGCCGAAGTGATCCTCGTCCAGCACCTGCCGCGCGTGCGCGATTTCCAGATTGTCTTCGGTCTGCTGGCTCCACGGCAGATCGAGCACGAACTCGATCCAGCTACGGGTCACGTGGTAGTCGGGCGCCTGCGCCGGGAGACGTTCCAGCCGGGCAAACTCCCGCTCTACGTCTTTCTTCGCCTCGTCGGTTAGCTCGGTCTTCTCAAACCGTTCACGCAGCAGCTCGATATCCGCCTTGTCGGCGTCTTTCTCGCCGAGTTCCTGCTGGATCGCTCGCAACTGCTGCCGCAGCAAATACTCACGCTGCTCTTTGCCCATTTCGTCGCGAGCCGACGATGCGATCTTGTGGCGCAGTTCCAACACTTGCATTTCATGCGCCAGGTAGGAGTGAATCAAGCGTAGCGCATCCACGCGCGTTTCCGCCTCGAGCAGCGTTTGCTCTTTTGCAATATCCAGACTAAAGATGCTGGCCAGCAGATAAGCCAACCGAAGCGGGTCTTCGCTGCCCGCCAGCATGCGCGTCATCTCGGCAGCCGATTGCGGCTGGGCAAGGCTGACGGCCTTTGTGGCGAGATCCAGCAAGGCGCCCTGCAGAGCTTCTACTTCCGAACCACCGTCGACCGGCAGCGGGAACTCACGATATCTTGCCTGGAGATGGGATTCGGCATCTTCGACTCGAACGATGACAACACGCTCCGTGCCGAGTACCAGGATCTCCATCATTTCGTCGCTTTGACGCGCCGATTTGCGGATGACGGCCTTCGTGCCGATCGTATATAGGTCGTCCTGGTGCGGCGCGTCGACATGCGGGTCGCGCTGCGCCACAAGGATAACTTCCTTCTCTTCCGTCTTTAGAGCAGCCTCTACCGCTGCCAGCGAACTCTCACGTCCAACCGAAAGCGGCAACAACAATCCCGGAAAGAGAATTGTGTTCTTTAGCGGCAGAACTGGTAATACCTGCACATCGTTTGTCGCCATTTTGTTGTTCCTTTCCCGCGGGGCTGTTTTGCCCCTTATGGAATTCATTTCTAAACGTTCTCTCGAACTCAGACACAAAGGGCCCGGTATTGAGCGCAAACCCAATTCCAGGCCCTGCTCAATTTGCCCGCAGTTATTTAGATGGGATTGCAACGAAAACGTTGCTGCCACCTCGATTTACCAGAAGCAGAATCGAGTCCCCTTTCGCTTGTTGCACAAGGCTCTCGTAATCCTTTTCATTAGTTACCGGATGCCGGTCTACTTGCACGATGACATCCCCGCGCTGCAAGGCTTCCGCCGCGGGAGAGTCTTCATCCACGCTGTCTACGACAACGCCCTTTGTGGAAGCGGGAACGTTGACCTGCTGCGCGATTTCGGGCGTAAGTGTCTCGACAGTTACGCCTTTCAGTGCGTCGCTGGTGTTGTTGCCACCACCTTGGCCTTGCGACGAGAAGTTGCGACCGAGGTTATCGTCGGCTGGGCGAGTGCCGAGCGTGATATTGATCTTCATCTGTTTGCCGTCGCGGAGCACATCCAGATGAGCTACCGTGCCCGGAGGCATTTGAATAATTCGAATTACCGCGTCGTTTGCATCGGCTATCGACTGACCGTTGATGGCAGTGATAAAGTCGCCCACTTTCAAGCCGGCCTGTGACGCCGGTTTTCCGGCTTCAATCTGGCTGACCAGAGCGCCCTTGGCGGTTGGCAGGTTGAACTGCTTCTCCAAATCCGCTGTGACGTTTTGCAGAATAGCTCCCATGTAGCCGCGCGTGACTTTGCCGGATTTAATCAACTGGTCCATCACGTTCCGAACGAGGTTGATCGGAATGGCAAAACCGATTCCCTGGTTGCCTTCGCTTCCGTTCGCCAGAATCGCCGTGTTGATGCCGACTACGTCTCCATTGGCGTTCACCAGGGCGCCGCCGGAATTACCAGGGTTGATGGACGCATCCGTTTGGATGAAGTCTTCGAAATGTTCGATTCGCCCGCCCATTCCACGGCTCTTCGCGCTGACGATACCCATCGTGACTGTCTGGCCGACGCCGAACGGATTGCCGATCGCAAAGACTAGGTCGCCGACGCGGGCTTTCGCGGAATCGCCGAAGTGTACTGTTGGCAGATCCTGAGCGGTGATCTTGAGAACCGCAACGTCGGTGTCTTTATCGGTGCCGACAACTTTGGCTTTGATCTTCCGTCCGTCCAACAACTGCACTTCAATGTCGCTCGCCTTGTTGACCACGTGGTTGTTCGTCAGAATGTAGCCGTCCTTTGAAACGATGACACCGCTGCCGAGCCCGTATTCCTTCTGGTTCCGGGGGCGGGCCTGTTGTTGCCCGAATCCCTGCCCGAAAAACTGCTGGAAGAACGGGTCCATGAAGAACGGGGACTGCTGCGGGTTCGACTTAATCACCTGGGTGGTGTTCACCGACACAACCGCCGGAGTCACTTTATCCAGCATGTCGGCATAAGATGCCGAAGGGGCCGATGTCGAAACCCCGGTTCCGCCCGCCGCCTCCGCTGTCACTTGTACTGGGGGGCCGCCCGATCTCGATGAGACCATTAACGCAGCAATCACCCCGCCGCCAAGGGAAGCCGCCACCAACGTCAAAATCGCTGTTGAGCGGCGAAACTGTATCTCCTTTGCCATAATCCTTCGACAATCCTTTCCACTACCTAGACGTAATCGAGCAGCACTCCATTTACACTTACTCCTGTGACTAAGCGTTAACGGCCTTCGGTTCACCGCGAACGCCAGCCTCAAAAATGAGACCGGAGCCATTTTTATCCGCGTCGACGTGTATGATCTGGCCGCTGCGTGCTTCACCTGCCAGGATTCGTTTCGCCAGCGGAGTTTCTATTTCACGCTGGATGGCTCGTTTTAGAGGACGCGCCCCATAATTCGGATCGTATCCTTCACGCACCAAACGGGTTCGCGCCGCATCCGTTAACTCCAATACGATATGACGCTCCGCAAGACGGGACCGGAGGCCGGCGAGCTGAATGTCCACAATGTGCTTGAGATGTTCTTCGCTCAGCGCGTGGAACACGATGATCTCGTCAAGCCTGTTCAGAAACTCCGGACGAAACGCAGACCGCAATTCAGCGAGCACTGCTTCTTTCATCCGGCGATATTCTTCTCCTTCAAACGCCCCCTGATAGTCGAGCACGCGGTGGCTCCCTATATTGGACGTCAGAATGACGATAACGTTTTTGAAGTCCACCGTCCTTCCCTGGCCGTCCGTTAGCCTCCCATCGTCTAGCACTTGCAACAGGACGTTGAATACGTCGTGATGCGCCTTTTCGATCTCGTCGAAAAGCACCACGGAATAAGGGCGACGCCGCACGGCTTCGGTGAGCTGGCCGCCTTCGTCGTAGCCGACGTATCCCGGAGGCGCGCCGATCAAACGCGAAACCGTATGTTTCTCCTGATACTCCGACATATCGATGCGGATCATCGCGTGCTCGTCATCGAATAGAAACTGGGCAAGCGCGCGCGCCAGTTCGGTTTTGCCGACTCCCGTCGGCCCGAGAAACAGGAAACTGCCGATCGGGCGGTTGGGATCTTTCAGGCCGGACCGGGCGCGAAGAACGGCCTCCGACACTGCCAGCACCGCCTCATCCTGGCCAATGACGCGCTGATGTAGCTCATCTTCCAAGGCCAGCAGCTTCTTCATCTCGCCTTCGAGAAGTTTCGATACCGGAACCCCTGTCCACCGGCTAACCACTTCGGCGATGTCCTCTTCATCCACTTCCTCTTTGAGAAGACGTTGGGCGCCCTTTTGCGTAACGGCCCGCTCCTCCTCGGCTCTTAATTGGCGCTCGAGCTCGATCACTTTCCCGTATTTCAGCTCGGCTGCTTTGTTCAGATCGTAAGCGCGCTCCGCTTGCGCGATTTGGTTCTTTACATCGTCCATTTGCTCGCGCAGTGCGCGGACGCGCTGGACAGATTCCTTTTCGCTCTTCCACTGAGCTTGCAGAGCGGAGGAACTCGTCTTCAACTCGGCGAGTTCTTTCTCAATCTTTGCCAGGCGCTCTTTCGAGGCAACATCCGATTCCTTCTTCAGTGCTTCGCGCTCAATTTCGAGCTGCATGATGCGGCGCTGGATTTCGTCCAACTCCGCCGGCATCGAGTCGATTTCGGTTCGCAGTTTGGCCGCCGCCTCGTCCACCAGATCGATCGCCTTATCGGGGAGAAATCGGTCGGTGATGTAGCGATTCGAAAGCACCGCCGCCGCTACCAGCGCCGCATCCTTGATGCGGATGCCGTGGTGCAACTCGTAGCGTTCGCGCAGACCGCGCAAAATCGAGATGGTGTCCTCCACCGAGGGCTGATCCACGAACACGGTTTGGAATCGGCGCTCGAGCGCGGCGTCTTTTTCAACGTACTTGCGATATTCATCAAGCGTGGTGGCGCCGATGCAGTGCAATTCACCGCGGGCGAGCATCGGCTTCAGCAAATTGCCGGCGTCCATGGCTCCTTCGGCCTTCCCGGCTCCGACGACGGTGTGCAACTCGTCGATGAACAGGATGATATTGCCTTCCGACGATTGGACTTCTTTCAGCACGGCCTTCAGCCGTTCTTCGAATTCGCCCCGAAATTTGGCCCCGGCGATTAGCGCGCCCATATCCAGCGCAACTACCCGCTTGTCCTTTAATCCCTCGGGAACGTCGCCGCGTACGATGCGTTGTGCGAGCCCCTCCACAATTGCGGTCTTGCCGACGCCGGGTTCGCCGATCAGCACGGGATTGTTCTTCGTGCGCCGCGACAAAACCTGAATGACTCGCCGGATTTCGTCATCTCTGCCGATGACCGGGTCTACCTTGCCTTTGGCGGCCAATTGGGTCAGATCGCGGCCGTATTTTTCAAGGGCTTCGTAGGTGGCCTCGGGAGTTGGCGTGGTGACTCGCTGATTGCCTCGAACCTCGGACAGAGCTTTCATCAGACGGTCGCGAGTCAGGCCGAAATCTTTCAATAGTTTGCCCGCGGCGCCGTTATCAGACGAGATTGCAAGGAGCAGATGCTCAATCGATACATATTCGTCCTTCAGGCGCTTGGCTTCGTCTTCCGCCTCCGTAAATAGGCGCGAAAGCCGTCCGGTGACGTAAACCTGGTCCGCCGGAGCCCCACCTCCCGATACCTTTGGGAGCTTGTCGATGTCCTGCATCAAACGCCGGTGTAAGGCTTCGACCGGCACATCGGCCCTGAGCAGTATAGATGGAGCAAGGCCGCCTTCCTGCTCAAGAAGCGCGGCAAGTAGATGCTCGACGTCGACCTGCTGGTTGCCGTGACGGATGGCGAGCGATTGCGCCTGACGGATAGCCTCCTGCGATTTCTCCGTCAGCCGATTGAAATCCATAGAAGTGGGTGACCTCTCAGTTGTGAGGATACCACGTGAGCAATAGAGACTGCAAGAATATTAGCGATATACACTCAAGATGCTTAACCGTGACTGGCTTCTGGTCAGGCTGGTACGCCGCGATGTTGTACTCTGTTGAAGGCGCCTCGCCTTTTCCCATGCGTTACCGCCGCAGCATCTCTCTTTTGGCGTGCTATCTTATTGCTATTCCAGGATTTAGCTGGTGGGCAACGGGCCACCGGACCGTGGCCCGCATAGCCGCTTCGCATCTTACGCCTGCCGCTCGCGCTCGTGTCGCTCAGATTCTGGGAGTCCGCGATACACCGGCCGCCGTTGCTGCCGCCATGGCGAAAGCCTCTGTATGGCCGGATGAAACGAAGAAGGCGACCCATACGGGCGAATGGCATTACATCGATCTGACGCTTCAGGACGGCAAGCGCGCGATTCGGGAGCGCTGCCCCGGCGAAAACTGCGTAACGGCGCGAATCGAACTATTCCGGGACCAACTCGCCGGGCGCAAGTCGACGGGCGTCGGCGATCGGGATGCCTTGCGCTATCTGATCCCTTTCGTGGGGGACGTTCACCAGCCGCTGCACGC
>Ga0134125_10010987_pt1 | contig 10156 bp, 12 predicted proteins | sample KB31751_FD_96464 | JGI IMG/M metagenome (GOLD analysis project Ga0134125, IMG submission 96464) | Terrestrial soil microbial communities with excess Nitrogen fertilizer from Kellogg Biological Station, Michigan, USA - KB3-175-1 | ecosystem: Environmental > Terrestrial > Soil > Unclassified ... | reverse complement strand
TTTGACCACTACTGCGGACTGACAGTCTTGCCCAGCCCCACACCGCCATAGCGACCTTTGCTGAAGGCTTGCTCACGCGCCTTGCCTGCCTAAGCGCATTGACCGGATCGGCGGCATATTGAAACGAATTGAAACCGGTAACGACATCGAACGTTCCGTCCGCAAATGGCAGTTCTTCCATCTCGCCTTGGCGGAAGTCACCGGACGGTGTGCGCTTCCGCGCCACGTCCAGCAAGGCCTCGGCGGCATCAAGTCCCGACACTATTGCTCCGCGTTTTGCCGCCAGCGCACAAAAGAGTCCGGCGCCGCAGCCCACGTCGAGAACACGCATCCCGGCAGACCCAGCGGTAATGCCAATGCGATCGAGGATCGCGTCGTAAATCGGAGTGAAGAACGCCTCTTGAAAATCCGCCCAGTTGCGCGGACTTGTTCCCACAACTTGCCTTGGATTGCTGCCGTGCCCATTTGACCCCTCAAGAGTTGGCGATAGGTCGCCGCCGGCGAAGAACGACTTCCGCAGCGTGCCGGCTGAGGCATTCGCGAGACTGCCCAACTTTTGATCGTGCAATTTATACCGAGGATGAGTCTGTATAAAATTGACCACCAATACACTTAGGCGCACGCCGTGACCTCGTGAAGTCAAGGTCGCTTTGAGGAGGAGGAGGAGATAACGGACATCGGCGGAAGGCCCAGAATTGGCGCTACTGAGCACTTGAGACCCCGGCGCCTCCGGAGTGCTGCTCTAGAAACAATTTCATGGTGCTCGGCTAATGTCGAAAACAATTTAGCAATGTCTTTTCGCCCTCTTCGCGGCGCCAATTCCTCCCATTGCTCAGCCAGTTCGATATACGAGAGCCGTGAACCAAGATCGTGTGAGCTTTGAGCGCGACGCCGGCGATCATCGGCCGTTAAGACGCATCTTCGCCGTGAATCTACATGGTCGAAAGTGGCAGATTTTGTGGCAAAAATCGTTGGCGTACTTGATCCCTTGAATGGCGATGAACAAAACAAACGCTATAATGAGAAGTTCAAAACCGCAGTCATGAAGCTGCCGTACGCCAATACTGCACCCGCTTTCTTTGCGTCGACTAACGGAAGGCCTGCCTTTGCGGCCGAACTAAGCGTAGTTGTAAAAAAACAAGCCCGCCAGTGGCAGCGCCGAGCACCTGCGTGGTGAGGTCACCGACAAGAGAAGTGACAATCGCACCGAACGCGACACCGATGATGACCGCCACGGCGAGTTCGACAACGTTCCGCGCATTGCGAATTTCCTGAATTCAACAAGCATGATGATCGCCTCCAGTTTGAGTGTGGGCGTTCTGACTAGCCCGGGATCAGCCCGCGCCAAAATAATTTCCGATGGTGTTCACTTTTATACGCTCAAGAGTGATTAATACGCGTATGGTTTCGAAGTTTGGTGCAGACCTGTTTATAATTCGCGTCTAGGGGTCATTTATGTTCGCGCCTAGGGGACCAAAGATGAAAATAATTATTGCCGGCATTCGATTAGTTTCGCTGCACCGTCCTTGCCAGCGATTGCCCGACAGAAAACTGCTAAAGCGTATGCGATGTAGGACCAACGTTCCCGCGTCGGTGGCGCAGGGATTTGGCCGCTACGGGCCGTAAGAAGCTTCCTGACGTGCGTGTCCAAAATCCTCCTGTCGCATCAGTGCGCAAACGCAGGGGCATCACGGTGTACGAGTATCATTTACGGCCGCGCGAAACGGCGCGCCCCGCCCATGTAAGCTACCATCACGATGAAGAGATAATGCAGGCGCTCGTGACGGCAGGCGCAATGGTCGCCATTGCGGATGGTTTCGTGGCGCCAGTCGAGCGCGACGAGCTTGTCGATTTTATCAGTCGCGAACGATTTGTCCCTTCTATCTCTCCGGGACGGATCGCCACAGTCTTTGAAGCTAGGGTGCGCGAGCTCGATGATCGGAATGCGCCGGACATTATTGTAAACAACTTTCGACCCCTCGCGGGCCGGTCACTCGGATCCCTTGTGGCGCGCGTAGCGCAGCACGTCGCAGCTGCGGACGGAAAGCTTAACACCGGCGAACTTCAGTCAATGAAGCTCATCGAGCTGATGCTTGCGGAGACTTCTCTCTCACGAGGGCGCGGTGGATGTCGTGCACTGCGGCCAACTGCCACGAGCACTCCGCAGCTTCAAATAGTACCGGCAACTCCGCCCAAATTGGCTATTCGAGATACGGAGTTCCCACCAGTCCGGGTGGTGCGCAAATTTCTCCGAACCGCACTTCCACTAGGAGCAATAGGCCTCGCATTGCTTGCTAGTGCTGCCTGGACAACTTTTTTAGTGTATTGGGCGTTTCGAGCGATGCGATGGACGCTTACATCCTTGCTCCTCTGAGCGCCCCGCCGCGCACTTAACAATCGATCGGAAAACGTGCGGCGAATACTTGCACTTAGGTTAAAACGGAGCGGCTAGCCGCCGAAACTAGGTACTTAGTGCAGAGGATGGTCTCCAGCGGTACCAGACTGCTCTCCGCCAGCCCGGCCACGTAATGGGTGTCCGTTTCACTTAGTCAGTCTCCCCACCTCGGCCATCGATGCTGATGCCCGCTACATCGCGCCGTGCCGGCGGCGGCCGGTGATCTCTAATGGGCTTATAGTAGCTGGTCGGTCAATCACGGCATCGAGGCACCGAGCGTGGCTACGACGCAGCGACGGCGAGCAACGCGCCGTCTTCGTCTCGCCACACCGGTTCGGCTCCCGTAACAGACGCAAACACGTAATTGCCCAAAAAACCGACGCAACTTTGGCCGACCCAGTTCACTCGTCGCGCGTTCCTTTGCCTCGTATTGACGTACGAGGCGCAGCCAATGATCGCGCTCTTCGGGGTAAAGCGGAAGTGACCCAGCATCGCATTCTCGCCTTGTTGCGCCACGAACGCCACGGCGTCATCGACCAGGGGACGTACGTTGGCGCATCCGGCTTCCTGTGCCGCACTTCAGGCGCGCGGGTGCTCATCGGCGAAGTAATTGATCTTTACAAGGAGGCGCTAGACCCATCAGCGTAGGGATGGTCCTGGTCGACGCGGCAGCCGCGGTCTGCACGTGAATGACTGGCCATATCGTGCGCAAACCAGCGTTCTCTACGTTGCGGCGGGGGTCTGATCGCCAACGATCGGCAAGCCGAGCAGCGCGTCGCTAATACGTTTGCGACCGTCGGCAACCGGCGATCGGCTTATTGACGCCGTGCAGGCTCTAAAGATTTTGCTGCGCGCACATATCAAGCCGCAATCGTCGAAAGACGATGAGGCCGCAAACTGAGGCCGCCATCAATTTTCGTCCCTTTTGATCCTCAATCATCCGCAGCAACATTTTGCAGCCGAGGCGGCAATTGCGGTTGCAGCTCGAAAAAAGTTGTCAGGTCATGCGCGATTCTCTGCATGACCATGAAGCGAAACGCTGCATCAGCAGCGTGACCGAGGTAACTCGCCCGTTCGCGATCACCTGGCATGGTCGGGCCTCTGAGGACGCATCCTCCAACGGAAGTCGTGAACGAGACATTTCGTTCCGAGATTAAACTCGCCACTGCACACAACAAGCCGGCCACCACGCATGGGAACCCGCCAGTACCCGACTAAGGGGCCGCAAATTGAGGCGGCGTGGTGCAGCGATGCGGAGCATCGCCCCGAGCGCGTCACCCAATTAATGCCGCCTGTGGGTCAAGCTTGGCGCGAGGTCAAGCAGCGCCAGCCTCTCTTGGTTGGTTTCCGCGTAGCAAGCCGAATCTGGAGTAAGCATTTTTGCTCAGACTGGACCCCGGCTGAGACATACTTTCAGCTTCGTATGCCTCGAAACAGATCGCTCGGTTGGTACCCAATCCAATGAATGGAATCATGTGAGGCCCGCAGCAGGCGAGGCGGCCCTTCTAGCAAAAGTCGCGCGTCGTACCTATGTGTACTGTCTAGTCGCGATAATTCAACCAAGGGAGAATTCGATGATGGATGCTCATGGACGACACAGGCCGAAGTGGGCTCCGCAATGGCCAAGGGTGTCTCGTGCGCGGGCGGTCGGCGACAATGCATCGCCGAGCGTACAAACAGAGCTTATCGTCTTCGGCTGCGCAATTTCCCTTGCACTGCTCTTAATCAAATTCCACTCGACGTTAGGATTCTAATTATCGCGATACAGTCCGTGAAGCACAATTTGAAAGCATGGTTGCCTTATCGCCTGTTGGCGGACCGACACAGTTTGGTGTGTCGGAGTGCCATAACGCACAGTAAATAGCATGATCAATCCTCAAGAAGGCCAGTTCGGCGCAGCGCCGACAATCGCAAGCGCTCACAATCGGCCGGGGACCGGCGCAGCCGAGAGGTGGTTCGTCCCACCAATAGTCGTGCCCGCATTCCTCTTGATTCTGATTGTAGCGCGAGCGTTCTATAGCGCCTTTTACTGAGCGAGTCCTTTATGGTCACTAGAGGAATTGGTGAAAAGGACATCTGGGTGAAGGATAAAGGAAAGACTTCTTCGTGATATTGTCGGCATCAAGGATTTCGTCCGCCTCCAATGGCGTGATCTGACAACACTAGAATTGACCCGCGATGACTATGTGACAATGCGAGAAGGCATCGACGGGTTATTGATGGAACTCATCGGACTCCTCGACAGGCTTAAAGCAAGCGAAGGCTGAAATAGGACACCACCCTATCCCGAGACGCCGCCCCCCTAAAAGGTCTAGCTAAGCTCAGGCGGAATGTGTACGCGGTATGGTGAGCGGGCTGCCATTTCATTGGCGCAGTGCACGCCGGATGGGCTGGTCTGCAAATCCACAGACGAATCCACGCGATTCAGGGAGCCCGGAGGGCACCATGGCGAAAGGCCAGATGCGAAGCAGCAAGGAAAAGAAGAAGCCGAAGCAGGACAAGAACAAGCAAAAAAGCGGCGCTGTCCCGTCGCCGTTCATGCAAAGCCAGTCCAGGCCCGGCACAAACTCGTACGGCACGAAGAACTAGGCAGTACGGGAACTGAGCCGCGATATCTCCAACACTGGTCCGGCACGGCAGCCTCAAGTGGCCGTGACAGACAACAAGCGCGACTGGCACTTAGAAACCTCAAGCGCTTGAGCGGGTGTTCCGGCCATGCCCGGTGGGTCTCGTTGCCACAGTAGCGCAAATGGCGCGCTTCGGCTCCGCCAAAGTGAGCTATTTTGTAGAGGGTTGGCGCAGCCTTTTTTTAAATGGCCTGTTGGCGAGGAGCCAAAATGAGCGCACGCACCATAGACGGGAAGACGGCGAGTGGCAGGCGGCGGTTTGATCCGCTCGTGTTTTTCGAGACCACGGCCAAGGGCCGAACCATTTCAAAACATCGCAAGAGCGAAATCATCTTTTCGCAGGGCGAGGATGCTAATGCAGTTATCTATATAAAAAAAGGCAAAGTCAAAGTCACCGTCGTTTCCAAGCAAGGCAAGGAAGCCGTAGTTGCGATCTTGGGTAATGGCGAATTCATAGGTGAAGGATGCTTGATCGGACAGCCGAAGCGTTTGGCGACTGCAAGTGCAATGTCCGAATGCGTCACAATGCGAGTAGACAAGAGTGAAATCCAACGGCTTCTTCGCGACGAGCCTACATTTTCTCAAATGTTCGTCTCGCACGTTTTGGCGAGGACCGCCCGCGTGGAAGAAGACTTGGTTGACCAGCTATTCAATTCAACGGAGAAACGGCTTGCTCGATTGCTGCTGCTGCTGGCCAATTTCGGCAAGGAAGGTCGACCCGAACCGCTTATGGCGAAGATCACTCAGGAAACGCTCGCGGAGATGATCGGCACAACCCGGTCGCGGGTAAGCCATTTCATGAACAAGTTTCGTGAAGCAGGGTTCATTGACTACAACGGCCATCTCGAAGTCCACAGCTCGTTATTGAGCGTCGTACTGGCCGAACAGCCCCGCACTGTCCGATCGTCGCAGTGACTTTTTCGTGAGCGATTTGTCGGGGGTGGGATTCCCATCGTTCGGGCAGGCGGTTAGCTTTATCCAGGCGAATCCGAGTCGTGGCTAGTGAAATCGCTCAGTGAGCACTTTGGCTCAGTCGGCGCTGCGACCCAGTGCAAACCTTAATGCACGACGGCAGCATGGAGGGACCGATGAGTAACTCAATCTATGCGCGGGATCCTGCACCCCGGTTTGCGCGGCCACAACCGGTCGAGAGCAATATAATCGAACAAAGGCGACACGACGCGTTGGCAGCCGAATTGAGAGGCGCCCTTGCACGCGAAGATGTTATGCGAAGAGAGAAGGAGGATCTGTCGCAGCGGCACATCATGTTAGCCCAGGAGTGGGAGCACCGGACTACCAATGGATTGCAATTGATCGCCAGTCAGCTGTCGTTGCAAAGCCTGACCATGGCAACACCGGAGGCGCGCATCCAACTGAGCATCGCGGCGCGTCGCGTGGTTGCTCTCGGAGCCGTCCATCATCGGTTACATCTTTCCGATCAGCCGACTAATGTGGAACTCAAGGAATTTCTCATCAGCTTGTGCGACGACCTTTCGGACCTGCTATTCCAAAGCCCGACCGATCACTCCATCGTGGTCGAAGGAACGAAGGTCGAGATCCCGTCATCGCTTGCTAGCGTGCTTGGGCTTATCACAAACGAGCTGATCACCAATTCGGTTAAACACGCGAACGGCGACATCATTGTTCGTATTGAAAAATCCGCACCCGGCACTTATTCGTTGTCAGTGCTGGACGATGGCCCAGGCCCGCCAGTCCGATGCCAGTCCACCAAGAGCAAAGGGTTTGGACTGGAACTCGTCCTTTGGCTCGTCGAGCAGATTGGCGGCAAGCTGGAAATTGTCCCCCGTCTTAATGGTCAAAGGACGTGCATTAGCGTCATGTTTTGCCCAAACCAAAATCCGACAGCATTGTCCTGACTGACGATGCATGCGCCGCTGAAAAGCGGGTGTGATGGTATTCAAGTCATGGCCGGAAGCCGAGCCCTGGCAGTAGGATCTGGAGTAAATGATTTTACCACCTCGTTTCCGTCAGAGCCGCGCCTCTTGTGCATGTGGCGGTGTGGATGTGAACAATAGAACGATCGTACTTGCCTCTTTTTAGAGCACTCGTAATGGCAAATCCCAACGCGAACGATGACAATCCTGTCCACAAGGTCGGGGACGACCGTCAGCCGCGCCAAGTCATTTTTGCTGCCTTTGATGGCATGCGGGTCTTGGACCTGGCGGGTCCGCTAGACGTCTTCGCCTTAACCAACGTTATGCACGGATCTGGCGCGGGGGCGTCTTACGGTTTGCGGATCGTTTCCGAACGAGGCGGCCTCTTGAAAACATCCTCCGGCCTCGTGATTTCGACCGAGCCGCTTTCATCGCTTAATGATGTTGAGATCGACACCTTGATCGTCTCGGGTGGCGCTTTGGCCCTGCGGCAGGATTCGAACTCTGCGGCGGTCGCGGAATGGCTCGAAACGCAAAATGTGCTCGTGGCGTGGATCGCCGAACGCGGCCCGGACATGCGGCGCGTGTGCTCCGTCTGCACCGGAACCTTCTTGCTCGCCGCAGCCCGACAGCTTACCGGTCGCACCGCTACGACCCATTGGGCGGCGGCGAAACTGCTGACCGACAGCTTTCCCGGCGTGCGGGTCGAGGCCGATCGCATTTTTGTTCGCGACGGCCCGGTCTGGACTTCGGGCGGCGTCACCGCTGGTATCGACCTCGCACTCGCCCTCATTGAGGACGATTTTGGCAACGAGATCGCGTTGAAGACTGCCCGCGCGATGGTGATGTTTGTTAAGCGGCCGGGAGGTCAATCGCAATTTAGTATGCCGCTGGCGGCGCAGGTTTCCGATCATGGCAATTTCGCCGCTTTGCATATTTGGATGTCCGAACATCTGGCCGAACGACTATCCACCGAGCAATTGGCTCAGCAGGTAGGCATGGGCCGGCGCACGTTCATGCGCAGCTATGCAGCTGCGACCGGTCACACGCCGGGCAGGACGATCGAAGCGATGCGGCTCGATGCCGGTCGCGCGGCACTCGAGGGGACGAGCAAGTCACTGAAGCAGATCGCGCGTGAAACCGGCTTCGGCGACGCAGATCGGATGCGCCGCGTGTTCCAGCGCCGGCTTGAGGTGAGCCCGACGGATTACCGCGGCCGCTTCTCGTCGCACGCCACTACAGGTGCAAAGATTGAGATTGGGCTTTAATCTCAGTTGATCGAGCAGCCCGCTCGGTTGGCACCTATCGCCGTACAAATGGCACTAATTGACTGCGCAGTGCCCCTCGCTTTGGCTACGTTATAGTTTATCTACAGCAACGTGGTTGGATGATTGGTTCAATCAATAGTTCGATGGCAAAGTCATCTAAACAAAAAGGACCTGAAATCATGACGAAATATTCGCCAATCGCGCTTGCGGTCGCCGCTTTGGTCACCGCTGGTGCCACGCCCGGGCTCGCCCAACCCGTCCATCACCGAGTCGTCCATCACCGGGCTGTCCTCAACCCCGCCCTCTATGACCGGGTCGATCAACCCGCGGTGTACGACCCGTTCGCCCGCCCCTATGTCGGCGGCCCCGGCAGTCCGAACTTCGGCATAGCGAACGAATAAAGCTACGCGCACCCCCGGGAGTAGAGATTAGGAGCTTCCCGGGGGCGTATAGGCGCTGCTGCATCACTCCGATCGCGGCAGTCAGTCTCCAGGATGGTGCGGACGAATCCAAGGCCCGCACCGGGTACGGCTCAAGTGAGATGAAGTCGGTGGTGGAAAAGAGCGGCGTCGTACTAGGCTCACCCAGCATCCGCGCCGCAACCTAACTAACTCCTAGCTTCCGGCAGATCAACCGGGATGGGCGCAGCGTGAGTAGAGTTGTGAGCCGTCCCGAGATGGAAGCCCCAGCCTCCCCCCGGCTGGGGCATGGCGACATCCAACATCCGTGGAGGCGTAAGATGCGACCCGCGACCCGCGAAGAAGAACGGCTAACCGAGGACGAGATCGCGCGCACAAAAACTGGGGCCGCGCGGTGTGCCGGGCCGGACAGGATACCGCGACAATGACGCCGCAAGAGGAAAAGAATATTCCTAGGACAGGGCATTTCGACGGCCATATCGCCTGATGGCGTAAAACTTCGTCCCCGCCACCAATTCCTCCTCCCCGGCTCCATCAAGATGGACGCCTGCTATGCGGTGTTGCTGGCGCCCAAGCTCCTCTCAACTGAGACAATGCGAGTGCCTGGTCGTGGCTACTGGCCATTGCGATAGTGCAGCAGGGAGCCAACTCGGCGTTGGTGATTGAGTCCTCAATTGCGAAGAGCGTCACACCGTGGCCAAGCCTGACAAGTTCTTCGGTCAAGTAGGAAGCGATCCGCTCAGTGCCGCCATACAGACAAGGCGGAACGCTCTCAATCAGGGGAGCGATCTGTGCGATTTTCATAATGACCTTAATCACCCTGCGAATACAAACCCGTGCAGCCCGACAAGTTCCGTTCGAGGCCGATAGAACCGCCATCGGCAGGATCGTCTACTGAGGCGCCTAAAAGGTGCTCCGGTTGCCGGGGGCTGGGGGCCGAGGGGAGGCAACCGGAGCTCGTCTAGATTGCCGCGTGATGCGGATCAAGACGCTGAGGATTTTGCCGACTGGAGCGCAACCGAGTCTGTTCTATTTTGACCAGTTTTTTCGACAGGGCTTCGATACCTCTTTATAGGAGAGCGTTGAAAAGCGCATTCGCGCTAACGGAACTGGACAACTGCTGCCGCCGTTCTGACCAATCCAACTCGCTCTTTATGGAATGTCATCGGATGTACGCATCGTCAATCGCGCGCCACCTTCGAATGGAAGTAAAGCACCGGTGCCCAGCGCCGAAACGCTATACTTGGGAAATATTTTCGGACGATAAAATTCTTTCGGTGGAAAAATCCCGCGACCAGTTCGGCTCGTGGGAAGAGGCGAGTGAGGCCGGAAGGAAAGCGTTGCAAAAATTGTGGGCATCCCAATCTCAGTGCAAGATCACGGCGTGAAGTGTTGGCAGCTTCATCTTCGTTGTCCTCATGACCGCATGCAATGCGCACATCTTTGGGCGAGCCAAAAAGGCCCGCCTCTCGGTACAAAGCGCGCTGCTTCTCGATGTCTGCTCCCGCGGCCGCTTCTGGGGTAGAAGCAAATGTGCCGCGGCAGAGCGAAA
>Ga0134125_10010986_pt1 | contig 10157 bp, 5 predicted proteins | sample KB31751_FD_96464 | JGI IMG/M metagenome (GOLD analysis project Ga0134125, IMG submission 96464) | Terrestrial soil microbial communities with excess Nitrogen fertilizer from Kellogg Biological Station, Michigan, USA - KB3-175-1 | ecosystem: Environmental > Terrestrial > Soil > Unclassified ... | reverse complement strand
TTAAAAGAAAACCACCATTCTTTCCGATAGCTGCTTTATATTCAGGAGAAGAAAGCGTATGCAAAATTGTTGAAGCGGCATCCAAATATTTTTTTGATAACTCATTATCACTGTACCCGGAAAGTTCAATTAAAGCGGAAGCCATAATAGCTCCTGCTGATGCATCACGTTCTGTATTAGGAATGCCGGGAGCATCATAGTCCCAGTAAGGGATTTTATCCTCCGGAAGATGCGGGTTATTTAAAATAAATTTAGCGATGTGTTGTGCCTGTTCTAAATATTTTTTGTCTTTTGTGTATCGATACATCATTGTATAACCATACAAACCCCATGATTGTCCACGTGCCCAGGCAGATTCATCCCCCGCCCCCTGCGCGGTTTGCTTCTTTATTACCTCCCCAGTTTGCGGATTATAAACCACTACATGGTAAGAACTATAATTGGGTCTGAAATGATTTTTCATCGTCGTGTTGGCATGTGCAACTGCTATTTTATAAAACGAGGAATCACCCGTTGTTTGTGTTGCCCACATCAAAAGTTCAAGATTCATCATGTTATCAATAATTACTCTAAACTGCGTGGTATCGTTAGATTTACCCCAAGAACGGATACAACCAACTTTAGGATTAAAGCGTGTTGACAATGACTTGGCGGAGTTGAGTAAAATTTCTTTGTATTTCGGATCAGGAGTACATTTGTAAAGAGTTCCATAGCTGCAATACATCATAAAACCCAAGTCATGGGTGCCGGTATTGTATTGCTGGTTGTCCATCAAAACTATTTTTGCCAGCGCCTCATTATATAACGATTTATTTTTCGTTGCTTCATACAGATGTAGCAAAGTGCCAGGGTAAAAGCCAGCTACCCAGCTTTTTGAAGTACACGTTTTCAAGGTATCTCCCTGGAATGAATCCGGCATTAGATCTGCAGGAACTTTTCGCATCAGCACTTTATATTGCGTAACTGCATCCTGCAGATTTTTATTGATCCATTTTGCTGAAATGTTTTGTGAGAACACGGGAGGTATGCTGCATAATATAAAGCATGAAAAACATAAATAAAGGATTGCTTTTAAAAATAATTTGATCATTTGATTTTATATTTAATTATCGATTGATTATTGGCTCTTGCACGTGTTGTATGTATACCATTTCAATAATTAATCATCATGTAATGCATGTTCATTTGATACATTTTCACCACTCCATATTTTTTGTTGCGTCCAGGGTAAATCTTTTCCCTGCCACAGCGGATCGGTTTGCGGCAATCCCAATATTAAAAAAGCTTCTGAACACAAGTACAAACTTCCTGTCGAAATATAGCTCTCACTAATGTTCAACTGATGTCCGTAAAACCCTATTTGCAACCAGCCATCCTTATCAAATGTTCCGGGCGCTTCAATTTGTTTTTTAATTACATGATACAATGCAGCCCGTACCTGTTGCGGTTTTACCCCGTCAGGCAAATCATGCATGTAAGCAATTTTAGATAATAAATGAAAAGCGCCAAAGCGATAAGCGAGCGAACGGCCAATTGCAGGATAAGTCGCTTCCGGAGAAATAAGCCGCTCCTGTATGGCGGCATAACGCTGTGCCCTTTTTATTACATCCTGATATAATTTTTTATCTACTTCCTTTGATGAAGAATCAATAGTTTCCTGCAAGACTTGTAACAACATTGGTTGAATAACATAACTGTTATAATAATCCCAATGAAACACCGGACCATCACCATAGACACCATCGCCTTTATACCAAAGATTATGCAGCTTTACGGCATATTCCATCCTCAGGTAATCTCCTGACTTATCAAAATGTTGTAATGCAGCTTCTATCACTGCACTAAATAACAGGTGATTGGTAAAAGAAGGAATAATTACCCTAGAGGATTTTAATGCATTTATCACATTGGCTTTCGTTTCTTTATCAAGAGGATCCCATAACTGTTTCGGCGCACGAAGCAATGCCTCGGCAAAAAAAGCCGCATCCACTAAAGGCTGGCCACCCCTATTAAAAACAAAAAAATCAGGCGATTTTGGATTCACTCCATTGCGAATACAAACCTGGGCCAGGTCAATATACTTTTTTCTCAACTGTCCTTCGGATGTGTTATCGGCGCCTAGTGCAAGCCACGGCGCCATGCCATCAAGCAAACGGCCGAAGGCTTCAAGGTGCGTACAATATACCCGCTTTTTTGCAGCTTTTCCTTCAACCGGCATTTTCGCCCGCAATTCATTCTTGCTTAATGCGTTCAAAACGGGATCGGCTATTCTCGTTAATACTTCAATACAATATTGACGCTCATTCTTGCCATCATTACTGTTGGTTCCATCTTCTTTTTCCTGCGCCCGTAAATACCCGGGCAAAGAAACCAGAAGAAAAAGAAGAAGAATGCTTAACCTTTTTGTTATATCTTTCATAGGTTTTGTTTTTTCTTTCATAGCTTTTGTTTTTTCTTTATAACGTTTTCAATTATTTCTCCAATTGCATGCGGGCTTGTAAAATCCAATCCCAGCAATGCGGCTATTGTTTTTGCATATTGATTTTGATACACCTGCTGATTCTTTGTCTCACCTAACGGTAACGTGTACGGACCTATGACCGCAAACCATATTTTGTCAGAACCAGGTGTTTGTCTGTTGTGGTGTGTCCAGTCTTCGCCGTCTCCTCTCCCATGATCTGTTGCAATAAAAAGGGTTGTCTGGTCTTTATAAAAAGGATCACTTTGAATGTAGTCCCACAGGTCTTTAAGCATCGAATCACAATTGTGTGCAGATTCAAGATATTGGTCATATTTATTCTGGTGGCCAAATGCATCAGTTTCTATGAAACTTATTTGCAAAAATTTTGGATGATTTTGTTTACAATACTCTTTCGCTAAAAAATAAGTAATTGCATCAGGCCGTTCATGAGGGCCCATGGGTTTTGGTATCAGAAACTGCTCCTGGCTCAAAACTTTTTCAGTCTCAGTTAAATTATTTCCTTCTAATGCGGTATAACCCGAATTGATTAGTAAGCCACTTCTTTTTTTATTTAAAATCCTTTCAAATGCTACCCACGATGTAAACGCAGCAACACTATTTCTATAACCGGGTTGCTTATTAATAAATTCCTGCACGGTAATATTCGGATTAGCCGGATAATCATTGGAGTTAATTATAGTATCAGCATACCCTGTAAAAATCTCATTATAACCAGGATAAGAAAACCAATACTTGTTCTTTACATTCACATTGCTGCCCAGATCCCGGTTGCCATATACTTGCCCTTTTATACCAAATGTTTTCCAGAAGAAGGGCATTAACTTTTTTCTTCTTTCCCTTTCATCCTTTCCCCAGAAATTATTTATCAATTCCGCAGAATCTTTTCTTCCTTTTGCAGCGGCAAATAATAAGGCTGAATCGGCACCCCGAAAAACATCTTTCCATCTGTAACCGTCAAACGTTACAACAATCAATTTCCTTGTATTTAGGTTTTGAGAAAACACAGGGCAATAACAAAGTATAAGGATTGTTGTAGCAAAAAAAACTTTAATCATCATTTAATTTTTTTCTATTGTTTACAATTATTTGTTTTTCGGCCTTGGAAAAACGTTTGTACGATACGCCCACTGCCGCCACATATAATCTAGTTCCTTTACCTTTCCTGGATATTTTTTTGACAGATCATTAAGCTCTGTCTGATCTTCATTAATTCTGAAGAGTTGCCACGTTGTATCCTTATCAGACGATACCAATTTCCATCCATGATAACGTACATATCTTCCGCCATGATGGTCATTGAATAATGCTTCATGCCCTTTTCTTTTTTCCCCTTTAAATGTGGGAACCAAACTAATTCCCTCCATGGGAGTTATCGCATGACCGTGATATTCGGAAGGATATTTCGCATTGGCTAATTCTATAAAAGTTGCCATAAAATCCATTACGTGTCCGGGTTGATTAGTAATGCTTCCTTTCTTTGCTGTAATACCATTAGCCCAGAAAGCGATCATCGGCGTATGAATTCCGCCTTCATAGGACTCGGCTTTCCAATAACGGTAAGGCGTATTCGAAACATTTGCCCAACGCGGACCAATAGATGAATAAGTTGTTTCTGGCCCTGATAAAACCTTTTTATCTTTTGAATAGACGATTCTTCTACCATCTCTTGTCTCCGCAGGCCGATCGAACCCCGGACCAAAGTCTGCACATATTTCTGCACTTGCGCCATTGTCACTTAAGAATATAATCAGGGTGTTGTCTAATTGTTTTGATTGTTTTAATGCTTGAATGATTCTGCCAATACCCTGGTCCATTCTATCAATCATCGCTGCATGAACAGCCATGGCATTTGCATCCCAAACAGAATCAGGATTGTTTTTCCATTGTAGTGTGTCATTCCATCTGGGAGAAAGATGCGATGCTGAAGAATCAATAATTCCAAGCCGAATCATTTTTTTGTATCGTGCTTCTCGTATCGCTTCCCAGCCTGCTTTATAAGTTTTTTTATATTTGGCGATATCTTTAGGCAAAGCCATCAGAGGCCAGTGCGGGGCATTTTCGGCAACATACATAAAGAATGGTTTATCATCTTTGCTGAATTCATTAATATAAGCTGCTGCCGTATCATTAATTGCATCCGTGTGATAATAATTTGCGGGAATATTTTGTACCGGCGTCGAGCCATTTACCAAACTAAAAGGATCAAAATAATCGACTACTCCCCATAATGTTCCATAAAATTTTTCAAAACCACGATTTATAGGGTATTGATCTAGTGGTGAAAAAAGCGGATGATAGGATTGATGATCCAACCATTTTAATTGCTCTTGGGCCTGAGGTTGAACAACCGTATTTGAAACATGCCATTTACCACACATTGCCGTGTGGTAGCCTGCTGATCTTAATACTTCTGCCAATGTAACTGTATTGCTGGTAAGATGACCCCGATAACCGTCAAGATCACGATCTACCGTCATTTGGCCAATTCCTGCCTGCTGATTATAAAGGCCGGTGAGCAATGATGCTCTTGTAGGACAACACCGTGATGTGTTATAAAACTGGGAAAATCGTAAACCATTATTTGCAAGAAAGTCTATGTTCGGTGTATGAATTTCGCCGCCATAACATCCAATATCTGAGAATCCCATGTCATCAGCTAAGATTACTATAATATTTGGCCTTTTATGTCCTCCAATTTTAGGATCTGATACTCGCGTGTAACTACTTATGAAAATCAGAAACGGTAATAATAATGCAATAAAAAATTTAGAATTTTTCATGAAGTCATTATTTTTAATAATTTATTTGGCAGATCATATTTTTCTACTTATTTGCTTTTATTTCGGTCCAAGGTGCCGGGAAAACTTTTGCCTTATGTGCCCACACGTCCCACATCTTTGCCATCTCCCTAACTATGTCAGGATATTTATCCGCAAGATTATGCAACTCACTTCTATCTCTTTCAATATCGTATAATTCCCATGGCTCCGAATGATAATGTTTCCACGCCCCTCCTTTACCATCCAGCATTTCCGACCGGCAAACAAGTTTCCATTTTCCTTTGCGCACTGCTTTATTCATTTCATGTTCCCAATATATTGTACGGAGATTTAACGAAGCATCTGTGAAGGTAGGCACGAGGCTAACTCCTGCCATCGGGGTAATTATATTGCTTTTAAACTCGGTTGGATATTTTGCATGAGCCAATTCTACAATTGTTGGCATAATGTCTATTTCATGCCCTGTCTGATGTCTCAATTCACCATTTTGTTTAATTCCATTTGGCCAGTGAACAATTAGTGGCGTAGAGATTCCTCCTTCATACACCCAATGTTTATACATACGGAAAGGTGTGTTCGAAACATTCGCCCACTGTCGCATGTAAGAAATATAAGTATCAGGAGGACCGGCCATTACTTCTTTTCCCTGACGCACTAATTTCCCATCTCTTGTTACGGGAGGATTTTGAGAATATTGAATACTTTCTTTGGTTAAATGGATAAGACTGTCAGCTTTGTTTTTTGCAACCGTACCTGCTGCGCCGGCACCGACCATTTCATGACACCCACCATTATCCTGTAAAAAAATAATGATAGTGTTATCATACAACCCATCTTTTTTTAATTCATTAATAATCCTTCCAATGCCCTGATCCATTACATCAATCATAGCTGCATAGGTTTCCATTCTTCTTGCCATGGCAGGCTTATCTTTTTCACTGGCCCATGAAGGCGTTACTGCTGCTGAATCCGGTGGTGACAGTTGAATATTCTTGTCTATCACACCTAATTTTTTCATTTTTGCAAAACGTTGCGCACGAACAGCTTCATATCCGCCATCATACACTCCTTTATATTTTTGAATTTCATTTTCAGGCGCTTGCATCGGCCAGTGAGCAGTGGTATAGGCTACATACATGAAAAAAGGTTTTTTCTTATCACGCTCTTTTATAAATTGTACACTGTTGTCAGAAATTGCATTGGTTAAATAATATTGTTTCGGCTGATATTTTTTGTCATTGTACGGACTAATAAGCTGGTTATCTCTGCATAATAAACCTGGATCATAATAGTTGGCGGCGCCCAGTATTATTCCATAAAACTTATCGAACCCGCGCTGCAGCGGCCAATCATACTTTTTATCTTCGTTTAACCCAGGGGTGGCAGCATCAGATTTTAAAGCCAAATGCCATTTACCTGTCATATAAGTTGCATAGCCTGATTGTTTCAATACCTCAGCAATAGTTACACATTCGTTATTTAATTGCGCTTTGTATCCTGCTTCATTATGCGGATGAGAATTCATCCAACCCATACCAGCCTGATGTGGATATAAGCCGGTCATCAAACTTGCACGTGACGGACAACATCGGGAAGTGTTGTAAAATTGTGTGTATCGCAATCCTTCACTGGCAAGCATGTCAAGGTTGGGTGTATGAATTTCGCTGCCATAACAACCAATATCAGAATAACCCATATCATCTGATAATACAAGGATAATATTCGGGCGATTACCATTTGTCTTGTCTGCCTGGGCATAACCTTTGAGGTTTATAAAAAAGGAGCTTATACAAAAAGAAAATATGAAAATATATTGCTTCATTTTATCTGTTTAAGTGTTTCCATTTCATCTAAAAATTTTGACCATGCCTGTGCCTGTTTTATCTGATGCCCTTTGATTTCCTTCTGTTTTATTGGTGATATTTTTCCGTCGGAAGCAATAAATTCCCTTAGCTGGTTGTAAGAACGATGCACATTTAACGATGATGCTTGAGATCTTATCCATGTTTCACGATACCATTTTTCAAAAGGTGTTCTTTCAGCACGCAGTATTTCCAATTCGAGTTGCTCCAGTGGCTTCATTGCTTTTTCTACATGACTTACTCCTTTCATGTTATCATTTTCTGATAAGCCTGTTAATAAAATAAGAGCAGATTGCGCCGGGCGGAAGTCCATTAACAACGGCAACTCCACGTTTTCAAATAAAAATTGTTTTTGTTCAATATTCATCTCTTGCGATGCACGCAAAATGAATGACAATAATGATTTGTATTTTTCATTACGCTTTTTTAATAAATTAATTTTTGCTTCATCGATATGATCAATTGGTTTTAAATTCACTTTTTTGTAAACGTTATTCAAAATATTTTCAAACATTGAGGCTCCGAATCTTGTCATCAAAGGAGTTGACATTAATTCATAATATTGCTTATAAATATCGGCTACGTCTTTGTACAAATTTTTTCCAAAATATTCTTTCGACCACCAGACAATGTAATTTTTTTCAACATTGTCACTAGCACGCATAAACGAATCGTTCCAGCTTAGTTCGGCAACCATTCTTGCTTCCATTATGAATTCCCGCATTTCTGAGACATTTACCAACAAAAATTCTGTGGCTTCGGAGTGCATAATGTTTTGAAATTGCTCTGCAATTTTTTGAGGTGAAACTGTGTGCACATTTTGTTTTGAATTATCACCTCCGTAATAAGCCAGGTGATAATACACGCCATGTTTCCATTTGCCTTTCTCCTTTGGCAGATTTCTCATGGTACCATCATTATTATCAGGCCACACAATGATTACCTCTTCAGGCACCTTAAATGCGTCTCGGTTGTTTTCATATTTGTCGAGCATTTCCGTGTACAACGTAAAGTGAAAAAGAGGAGACGGATCCGAAGGAATAATTTCTTTTACAATTCTTACTTGCTGCCACAACACTTCTCCAAAAACCTGCGCCTGTTCCTTCAAAGAAATATTTGGAGGAAATTCATAAGCATGATCATCAGTTCCTCTCAATCCAATCGGCCATATTGCTGACAGTTCTTTATTTTCTTCAACACCTCCCTGCCAGTATTTTAGCATGTTTTCTTTATTTCTAAACCAATCCCAATCCGTAGTTACCCCCCGTTTTTCTGCAAGGTTAAAACGTTCAATGCCAAAAGGATTTGATAAAAGGATATCATAATGATGAGATGTATAAAAAAGTCCCCAGTCACTTGCACATTTTTGAACTTCATATCGGCGACGCACACGGGTATAAGGCGCTACAACGTTCATGCGTAATCGAAGCGCTGTTTCAAAATATCTTTGATACCAGACTAATGGTACATTACCAAATCTGTATGGATAGTCATTTTCATCAAAAGGCCGCGGAAGAATATCTTCATCATCATGAAAAAAACCGCGATATTTTATTGTCGGTTCACCGGAATAAAAATTAGTTTTTTTCAAGATAAGTGTTTCATGAAATTCAGGAGCATAACTCGTCCATAAATAGAGAGGATCGATTCCCAACCGTTCGCTTAAAATATATGCAGCAAAAGCAGTTCCGCGAAAATCAGAACCAACAAGCCATACGGTATTATTTAAGGTTACAATTTTACAAGCTTCCCATTTGTCTTTTAATTCACTATCATTAATAATTTCCGGTACTTTATCATTCCCAATTGTAACAAGTCTTATGGTTGTAGCATCTGCATCGCTTGTATCAACCAAAGGTGCAGTATAGCCGCTTATCTTTTCAATATCTTCTGCAAGCAACTTTCCAGCTTGTTGCACAGCGCTGTTCTCCTTGGCATCAATTACAATCCGGCATCCTATACCCCCTTTTACCAGGATAATGTCATCGGTTTGCGGACTATTCTTCTGAATCCATGAACCGCGCCTGATTATGGAATCGCTTTCACCAGAATCAGCTCGTATAGGTGTATTTTTCTCAGAAGAATTATTGAAACTAAAATTCCACCCTCCTTGTAATCCTAAGGACATGCCACCTATAGTGAATGCGTTATTCTTTAAAAAATCTTTTCGTGAAATTTTATTATTCATTTTTTTACCTGCGTATTACTTTCAAAATTCATAAGCGCCTATGTCTGTCTCATCATTTCGCGGGACCGGGTAACCATCAAGATCACTGCTGTATCCAAGATGTTCTCCATGATTTATTGCAGGACTGTTTTTGCGCAATCTGAAATTTTCATTTTTTTCATCAACGAAAAGAGGGTTTGCAATAATGTCTCCTTTACCTGGATTTACCCCGATTGGATCACGATCGCCAATTGAAAAATACAAATTGTGGTCATGCGGCTGGTCGCCGATCATAGAGCGTTTGTGTCCTTTTGGTTTTACATAAGGTCCAAACACTTGTATGTCTTTTGCTATAACAAAAATATTATTACGTACAGTCATAGAAGTTGAATCGTGGTTAAAAGTCCAGAATACATAGCGGTCAATGTTTGGTTCTCGCGTTCTGATAACAGTGTTGTTGGAAACAAAGACATTCTTCATGGAGCCACCGCCAATAAACTGGTTGGTATCATCACTGACGTTATAAGCAACCGTTATGCTATCTACATTTCTGCCCGCCAGTTCAAGAAAGCCATGGTTATTAATTGAAATGTTATGATGAATATTTATGTCTCTTCCTTCAAAATTATCATCAACACCATCAAGTTCTACAACGCCCCCATCCGATCCGTAAGGGCCACCATAAGAACCATAATTTACAACTCGGTTATAAGAAATTTCATTGTGCGGCTTTACGATCATAATTGCAATCGGCCCCCAGCTATGCGCTAATGTATCTGTTGCATCGTGAAAATAATTATGCGTAATAAGGTTGTAAGAACCTTTTATTTTAATGGCGACAGGGGAATGAAAAAATTCGCAATTTT
>Ga0134125_10010985_pt1 | contig 10157 bp, 9 predicted proteins | sample KB31751_FD_96464 | JGI IMG/M metagenome (GOLD analysis project Ga0134125, IMG submission 96464) | Terrestrial soil microbial communities with excess Nitrogen fertilizer from Kellogg Biological Station, Michigan, USA - KB3-175-1 | ecosystem: Environmental > Terrestrial > Soil > Unclassified ... | reverse complement strand
TGCTCGTAGAGCTTCTTGAAGACCGGGCTCTGGTCCCAGGAGGCGCCCTTGTACTTCTTCAGCGTCTTGCCCAGCTCCTTCTTGGAGACGTTCAGGACGCGAATCTTCAGCATCTCGTCGGTTTCGGTGTTGTTGACGAGGTAGTGCAGGCCGCGCCACGCGCTCTCCACCTGCTGGAAGCGCTCGTTGTGCAGAATGACGTTGATCTGGTCGGTGAGCTTCTTGTCGATCTCGGCGATGATCGCCTTGATCGTGCCCACGACGTCGTCGGAGACGACCGCGGTTTCGCGCAGCGCCTGCTCGGCGAGCGTGCGCACGGCGCGCTCGACTTCGGCCCGCGCGCCGTCGGTCTTCGGCTTGAACTGCTTCTGCAGCAAGGTGGCGAACTGATCGGCATCCGCGGCGACGCTGGTTGCGGCCGCTTGCTTGGCGTCAGCCATTTACTTCTCCTCGTCCGCGGCAGGCTTGCCCTGCTCGACCAGTGATTTGAGCAACGCCGGGTCGTTCAGCGCCTTGGCGATGAGGTCTTCGGCGCCGGCCTTGCCGTCCATGTAGGTGATGAGGTTCGAAAGCTGCGTACGCGCTTCGAGCAGCTTGTTGAGCGCGTCGACCTTCCTGGCGACGGCCGCCGGGGAGAAGTCGTCCATGCTCTCGAACGTGATGTCGACCTGCATGTTGCCCTCGCCGGTCAGCGTGTTCGGCACGCTGATCGCGACGCGCGGCTTCATCGACTTCATGCGCTCGTCGAAATTGTCGACGTCGATGTTCACGAACTTGCGGTCATCGACCGCCGGCAGCGGCTCTTTCGCGTCGCCGGAGAGGTCGGCCAGCACGCCCATCACGAAAGGGATCTGCACCTTCTTCTGGGCGCCATAGACTTCGACGTCGTACTCGATCTGTACGCGCGGGGCACGGTTGCGTGCGATGAATTTTTGACTGCTTGGCTTGGCCACGTCAGATCTCCGTTGGGAAGCGGTTACTCCCGGCTAGGTGGTTGGGGCGTCCGAGTCGCGCACGCCGCTCGCCGCTTTCGCGGGCGCGAGCGCTTCGGGTGCGAGCTCTGCGAGCACTTCGAGAAAGTCTTTCGCCACGAGCCGTTTCGCTCGCTCGAGGAGCAGCGGAATCGGGCTCGAGGGTTCGTTCGTCCGGAAGAAAGCGGCGACAGCATCGAGGGCACGTGTCGCGTCCTGGCGGCTTCGGATGGCGCCCACGGCCACCGCGCCGCCCGCGGCCGCCGGGCTGCCATCAGCGGCGCCCGCGGCGTCGCCTTCCGGCACGCGCGTCGCAAGATGATCGTTCACGAGCTTGCGCGTGCGCGAGAGCGGCACGGCGAGCGTTGCGAAGTCGGGCGCGGCCTGCGTGCCGCCCTGGTTGCGCATCGCCTCTTCGATGGAGGAGAGGCTCTTCAGCCCGGTCTCGAGCTCGCCCGACAGCTTCTGGAGGTCCTCGACTGAAGTCGCAGCCAGCAGCGCGGTGAGTTGCGCCTCGTCGATGGAGACCGTCTCACCATCGGTAGGCGCGATCTGGCCGGTGGCCATCTCGATGTCGCGGATCGACACGGAGCCGAGCTGCGCATGCGACAAAATCGGCGCGCGCCGCACGCCGTCCACGACGGCCATGCGGTCGGCGAAGCCGTTGAGCGCGTTCCGGCGCAGGATGGCATCGTCGTCGACGCGCGGGAAAACATGCTCGCCCCACGTGTCGAGCCACTGCGCGGCGACCGAGAGAGTCTGCGTGAATTCGCCGAAGCCTTCGGTGCGGACGACAGCGCTCGCGAGGTGTGCGAGGAGGCGAAAATCTTTGCTCTTCTCGAGCGCTTCGAGCGATTTGTCGCGGACCTCGCGCCAGTCCGTCTCGGCGGAGAGCGGCGCGGACTGGCCGAAGAGCCGGTAACCGTCGAACGAGGCCAGCAGCTGAGTGTCCTCGAGGTCCTCACCACAAGGATGCTCGTCCACGATAGCCTGCAGGAGAGCGGAGTCCGCGATCGACATGCCAGCGCATTCGTCCGAGTTGAATCGGTACGAAGCAGGCTAACAACTTAGGTCTCGATCAGAAGCTATACGGAAGTATGTGGAGAGTACTTAGTCAATGCCGCTTCGCTAACAAGAATAAGAACTGCGTCACACGCATTCTGACAGCGTGGTGAAGTGCGTTAACGTTTCAGCGGCACACGATGTGTCGCGGCGATGCATGAGGCCTGGTCGTACATCGCTGCCATGAGATTGAGCGCCGTCGCGATCGACTGGAAGTCGACGTTCCCCGCGGTCGACTGAGTCATCGAGATGAGGAGCTCGCGGCGAAACTCCGCATAGTCGCTCGTGATGCTGGCACCGGCCGAGGTCACCTGGTAGGTGACATCTTTCTTGCTGCCGACCGCGTCGGATTTCTCCACGAGCCCCGCCTTGAGCAGTTTCCTCACGCTGTATGTGAGATTGGACAGGTCGTCGCGCTTCAGGAGCCGGCCCATCTCCGAAATGCTCTTCGGCCGGTCGTGCATGCGGATGACGTGCAGCAGCGCCGTGTCGGTGCCCGAGAATGCGCCGCCGTGACAGCACGCGAGGCAGTCCGATTGCCAGCGCTCGAAGGCCGCCGAGATGCGGAAGATCGAGAACTCGAGCTCGGTGAGCCCGACCTCGAACGCGCTGCTCGCCAGATGCCAGTGCTTGTCCAGACGCTTGCCCTGTTGCTGGCTCTTGTTCCGCTGCTTGCGCGCCACTTGCCTTCCCCTCGCCGAGCCCGATCAGGGACGGGATGGTACTGCCGGGCGCGTTCCGCCGCGTCCCCTACGATCTAATTGACACCTAAACTTTTGCGGTTAAGATCATTGTTAAATCAATCGTAAAAATCCAGTATCCCGTTTGAGCGGGGTGCCGGTCGAAGAGCGAACAAGAAGAACGAATGACGGGTGCGAACGAGAGGCGTCTGTCCAACAACTCGGGGTCTCAAGCCATGTTCAAGTCTCGCTTCACTCTCACGGCCGCATGCGTCGTTGCCCTTGCCGCGAACGCTACGGCGTTCGGACAAGCGCAGCAGCAAAGCGTGCTGGAGGAAGTCACCGTCACCGCGCAAAAGCGCGAGCAGAACATCCAGGACGTGGGCATCTCCATCAACGCGTTCACCGGCGAGCAGCTCGCGGCGCTCGGGGTGAAGCAGAGCTTCGATCTCGCGGCGTTCACGCCGGGCGTGCACATCTCCGGCAACCTCGCGGGGCAGAACACGCAGTTCACGATTCGCGGCGTCACGCAGAACGACTTCAACGACATCGTCGAGGCGCCGAACGCCGTGTACCTGGACGATGGCTACATCGCGATCGCGCAGGCGCAGACGTTTGCGGTCTACGACGTCGAACGCGTCGAGCTGCTGAAGGGGCCGCAGGGCACCCTCTTCGGCCGCAACGCAACCGGCGGACTGGTGCACTATCTGTCGCGCAAGCCGAGCTTCGACAAGGTCGAGGGGTTCGCCGACATCACGTTCGGCCAGTACGACAGCAACGCAAACGCGATCTCGCAGCGCGTGGAGGCGGCCATCGGCGGGCCGTTCAGCGAACGCGTCGCCGGCCGCGCGGCGTTCCTCTACAACCAGCACGACGGGTATCTGCACAACCTGTATCCCTCGCAGGCGCCCGCGGGCCTGGGCGGCGGTTCACCCGGCGCAGGCGCCGGCCACGACATGGGCGACGACGACACCTACGCATTGCGGGGCACGCTCGACTTCAAGCCCAATGACTCCTTGCTGCTGCGCCTTGCGGCGAACTACGCGCATAGCCGCCTCGAAACCGGGCCGTACCAGTCGAAGTCGACCATCGGCGTCGTGGATCCGAACGGCGAGCTGATCAATGTCATCGACACGCCTCCGAACGAAACGCGCCTCACGCAGCAAGGCGCCGGGGATGGCGGCGGCGATGCGATCGACGGCGACCAGTTCCTGCCAGGCGCCGGCATCGGCCTCACCGGCCGTCCGGTTCCCGGAGGCGACTGGTTTGGTTACATCGACCCGGATGGAGCCGACTTCGACACGAGCGGTGATTTCGCCTTCAAGAACCAGGGGCGCACCGAGACGACCGGCCTGAACGGCCGCATCGAGTACAAGCTCAGCGACGCCCTCACGCTCACCTCCATCACCGACTACAAGAAATACGAGAAGCTGCTCTTCATCGACGTCGACTCGGCGCCGGTGAATCAGCTCGCGAACTACGCTGGCGTCGATGCGACGAGCCTCACCGAAGAGCTCCGCCTCAACGGCAGCGCCGATCAGCTGCGCTGGGTCGCGGGCCTCTACTACCTGAACATCGACAACCACTCGGACAACGGCCTCAAGGCGCCGGTGAACAGCATCGTCGGCACGTTCGCGCTGCCCGTGGACATCGGCGTCGTCTCGAACCTCGACACCGACTCCTACAGCCTGTTCGGCCAGACGGAGTACGACTTTAGTGACAAGCTCACCGGCATCGTCGGCGCGCGAGTCATCAAGGAGAAGAAAGACTTCAACACGCTCATCGGCGTGTTCCCCTCGCAAGGCAATTTCTCGGTCAACAAAGGCACGCCGCTCAACAGCCCGTTTGGCGAAGGCTCGCCGTTCAACGTGGCGCTCGATGCCTCGGATACGCTCTGGGCCGGCAAGATACAGCTCGACTATCACCCGACGGATTCATTGCTGCTCTACGCGGGCGTGAATCGCGGCGTGAAGGCCGGCAGCTTCAACGCGCCGCTGCTAGGTGCGTATCTCGGGGCGGGCGGCAACAGCGCCTTGCCGTATGACCCGGAAGTGCTGATCGCCTACGAAGCGGGCTTCAAGTCTACGTTGAACGAAGGGCGGACGCGCTTCAACGGCTCGGTGTTCTTCTACGACTACTCGGATTACCAGGCCTTCCTTTTCGTTGGCGTGGGCGGCGTCGTCATCAACGCCGATGCCGAGAACCACGGCATCGAGCTCGAGCTGCAAACGACGCCGGCGAAAGGCTGGGACCTGATGCTGAGCGCATCGTGGTTCGACGCGACGGTGAAGGACATCCTGCTGCGCAACGGCTCGCCGCTGCCGCCGCGCGATGTGAAGCCGACCTACGCGCCCGAGCTTCAGGCGAGCGCGCTCGTCCGCTACGAATGGCCGGGCCTCGGGGGCCTGCTGAGCGTGCGCGGCGACGTCACCTACTCCGACAGCTTCTTCTACAACCTGCGCAACTTCAGCGCCGACAAGTTCGACTCCTACACGATGGTGAATCTGGGCGTCGGCTGGCGCAGCAACGACGATCACTGGCAGGTCGGCATCGACTTGCGCAACGCCACTGACGAACGCGCCGGCATCCAGGGCTTCGATCTCGCCACGCTCTGCGGCTGCAACGAGGTGTCTTACCAGCCGCCGCGGTGGTACGGCATCAACGTGAAGCGAAGTTTCTGAGCGAGGCGCCATGGGGCACAGGCAATCCAGCATCGTCGGCGCAAACACGCTCAAGCTCGGATTCTTCTCGCCGAACTGTTCCAGCGGCATGGCGGTGACCAAGGTCGAAGAGCGCTGGCAGAACACGTGGGAGAACAACATCCGCCTCGCGCAGCTCGGCGATGAGGCCGGCATCGAGTTCGTGCTGCCCATCGCGCGCTGGATCGGCTACGGCGGCGAAACGGATTTCCACGGCAGCGTGCTCGAGACCGTCACGTGGGCGACGGGTCTGCTGGCGCACACGAAGCGCATCACGGTGTTCGCCACCGTGCATACGGCATTCATTCATCCGGTGGTCGCGGCGAAACAGCTCGCCACGGCGGATCAGCTCGGTCGTGGGCGCCTGGGGCTGAACGTCGTGGCGGGCTGGAACAAGCCCGAGTACGACGCCTTCGGCGTGAACCTGCCGCAAGCCCACACCGATCGTTACGCGCTGGCGCAGGAGTGGTTCGAGGTCGTTTCGAAACTCTGGAAGAGCCCTGAGCCGTTCGACTGGAACGGCACGTTCTTCAAACTGAAGGGTGTGTACGGGTTTCCGCATCCCTTCGACGGCACGCCGCCGATCATGAACGCGGCGGGTTCGCAGGAAGGGCGTCAGTTCGCGACGCGCAATGCCGACTTCCTGTTCTGCATTTCAGTCGACCCGGACCGGTCACGGCAGGAAGTCATCGACATTCGCGAGCAAGCGGCCAAGCTCGGACGCAATACGGGCGTCTTCACGTTGTGCCACGTGGTATGCCGGCCCACGCAGAGGGAAGCGGAAGACTACTTGCACTACTACGCCGATGAGCGCGCCGACTGGGTCGCCGTCGACAACCTGATGCGATTGCAGGGCATGCACGCCCAATCATTTCCCGCCGATGCGCTGCAGATGCTGCGCGGCCGCTTCGCCGCCGGGCATGGCACGCTGCCGCTCGTCGGTGACCCGGACACGGTCGCGCGCGAGCTCGCGCGCATATCCGCCGCAGGCTTCGCCGGCTGCACCCTCTCGTTCGTCGACTACGCGAAAGAATTCCCCTACTTCCGCGACGAGGTCATGCCTCGCCTGGTCCGCATGGGCCTGCGGCATATATAAGAGTGGGGGACGGGACATAAGCTGGACCGGACCGCGGCGAGAACGCCGTTGTCTCGGTGATGCGCGCGAGCCCGCGGCCAAGGACTGACCGCGGGCTCGTTTCTTTTTCGAGCCGTCAGCCGTTCTTGATGCGCACCCCGGACGCTCCGGCATGGAGGAAACCCGTTGCGCCGGCCCGGCCAGGCGGCATGTGTGCGCTAGCGTACAGCGCGATCCGCCTACTCGGCCCACTCTAGCCGTGAGCTATGAGTGCACTTCCCAATCGCCCCGAGCCGGATGCTGGCTGTTTGCCAGGAAATCCCGTTGCGAAGGATCAATATGGGCCTCCCGCGCCAGCCACCCCGTCCAGAGAAGCTGGGCAGTACGCGCGTTGGTGTGTCCAATTCGCGATCACGTTCGCGGCGCTGTCCACGCGTGCCAGATGAATCCAGCGACGGCGCTGCGCTGAGCCGGTTTGCTACGGCAGAAGGGTCGAGGCAGGTCAATCGTCCAGCCTGGAGCAAATTGGTGCGCAGATGCCTGAACGGCCGGCGGGCAATTGCGCTATGCTGACGCTAGCTCGTGATTTCTTTCGCCTTGTCTCCTTGGCCTCCCGCCCTTCCGGCGCATCTCAAAGGCCAGTCAGCCATTCCAAAAGCCTTCCCGAACTCTCCGCGAAGCTGTGCTCCGCGCCGCTCTCTCATTCATTTCTTTTCCTTCTATTTGCGAGACTCTCTCATGACAAAACTCTACGTCGGCAACCTTCCCTTCACGGCGACCGAAGACGCAGTACGCAACTTGTTTGCGCCCCACGGCACCGTCGAGAAGCTTGCGCTGATCAACGACCGCGACACCGGCCGGCCGCGTGGCTTCGGCTTCGTTGAGATGTCCTCCGCGGACGCCTCCCGTGCCATGCAAGCGCTGAACGGCAAGGACTTCGACGGTCGCGCCCTCAAGGTCAACGAAGCGCAGGAACGCGAACGCTCGGGCGGCGGCAGCTCCCGCTACTGAGCTAGTCGGCTCGCACTCCCGGCGCAGTGCCGGGAGTGTCCCCCCAAATGGAGAATCCCATGAGCTCGATGTCTTTAACTGTGGACCGTTCACGTCACGCGGGTGACGACGTCCTCATGGATTACCGTCAGCGTCGTGCGCTCGAAGCCTATGAGCGCGCCGAGCAAAAACGTCTGGAGCTCGCCGACCAGCATTGCAGCCTGAACGCGCCCGGCGTCCGCATTGGCGCGTGGGAGAAGGTGCATGCGCTGCGCATGCCTTCAGATCCGCGGCATCCCGTCCTCGACGTAATCGCGGCCGCCACGCAACTCACGCTGGCAGAAGTGCAGGAAGAACAGCGCATTCGCTCGGCCCGAAAAGCATAGGCTGGCGGACAAAGAGGGATTTCGAACCCGGAGTTTTTCCGAGAATCGGACCACCACGATCTCTCGGACCACTACCCACTCCGCGGACGCGTCACGTTCGAGTGCCCGCACGATCAGGGCTGCTCATGGTTTGACGTGGTGTAATCGGGCTATCGGCTACCGTTCGCACCAGAATGAGAACCATGAAACCACTAGCCACGCTGTGCCTCATCCTGCTCACCTGCTCTTCCGCCGCCCAGGCCGCGTCCAAACCCAAACCGGCTCCGGTACCCACATGCGACCGCGAATGCCTGCGCGGCATGATCACGACCTATCTCTACGCGTTGGTCAAACACGACACGAGCAAGCTACCCGTCAGTGACAACCTGCGCGTCACCGAGGACGCCATCGAGAAGCCGCTCGACAAGGTCGGTCTCGTCCGCACCGTCACACGGCTGCGCGGCTTCCGGCAGGACTTCCTCGATGAACGTGCGGGAATGGCGGGCGCGGACGTCATTGTCGAAGAGAGCGGTGCGCCGATGATGCTGGTCGTGCGCCTCAAAGTCGTCGATCGGAAGATCACCGAGATCGAAACCGTGGCGACGCACAGCCGAATCGACGGGCTCATCTTCAATATCGACGGATTGAGCGCGCCGAGCGAAGTAATGAACTACGCGCCGCGTGCAGAGCAGCTCGCCTCGCGCGACGACGCCATCAAGGCAGCGCTGCACTATCCCGAGGGGCTCAATGCTGCGAAGACCTTCGCGGCGGTGAACGCGCCGTTCGCTCCGGATGCCTATCGTTACGAGAATGGGCAGGTCATGGCGGGACCGGACTGCAAGTTCGCTCCCGGCTGCCAGAACATCTCTACGCAGTCGCTCGCGATCTTCAACCGTATCGGTCCGGTCTCGACGCGCGTCATCGGCGTCGACGAGAGAATGGGCATCGTGTGGCTGCGCATGGCCTGGGGCGTGCGCGAACCCAGCGGGGATCAGCTCACTGTGTGGGAGTCGTTCAAGGTCTTCGACGGACAGATCCACGCGGTCGAGGCGTTCATGAAGATCCTGCCTGTGGAGCTGCGAAACGGCGGCTGGGAGTAGATTCAGCTCCCGGAGACGGCATCTAGCTCATTTGTGCAGATCGTCGATCCAACGGATCAGCTCCGGCGCTTCCACGGGCTCGATGTCGAGGTTGACCACGAGCCCCGTTTGCCCGCTGCGGGCTAGCACGCAATGCAATTGCAGGTCTTCACTCGCGTTGATTTCCTGATGCGGCACGTACGGGGGCACGTAAATGAAGTCACCCTGCTCGGCCTCGGCGACGTATTCAAGCCGATCACCCCAGCGTAGTCGCGCAACGCCGCTCACCACGTAGATGACGCTTTCGAGATCACCGTGATGGTGCGCGCCGGTCTTGGCATTTGGATCGATGGTGACCGTGCCTGCCCAGAGTTTGGAAGCGCCGGTGCGCTCCGTGGTAACAGCGGCGCGACGCTGCATGCCGAGCGTCTGCGCCGTGTTGGAATCGAGCTCGGACGCGCGAATGATGCGTACGCCGCTCGATCGCCAACGACTCGATGAACCTGCCATGGCGTGTCCTCAAACCATAGTCTGCGACTATGACAATGCCAACATCGGATATTCTACAAGCGGAGCCGAGATCAAGTCTGATCGGCACCCACCCGAGTCGCGGCCGCCGCCGGCTCGCTGAGCATCAGACGTAGCTGAGCCACCAGTCTTGTCGTCGTGCCTTTACGGCAGCGACCCATCGGCACAATGGGTAAAGAAGGACGACCACGGCGATCCAGATCAGATACACCCCGCCCAGGCCAACGCCAAAGCCTTTGGGGAACTGGCGGTAGTGAGTCAAGAACTGCTGCGCTGAAAAACCCTGCGCGACGCCGAGCAACAGAGCCAGGGTATGAATGAGATAGAGATGGGCGACGTAGAACGCCAGCGGCGCGCGTCCGAATGTCACCAGTACATGTCTGATCGGACCCTGTAGGCGTTCGGCATATGCGCAGGCGATGGCGGCAGGTCCCAGCGTCATCAGGATATAAAGAAGGCTCGGCGGGTACTTCGTCGTGCCCTGGAAGGACATCACCGAAGCGGCCGTGTTGCTCGCGTCAAAGTGCCACGGGTGCGGGTCACCGTAGACATTCAGAGCCCGGACCACCATGAACGCGATGATCAGAGCCGCTCCGATGCGTAGTAGCCGTTCACTCCGCCGCTTCTCCGGTAGCTCGAAGAGACCCGCGGCGCCGTAGCCGACGAGCATGACGCCGATCCAGGGTAGCAACGGGTAGGAGAAGAAGA
>Ga0134125_10010984_pt1 | contig 10157 bp, 9 predicted proteins | sample KB31751_FD_96464 | JGI IMG/M metagenome (GOLD analysis project Ga0134125, IMG submission 96464) | Terrestrial soil microbial communities with excess Nitrogen fertilizer from Kellogg Biological Station, Michigan, USA - KB3-175-1 | ecosystem: Environmental > Terrestrial > Soil > Unclassified ... | reverse complement strand
GCCGGCGAGGCCGGCCAGAAAGGCCGCGCGCAGCGCCAGGCGGTACTCGCCCGCGGCCTGGAGCTCAAGCGCCAGGCGCAGCCACTCCTCTTCGGGACGTTCCTCCCCGGTGGCGGTGGCCACGTCCACCGGGGTGGCGGGCGCGCCCGTCGGCGTGATCGCGAGCAAGGGTTGACGCCGGCGGCGCCAGAGCACGGCGAGCGCAGCCAGTCCGCACACGACCGCGAGCAGCCAGGCGACGTCGCGCAGCTCGAGGTTACGGCCGGGGTGGGCGGTGGGCGGCGCGGGCGCGGGGCTCAGGCCGAACAGGCGGCGCAGCCAGTTGAGCAAGCGGTTCAGCAGATCGCTCAGCCGCGAGAATATGGCGTTGAGGGGCCGCGCGATCTGGTGAAGGATGCGGTCCAGCCAGGAGAGGTGGGCCGAGACCTGCGCGCTGCTGCGCCAGGCGTACTGCGGCTGCCGCAGTTCAGCCTGGATCGCCTGCGTTAAGACGGGAGCGGAGGCAGCTATTTGGGGCGGCGGTGCGGCCGCACGCGCCGGGATAGCCATCCCCCCGAGGAGCGCAACGGCCAAAGCGGCGCCCGCGAGAGCGCGGGAAGCGCCCAACGGACGGAGCGCGGCGATCGCGGCGGCGAGGTCGGCGCCCGAGCGCTCGGCGCTCAAGCGGAAGTATGCCAGCACCCACACGCACTTCACCACCGGGTCGACCGCCAGATAGGTGGTGAGCACCAAACCGGCCCAGAAGAACCAGCTCTGCAACATCGCCCCCGGCGCGCCGGGCAGCGACAAGGCGGTGTGGATGCCGAAGATCGCCTGCAGCAGCTGCGGCAGGATCACCGCCGCCGCACCCAGGTTGCAGAACACCACGCCCCAAACCAGCACGAGCAGCATGAGCAGCAGCCACTGTTGCATCTGCCAGCGCCAGGCCAGCTTCCCCGAGGCCTTCAGCAGCGCCCAAGCGCGCGGTCCGGCCTCGTCGGCCGAGAGCGGAACTTGCTGCGCGGTGGCATAGAGCGGGCAGAGCAGCACGGCGATGGGCGCGGTCACCAACCAGAGGAAGACGAGCAAGCCGCGCAGCGCGACCTCGATCAGCAGGGCGTCGAGCCGCCGCCAGCCGTGCGTCGAGCGCGTCGCCGCGCCCAGACTCGCGGCCACACGGCGGGAGTAGACGCCCAGCGCCAAGGCGCGCACCAGGTAGGCCGCGACCAGCACCGCCGCGGTCGCGAGCGGCGAGAACGCTACCGGGCTGGTGACCCGCTGCGCCGCCCAGAGAAAGGCGGCGGCGAAGGGAGCGCTGCCCAGGCAGTAGATCCAGCCGGCGGAGCGGAAACTGCGGCGGAACAGGGTCAAGCCGCCGTCGAGAAGGTCGAGCGCGGTGCCGGGGCTACCTGCCATAGACCCACCGGGCGAGCAGGAGTGCCGGTAGCGAGAGCATGACCGTGGCGGCGCCCAACAGCGCCGCCACGCCGAGGGCGGCGAGAGCGGCGTGTCCCGCCAAGCGGGCCGCGCCGGGAGGGCGCTGGGAGGCATCGTCCGCTTGCGCCGCGAGGCAGCGGACGCACCAGAGTTCCCCCTGGTGATCGGTCACGCATTCGCGGCAGAAGCTGTGGCGGCAAACCCGGCAAAGCGCCGAGGCCTCGCGATCGGCGTGGTAGGCGCAGCGGGCGCGCTGGAGCGGGGAGGCCATCAACCAGCCTCGCTGGCGCGCGCCTCGGGTGGGGGCAGGGCGCTCTCGGGGATCGGCTCCGGCGCTGCGATCCTTGGCAGCTGGCTGCGCAGCAGGTCAAGCATCGCCGGCGCCTGCCGCCAGCGGTTCACCAGTGGCGCCCTATAGCCGCTGTGCACGGTCTCGATGCGGGCGCCGGCGCGATGGCCGAGCAGGATGTCGGGCGCCATGATCAGCGCCGCGAGCGCCAGGATCACGAACTCGGCGCGCGGGCTGCGCAGGTTAAACGCGATTAGCCAGGCCAGGAAGGCGATAAACGCGGCCACGCCCAGGTGAATCCAAAGATTCTGGTTGGGCCAGATCACCAACGAGCGGATGTCGGCGAAGTAAAAGCGCCGGTAGCGGCGCTCGAAGAAGCGCTGGTCCACCGCCAGCAGGTGGTCGTCCTCGAGGTACCAGTCCAGGGGACCGATCCAGCGCCGCACGTGGGCGATGTGATGCCGTGTGCTCATCGCGCCATCGCCCTCCGGGCGCCCGCGGCCACGCCGATCATAAAAAAGATCGCCGCCGGCAGGATGAGAAGCCCGGCCCAGGCCGCGACGTAGCGCCAGCGTCCGCGCGGCACCAGGTAGTCGCGGGGCGCGTTCCAGCGCGCGATGGAGAGATAGCCGACCGCAATCAGCGCGAACGGCCAGGTGAAGTACACCACGAGCCAGGCCCAGCCCAGGCCGTAAGCCATGGAGTCGTAGAGAGTGTCGTGTTGCCGGGTGCTGGTCAGGCGATGCTGCTGGTGCGCCTGGCTGAAGCACGCCGGGCAAAGGTGGCGGTCTTCGAGCGGGATGTCACAGAGCTGGCAGAGAAAACGTCCGCACTCGCCGCAGGAGGCGACGGCGGCGTGGGTGGGGTGGTCGAAACAGGTAGCGGTTTCGGCATCCATCGCCGGCGCCGCGGCGGCGCCAGGGACGGGAGCGGCGGGCGCCGCCACCAGGGCGAGGAAAGAGTGCTCGCAGCGCGGGCAGCGTTGCGTCCCCGTGCCGGTCCACTCCGCCGGCGTGGCGCACCCAGGACAAATGACCTGCGGCATCCGCGTCTACTTGGCCACCACCAGCGTGCCCGCGACCCGGTCGTGCAGGCCGCGCTTCCTTTCGTCGAAGGCGGCGATGAGGTAGCCGATGTCCAAGGTGAACATGTTGACGACCTCCATGAGCGTGCGCGCCAAGGCGCGGCCATAGGTAAGCGGCGAGCCATCCGCGGTGATTACTTTGGCGCCGATCGCCATCTTGCCCATAGTGGTCCCGAACTTGCCCAGCATGAGGGTGTTGTACAGGATGAAGACCGCCATGGAAAGAATCCAGAGCAGCCCAATCCACTCGACGGCTTGCGCCATCAGGGCCGGATTGGGTGGCTGGCCGGGCTGCAGCACGGCAATCTGGCGGAATAACCGCATGCCGCTAAGGATGGCGACGGTGTAAATCACGATGTCGAGCAGGATGCCGTCCAGGATCTTGGCCAGGAAGCGGATCCAGAAACCCTTGTAGACGGCGGTCGGGGCCAGGGCCGCGCCCTCCTGCATCTTGCGCAAGAAGGCCGGCTTGCACTCGGCGCACACGTTGGCGCCGCCGACGGTGATGATTTGCGAGGGATCAAAAGCGCGCCCACATTGCTGACAGTATTTGGCCGCTGCGGTTTCCATGTCGGACCCCCGGAAAGCGCCCTCAGTTTACTACGGAGGGAGAATTAAGTCTTGCAAGCGGAGTGGACATTTTGTTACTTGAGAAGCCCGAACGGCATCCAAGACCGCATGCCTGACCTGAAAGAGGGCGTTGACGCCCAGCAACTGCGCGAAGGGGAGCCCTTTCTGGGCGAGTACGAGGGCCAGCCGGTGGTGGTGGTCCGCCAGGGAGACGGCTTTTGCGCCGTTGGCGCCACCTGCACCCATTACGGGGGACCGCTGGCCGAGGGGATCGTGGTAGGGAACACCATTCGCTGCCCCTGGCACCATGCCCGGTTCGATCTGCGCACGGGTGCGGTCGTGGGGGCGGCGGCGCTCGATGCGTTGCCCTGCTTTGAGGTCCGCCGTCAGGGTGGAAAGATTACGGTGCACCCCAAGGCGGCGCCGGCGATGGAGATACACCGGCGGGCGGTCCCCGCCTCGGTGGTTATCGTGGGCGCGGGGCCGGCGGGGGCCGCCTGCGCCGAGATGCTGCGCGCCCAGGGATATGCCGGAACCGTCACGATGGTCGGAGACGAACCGCCCGGACCGGTGGACCGGCCCAATCTTTCGAAAGACTACCTGGCCGGGAGCATGGGCGAGGAGGGGACTCACCTGCGTACCCCCGACCGCCTGAAAGAGGCCAAGGTAGAGCTGATCCTGTACGACCCCGCCCAGCGCGTCGACCCCTCCGCGCACACGGTGGCGCTGCGCAGCGGGCGGAAGCTCCCCTACGGCAAGCTGCTGCTGGCCACCGGGGCGGAGCCGCGCCCGCTGAATCTGCCCGCCGAGAACGGGCACAAACCGCTCTACCTGCGCACGCTGGCCGACAGCCAGGCCATCATCGCGCGCGCGGAAAAAGCGCGGCGGTGCGTGGTTGTGGGCGCGAGCTTTATCGGGCTGGAGGTGGCGGCCTCACTCCGCCAGCGCAAGCTGGAGGTGGAGGTGGTGGGCCCGGAGGAGGTGCCGCTGGCGCGGGTGCTGGGGCCGGAGTTGGGCGCCTGGGTGCGGCGCCTGCATGAATCGCACGGCGTGCGGTTTCATATGAACGCCAAGCCGGTGCGGCTGCACGCCGGCGGCGTGGATCTCTCGACCGGTAAAACGGTCGCCGCCGACATGGTGGTGGTGGGCATCGGGGTGGCGCCGCGTACCGCGCTGGCCGAGACCGCCGGGCTGCGGGTGGACAACGGCATCTGGGTGGACGAGTTCCTGTGCTGCACCCAGCCCGACATTTACGCCGCGGGCGACGTCGCCCGCTATCCCGACCCGCTTTCGGGCGAACGCGTGCGCATCGAGCATTTCGTGCTGGCCGAGCGCCAGGGCCAGGCGGCGGCGCGGCACATGCTCGGCGAGGCCACAGCCTTCGCCGACGCGCCGTTTTTCTGGAGCCAGCACTACGATGCGGTGATCAACTACGTGGGCCACGCCAGCACATGGGACCGGATCGCGGTCGAGGGCGACCTCGACAAGCGCGATGCCCGCGTCCTGTACTGGAAGGGCGAGCGCCTGCTGGCGGTCGCCACGCTCGGCCGCGACCGCGAAAGCCTGACGCTGGAGGCGGCGATGGAGACGCGCAGCCCGCAAGCGGTAAGCGCGGCGCTGGGAATGTAGCGGAGCGGGAGCCGGCGCTTACAACCGGCGCTTACAATAGGACCGGTGATCCGCAAACACGAACCGGCCGCGCCGGCGCGCAAGGCGCCGCGGCGCGATAAGCCGGAAATGACGCTCGACCGGGTTTTGTCGCGCGCGGGCATTGCCTCGCGCACCCAGGCGGCGGCGATGATCGCCGCGGGACGGGTCGCGGTGGATGGCGTGGTGCGGCGCGACCCCGAGATTTGGGTGGCGCCGGCGCGGCAGCGGATCACGCTCGACGGCCGCGAGTTGCGCCAGCCGCGGCCGCTCTACTTCGCGCTGCACAAGCCGGTGGGCTACATCACCAGCCACGGCGATCCCGAGGGGCGTGCGACCATCTACGATCTCCTGGGGAACCGAGGTTCCTGGCTGTTCCCGGTAGGAAGACTCGACCGCGATACCAGTGGGCTGCTGCTCGTGACCAACGACAGCGTGTTCGCCGAGCGCATCGCCAACCCGGCCCTGAAAGTGAAGAAGACCTACCGGGTGAAGGTGGCGCCGCCCTTGCGCGAAAAGGCGGTCGAGCGGCTGCGCGGCGGGCTTGATATTGGCCGCGGCGAGCGCAGCGCGCCGGCGCGGGCGGAGTGGCTGCGGGGCAACGAGCGCGCCTGCTGGATCGAGCTCGAGATCGGGGAAGGGAAGAACCGCCAGGTACGGCGCATGATCGAGGCGTTGGGCCACCGCGTGGAGCAGTTGGTGCGGGTGCGGATCGGGCGGCTGGAACTGGGCCGCTTGCGTCCGGGCGAGCTGCGGCCGATCCGGCCGAACGACGTGTTCCCTGGAACGCCGTAGTACGCTGGCACTGGAGGCGGCGGGTGCCGGTACAGGGGAAAACGCGGCGCGTGATCCAGGCGGTGGTGGCGCTGGGGCTGACCGCGGCGGTGACCGCGGTGTTCCGTCCCTTGGCCGACGTCAACGTGACCACCGTCGGGTTCGTCTACCTGCTGGTGGTGCTGGCCGCGGCCAGCCTGTTTGGGTTTCCCGAAGCCCTGCTTGCCTCGCTGGCGGCGGCGGCGCAGTACAACTACTTTTTCCTGCCACCCACCTACACCTTTACCATCGCGGACACGCGCAATTGGGTCGCCCTGGCGGCCTTCCTCATCACCGCCACGGTGGCCAGCGAGCTCTCGGCCCTGGCCAAACGGCAGGCACGGGAAGCGGAACTGCGGCGGCGGGAGCTCAATCGCCTCTACGAGCTCACCCGCGCCGGTCTGCTCGCCGACCCCGAACACACGGCGCCGCAACTGGAGCGCGCGCTGGTGACCATCTTCGGCTTGGACGATGCCCGCATCGAGCCCGCCGCCGCGGCCGGCGCGGGCGGGCGCTGGCCGCTGCGCATGGGGCAGAACGAGCTCGGGGTGCTGCGCCTTCAGCCTCCGCCCGCCAGCCCGGAGAGCGGCGAGGCCATCGCCAGCGTGGTCGCGATCGCGCTGGAACGAGCGCGCGCGCTGCGCGAAGCCAGCCACTTGCACGGCGTGCGCGAGAGCGAGGCGCTCAAGACCGCGCTGCTCGACTCGGTCACCCACGACCTGCGCACCCCACTGACCTCGATCAAAGCGGCGGTGTCGTCGCTGCGCAGTGAGCTCATGCCGCCGGAGCGGTCCGACGCCGAGGCGCGGGGGGAGCTGCTGGCGGTGATCGACGAGGAGAGCGACCGGCTCAACCAGATTCTGCAACACGTGCTGGATATGGCCCGGATCGAGGCCGGCGGCCTGCGCCTCGCACCCGCCGCGCAGGCGATTGCGCCCATCCTCGAAGCGGCCATGGCCCAGGCGCGGCTCCCCGCGGAGCGCATCCAACTCGACATCGCTTCCGACCTCCCGCTGGTGCGCGCCGACGGGCCCCTGATCAGCCAGGCAATCGCACAGCTACTGACCAATGCCGCCGCCTACTCCTCGCCCGGCAGCCCGATCGAGATTGCCGCGGCCGAGGCCGCCGGCGGGGTTACGGTGGCGGTGCGCGACCGCGGTCCCGGCATACCAGCCGAGCAAATGCCGCGTATCTTTGAAAAGTTCTACCGCGATCCGCGCGCCCGGCAGCTCCGGCCGGAGGGGTTGGGGATGGGACTGGGGATCGCGCGCGGTATCATTCAGGCGCACCAGGCCGAGTTGCGGGTGGACTCCCAACCCGGCGAAGGGTCCCGGTTTTGGTTTACGCTGCCGCTGGCGGCGGACGCTCCGGTTACGCATGGCCAGTCGCATACTCATCGTTGACGACGCGCCCCAGATCCGGCGGGTGCTGAAGACCGTGCTGGCCGCCCGCGGCTACGAGGTCTGGACGGCGGCATCCGGCGAAGAGGCGCTGGAGGAGTTCCGGCGCGGCCTGCCCGAACTGGTCATTCTCGATCTGGCATTGCCGGGCATGGGCGGGGTGGAAGTCTGCCGCGAGCTGCGCCGCTCCAGCCCGGTGCCGATCATCGTGCTCTCGGTGCGCAACGCCGAGGCGGACAAGGTACAGGCGCTGGATGCCGGCGCCGACGATTACCTGACGAAACCCTTCGGGGCGGAGGAGCTGTTGGCCCGCATCCGTTCGGTAATGCGCCGCTCGGGCGCCAAGGCCGAGCTCGACACGCTGCGGCTGGGCGAGTTGACGGTGGACTTCAACCGCCGCGCCATTTTGCGCGACGGCGCCGGCAATGTCGAAGAGACCAAGCTTACCCCCAAGGAATTCGAGCTGCTGCGCTACTTCGCCGCCAACGCCGGGCGCGTGCTCACCCACCGGGCGCTGCTGCAGGCGGTCTGGGGGCCCGACTACGGCGAGCAGACCGAGTACCTGCGCGTGTTCGTCAACCAGCTCCGGCGCAAGTTGGAACCCGATCCCTCGCGTCCGCGCTACCTGCTCACCGAGCCCTGGGTGGGCTACCGCCTCGATTTGCCCGAGTAGGCGGCGCCGATGGGCGCGAGGCCCGCCAACACTGCGCGAGTTCGGCTGCGCGCATCCCCTTACAAAGCCCTGATGCCCTCTTTATGCCTTCTTTAGGCCCGGGGGAGGGTAATGGTTGCAGGAGTTCAACGTGCTGGACGTGCTGTGCATCTTGTTGGCTGTCGTTTGCTTCGCCGCGGCATGGGGCTTTTGCCAGGCGTGCGACCGGCTTTAGGAGAACCGCGATGGACACCGCCATTTCGGGAGTGCTGGCTTTGCTCCTGTTTATTTATCTCTTATACGCGCTATTGCGGCCGGAGCGATTCTGATGACAGAACAGGGGTTGGCGCAACCCGTGCTGTTTTTCGTGGTGCTGCTGCTGGTGACCAAGCCGCTGGGGCTATACATGGCGGCGGTGTTCGAGGGTGGGCGTACATGGCTGCATCCCGCGCTGCGTCCGCTGGAGCGAGCGGCCTATCGCCTCACCGGGGTACGCGAGGAGCAGGAGCAGAGTTGGACGCAGTACGCCGCGGCGCTGCTGGCGTTCTCGCTGATGGGGTTTGTGTTCGCCTACCTGATCCAGCGCCTGCAGGGTATCCTGCCTTTTAACCCGGCGCATATGGGGACCGTACAGGCGCCCCGCGGGGCGACCGCGGTCACGCCCGATCTCGCCTTCAACACCGCCGTCAGCTTTGTCACCAATACCAATTGGCAGGCCTACAGCGGCGAAACCACGCTCAGCACCTTCGTGCAGATGGCGGCGCTGACGGTGCAGAACTTCGTTTCCGCCGCGGCCGGGGTGGCGATGTCGCTGGCGCTGATCCGCGGATTCGCCCGGCGCCAGTGCCGCACCATCGGCAACTTCTGGGTGGACATGGTGCGGGGAACGCTTTACCTGTTCCTGCCCCTGGCGGTGGCGGGCGGGTTGTTCCTGTGCGCGCAAGGCTCGATCCAGAACCTGCGCGGACCGGTGACTGCGACCACGCTCGAAGGCGCGCACCAGGTCATTCCCCAGGGGCCGGTGGCTTCGCAAGAGGCGATCAAGATGGTGGGCACCAACGGCGGCGGGTTCTTCAACGCCAACTCCGCCCACCCCTACGAGAACCCCACCCCGCTCAGCAACCTGGTACAGATGCTGATGATTTTTGCGATTCCAGCGGGGCTCACCTACACCTTCGGCAGCATGGTGGGCGACGTCCGCCAGGGTTGGGTGCTGTTCACCGCGATGAGCCTGATCTTCATTGCCGGCGTGGCGGTGACGTACCGCGCGGAGCAAATGGGCACGCCGATGGAACACCGCGCCGGTTTGGCGGCGGCGGCGACGCCCAACCAGCCCGGCGGCAACATGGAGGGCAAGGAGGTGCGGTTCGGCATTCCCGCGTCCGCCATGTTCGCGGTCATCACCACCGACGCCAGCTGCGGCGCGGTGAACTCCGCGCACGACAGCCTGACGCCGCTGGCCGGCATGGTGACGCTGTTCAATATGCAACTGGGCGAGGTGGCCTTCGGGGGCGTGGGCGCGGGCCTGAAAGGCATGCTGCTGTTCGCCATCCTGGCGGTGTTCATCGCCGGGCTGATGGTGGGACGCACGCCGGAGTACCTGGGCAAAAAAATCGAGCAAAAAGAGGTGAAGATGGCGATGCTGGCGCTGATCGCGGCCGCCGCCAGCATCCTTGTGCTCACCGCGCTGAGCATGGCGCTGCCGTTTGCGGCGCACGGCTATCTCAACCCACCCGGCACCGCCGTGCACAATCTGGCCAATGGCGGGCCGCATGGCTTCTCCGAGTTGCTGTACGCCTACACCAGCGCCACCGCCAACAACGGCAGCGCCTTTGCCGGGTTGAACGCCAACACGCCCTGGTTCAACTTCAGCCTCGGGCTGGCGATGCTGATCGGCCGCTTCCTGTTCCTGCTGCCGCTGCTGGCGGTGGCGGGCAGTCTGGCGGCGAAGAAGACGATTCCGGTCAGCAGCGGCACGCTGCCCACGCATGGACCGCTCTTTGTCGGCCTGCTGCTCGGGACGGTGTTGTTGCTGGGCGCGCTGACATTCTTCCCGGCGCTGGCGTTGGGCCCGATTGCCGAACAATTTTTGATGCACAGCAGCCGCCTGGCGGGGCTGGTGGCGCCGGCGGGAGGGCTCCTCTAATGCCGACGGTCTCCGCCCCCGCTCCTCCGCCGCATCCATTGGCGCCGCCCGCCGCGGCCAGGCCCGCGCACCGTATTTTCGATCCGGCGTTGCTGCGCATGGCGATCGGAGCCGCCTTCCGCAAGCTCGATCCGCGGATG
>Ga0134125_10010981_pt1 | contig 10158 bp, 9 predicted proteins | sample KB31751_FD_96464 | JGI IMG/M metagenome (GOLD analysis project Ga0134125, IMG submission 96464) | Terrestrial soil microbial communities with excess Nitrogen fertilizer from Kellogg Biological Station, Michigan, USA - KB3-175-1 | ecosystem: Environmental > Terrestrial > Soil > Unclassified ... | reverse complement strand
TTAAGGCCACTTGCGTGAGCCCGGTATTTTTTACAGACCGCGATCTCGGCAAGAAATTTCCCCAGATACTGCGCGATGCCGGTTTGACGGTGGAGCGTCATGCAGATCATTTTGAGCCTGACACTCCCGACGAACAGTGGCTTGAGACCATCGGCCGTCGCAACTGGATCGCTATCACGCATGATGGTCGCATTCGCTACAAGCCCAACGAGCTTGCGGCCGTCATGCTGCATTGTGTGCCGCTTCTTGTGGTCATAGGGCATGCGCCTTACCCGGAGTTGGCCCAAGCTTTCGTCGCTACTCGCGCCCGCATTTTTCATTTCATCGATCAGCATGAACCGCCTTACATCGCCAAGATCTATCGCCCTACGGCCAGTGATGTAAGTAAGTACCCTGCGGCCCCCGGCCGCATCGAACTTTGGCATCCCATCACGAAATGATTGGTGTATGATGCGGCTACGTTCCCGGACAGACCGGGAAGACAATCTACCGTGAGGGAGCCTCATGGATTTCGATTACCTTGCCTTCATCGGGCGTTTCGAGCCGTTCCACAACGGCCATGTCGCTGCTGCGCGACACGCACTACGCCTGGCTCCCAAGCTCATTCTTCTCGTCGGCTCCGCCGACACACCGCGCACCATCCGCAACCCCTGGTCGTTCGCCGAACGTTCGGTGATGATCCAGGCAGCGCTTGAAGACGCCAGAGACCGACTGATCATCCGGCCTCTGCGTGATCACCTCTACAGCGAAGCGCTCTGGATCGCGGACGTCCAGCGAGCCGTCACGGCTGTGATTGAAGACGACGTTTTCGCCGACAGTGCGCGCGTGGGCGTGATCGGCAAGGAAAATGACGCCGCGACCTACTACCTGCGTGAATTCCCGCAGTGGCCACTGATTGAGGTGGCGCACACGGAAACGCTCTCCGCGACCGAAATGCGCCGTTACTTGTTCGAAGCGGCCGACGACTCCGGCAAAGGCGCATTGCGGATGCTGCAGGCCAATGTCCCCGCCCCGGTGTTCGAGACGCTAGAGGCATTCCGGAGGACCTCGCCCGCATACCAGCAACTGGTGGCGGAGTACCGGTTCATCCAGGACTATCGCTCCGGCTGGGCAGGCGCCCCTTACCCGCCCATGTTCGTCACGACCGACGCAGTGATCGTGCATTCCGGCCATGTGCTTTTGGTACGCCGCCGTTCCGAACCCGGCAAGGGACTGTGGGCGTTGCCGGGCGGATTCGTGCGCGAGAACGAGACCGTGCACGAGAGTTGCCTGCGTGAGTTGCGCGAGGAAACCCGCCTCAAGATTCCGGTGCCCGTGCTGAAGGGTTCGATCAAAGGCACATACGTCTTCGATCACCCCGAGCGCTCGTTGCGTGGCCGCACCATCACGCATGCATTCCATTTCGACTTCCCTGCCGGCGAACTGCCGCCCGTCCGTGGAGGCGACGATGCCGAGAAGGCACGCTGGTTCCCGATCAGCGAAGCCCTGGAAATGGGCCCGCAGCTGTTCGAAGACCATCTGCACATCCTCGAGTTTTTCCTGGGCCGGAGCTGAAACCGGCCTTTCCTGCCGGCGGACAGACCGCCGGCTCCCACCGACGCGAAGGAGCTTCCGTCATGTTCGACATCAGCAATCCCAAACGCAATACCGACTGCCGTTCGGCCAGCCATCGACCGCAGCATCCGCAAAACGTCGATGCCACGATTCGTCACCGCAGCGCCAACCGCTGACCTCAGGGGGACACAGCCATGTTCGGATTCCGCTACGTCAAGACCAATCCCAGCACCTACGTCATCCAGTACCGCAGCGGCAACATCGTCCGCGAAGGCGCTGGTCTGTCGTTCTTCTGCTACGCGCCAACGGCGTCACTGGTGACCGTACCGCTGGAAAGCGTGGACGTACCTTTCGCCTTCACGGAAGTCACCCGCGACTTCCAGGCGGTCACCGTGCAGGGCCAGGTGACGTATCGGGTCGACGAGCCCAAGACCCTCGCCGCGCTGATGAACTTCACGTTGAAGCCGGATGGCAAATACGTCTCGGAGGACCCGACCAAACTGCCGCAGCGCGTCATCAACGCCGTGCAGGTTCAATTGCGGTCGCTGCTCCAGCACCAGACCTTGCAGGAACTCCTGCAGGGATCGGACGGCATGGTTCAGGCGGTCGTGGCCGGACTGCGCAAGCCCGACAGCCTGCCGAGTCTTGGCCTCATCCTCGTCAATCTATCGATCCTCGCGGTCAAACCGAACCCCGAGACCGCCCGTGCGCTGGAAGCGGAGGTCCGCGAGCAGATCCTGAAGCGTGCCGACGACGCCGTGTATGTGCGCCGCAATGCCGCGATCGAACAAGAGCGCGCCGTCAAGGAAAACGAACTCAATACCGAGATTGCGGTCGAGACCAAAAAGCGCCAGATCCGCGAAACCCAGATGGAAGCCGAGCGGGCCGTGCTCGAGAAACGCCAGCAGATCCAGGATCAGGAAATGGCAGGTCGTATCGCGCTCGAGGAGAAGAACAAGAACCTCACCGCCTTGCGCACGGAAAATGCACGTCAGGAGGCCGATGCCAAGGCTTATGCCATGTCGGCGCTGATGAAGTCCGTTGCCAATACCGATCCCAAGATTCTGCAGGCGCTGTCGCTGGGCCAGTCCGACCCCGGCGCGCTGATCGCGCTTGCTTTCCAAGGCCTCGCGGAGAACGCGAACAAGATCGGCGAACTCAACATCTCCCCGGACCTGCTACGCGAGTTGACGAAACGGAAATCGGATACGGACGAGGAATGAGGCCATGGACGCCCTCGATCGCCGGATCGTGTTGGTCGTCCGGCACACCCGGCTGGAAGACCTGATCGTCCGCTTCAACACCGTCGAACAGGCACGGTTCTACATCGAGCACTTGGGCGCCGACTTCTCGGACTACGAGTGGGAGCACCACACGTATCAGGAAGCGATCCGCATGGCCGAAGCGACGCTGCGTCGCTTCGGCCGCGTGCAACGTCTTGATCGCACGCTGCTGCCGAACTTTCTGTTCGCCCCCGACGCAACCATCGTGGTGCTTGGACAGGACGGCCTTGTCGCCAACACGCTCAAGTATCTCGATGGCCAGCCAGTGATCGGCGTCAATCCAGACCCAGCACGCTGGGACGGTGTGCTGTTGCCATTCGAAGTGCCCGACCTTGCCAAGGTCGTGCCAGAGATCCTGTCAGACAAGCGGGAACGAAAGCGCATCACCATGGCTCAAGCGAAGCTGAGCGATGGTCAGGAGTTGCTTGCCGTCAATGATCTCTTCGTCGGCGCCAAGAGCCATGTCTCCGCGCGGTACGAGCTCCATCTCGGTGAACGCGCGGAAGTGCACTCGTCCAGCGGCGTCATCATCTCGACCGGCCTCGGATCGACCGGATGGTTCCGAAGCCTGCTTACAGGTGCCGCCGGGATTTCGGGTCACAGCCTGGACAAGCAACACGATGATCTGAGGGAACACGGCTTCGCGTGGGATGCTGACCATCTTTTCTTCACGGTGCGCGAACCGTTCCCAAGCCGCGTCACACAAACGGGACTGGTGTTCGGACAGGTGCAGCAAAAGACGCCACTTCGCATCGTGTCGCAGATGGCAGGCAACGGTGTGATCTTCAGTGACGGGGTCGAAGCGGACTTCCTTGAGTTCAACTCGGGAATGACCGCGACGATCGACGTGGCAGGGAAAAGCGGTCAGATCGTGCTGTAGGCACCCAACAAACGCAAGAACACGAATGCAAGCGTTAAGTTACCCAAACCACGTCGTGCCAAGGCTTTCGATTGACGACGTCGCGTTGACCAAAGACACCGTTGCCAGGATCAATCGGGCACAAATTGCGCGTCCCGGGACATTCGTCGCGAAGACGTATTGGGACGTGGTCGAGACGTTGGCGGACATGCTGGAAATTCTCGAGATTGGTTCCTCTGACATCCAAGATCGTGACCGAAGGCACCGTTCGATCCTGAGGCTTGCGGAAATTCTGATGCTTCGTTGCACGTCGCTGAGCGACTACTTGGGACAATTACTGACCGCGTGCGCCCCCAGTGGCGTCGACAATGAGTTGAAGCAATGTCGGCATGCAATTGCGGAACGCTTGGGACGGAACGTCAGGGTTCCAATCAACAAGACCAAACACGACGGATTCACCCTCGCCCCGATCGTCTTGACGAACGGTATGGCATCGGTGCCTGGGTTCGTCGTGTATGGCCCGCTTCAGGATGGGCTGAGTGGTCCGCTGTCTTTCTCTAGAAAGCACGGCGCCGGAACACCGGAGGGATTCTCGCTGCCTCTCTTCATGCGTCAAGTTCTCGCAAACATTTTCGCAATGACCGATATCGCCAGGGAACAGCTTACGAGGTGGGGCTCGATCGATACGAGTCCGAATCCAGCTCTGGCGCAGAACCCAAACGTTGAGCGTGTGGCGTCACTCTCAGGGATACTGGATCGACTCAATGCGCAACCGTTCTACGGTTTTGAGGGAGAACACGGCATTCGATCACCGAAATTCCTGATTGCGGAAGACACGCTGTACATGCAGTCGGCTCAGACCAAACGGCTGCGCGGCAAGGTGATCGTCAACTTCCAGCTTCCATACGTCCACGCGGGAGCTAAGTTTCAAATGCCCTACTGGAAAGGATCCTGCTAGCGAGCGACCGTTGAGAGGGGCTCGCGCCGTACAATCGGCAGTCGCAACGCCCGTGCAGGGCACGTGCAGCTGCTATACCGGTGTGCAACGCAGTGGCGGCCGGTTTCACAACACAGGGTACGAATAGTCAATGATCACCGGCGACATCAGGAACAGGATCGACCAGATCTGGAACGTGTTCTGGGCGGGCGGCATCGCCAATCCGCTGGAGGTGATCGAGCAGATCACCTACCTGCTGTTCATCCGCCGCCTCGACGACCTGCAGACGTTGGAGGAAAACAAGGCCAATCGGCTGAAGCAGTCGATACAGCGCCGCATCTTCCCGGAAGACAAGCTGGGCAGCACGCCGAAGACGGTACTTATCAAAGACGAGCACAGCAAAAACAACTTGCCCGACGTGCTCGCGCGCTGGCCCGAACGCGACGGAAAGGAGCGCCAACGACCGCGTACGGCGCAAAGCTTCTGCGTGCCCAAGGCCGATATCGCTGCGGAAGGCTACGACCTCTCGCTCAACCGCTACAAGGAAGTCGAGTACGAGGCCGTCAGTCACGACCCGCCGAAGAAGATCCTTGTTGACCTTGCGAAACTGGAGCGGGAAATCCAGCAAGGCATGAAGGAGCTGGAGGAATTGCTGGGATGAGTGCTGTGCCGAGTATTGCACTCGAGCGGGTCATGGCTCCCAAGCGTGGTTCCGTCGATCCTTCCGCATTCCCTGACGAAGAGTTCGATCTTTACAGTATCCCAGCATTTGATCAGGGCGCGCCAGAGACTCTTCTGGGTAACAAGATCGGCTCGACTAAGCAGGTTGTGCAACCAGGTGACGTGCTGCTTTCGCGCATCGTCCCGCACATTCGCCGCGCGTGGATAGTTGGCCCGAACCGGAATCGCCGCATCATCGCATCAGGCGAGTGGATCGTATTCCGAGGCAAGGAAATCGAACCCCGCTATCTCCGTCACGTCCTCGTTGGTGACCCTTTCCATGCCGAGTTCATGCGTACCGTTTCAGGTGTGGGCGGATCGTTGCTGCGAGCGCGACCGAGGTATGTCGCCAAGATCCATGTTCCGCTCCCATCGCTTTCAGAGCAGCGGCGGATCGCGGCGAACGGCCTGATCCCGGACTTGCGTTCAACGCTGCGGCGTTGCCGCATCCGGCGCAGGTCGCGGCGCAGACCGCCGAGCAATTGCAGGCACTACAGCAGCAATTGCAGGCGAAGGACGAAAATCTGGCGGCGCTGCTGGCCGACAGGTCGGTGCTGGATGAGGAACTGAAGCGCTTGCGCGCAGAAGTCACCGCCGCAAAGCAGGCCGCAACCACGCGCCCGGATGACCACGACTATTCCGAAGCCCAGACCCGCGATTACTTCATCGACTTGCTGCTGAAGGAAGCAGGCTGGCCGCTGGACCATGTGCGTGACCGCGAGTTTCCGGTTACCGGCATGCCCAACAATACCGGCGAGGGCTTCGTCGATTATGTGTTGTGGGGCGACGACGGAGAACCGCTGGGGCTGGTCGAAGCCAAGCGCACGCGCCGTGATGCGCGCGTGGGCCAGCACCAGGCCAAGTTGTACGCCGATTGCCTTGAGCGGCAGTTCGGCCAGCGGCCGGTGATTTTCTATTCCAATGGCTACGATCACTGGATCTGGGACGACACGCGCTATCCGCCGCGGCGGGTGGAGGGTTGGCCAAGTATTCACGTGCAACGTCATCGGCAAGTGCGGAATCGGCGTCGGGTCCCAGAGCACGCGTCGATGAACGACCCGGTTGTCGACAATCCAGCGGATTTCAGCAGCCTTCCATTCGATCGCGTACGTATGCAACGCCTTTGAGGCGTCGAATCCGAGATCGATACTGATGGGTGTGCCACGGTAGCCGTAGTCGAACTTTGCGCCGTCCGAACCCGGGTTGTAAAACACGTTCGTCAGAATCCGGTCCGGGCGGTCGCCGGTGATCTCAACGTCGATCTCCTGTCGAGGTGAATCCCGATGGAGGAAGAAACCGGTGACCAGGCCGGGGACGTCCGTGGCTTGCAGGGTTGCTTCGAAGCGACCGTACAGGAAGCGATCCCGACTGGAGATCGCCGCCGCACTTAGGTTCCGAACACCGAGCGATGCCTGCGCAACCTGCAGTTCAATGCCGCCTGCTGGGCCTGTGCTGACGTTCGCAGACCGAAACAGTGCCAGATTTCCAGGAAACGTGTCGTCCCGAAGCATCCAGCGTGATGGATTGAGCACGACCAGGTCATCCTCGAAACGCGTCCACGCGGTCGCCGAAGGCGCCGGTGGCTCGATAGGACTTACGTCGATTCCTCCCCAGCCGCGTTGCGCCGGTGCCACCCACGGCGACACATCGTGTCGAAGTCGCTTCCCAGTCACCACCGCCGACCTTCTGATTGCGATGCGCCGAAGCGTGCGGTGTCCGCGGTCGGGAACGGATGGATAGCGAGCGCTTGGCGGTGCAAGGCGGAGGTACTCACAGAGGGCTCGCCAATCCCCGGCGCGGTCTTCATTTAGGTGCAGCACCCCGTCCCCAGCCGCAGTGAGAAGTGCTGCGATCTCGGTGGAGCGAGGACCGGACCTACCTTGCACGATGAACCTCGTGCCCGGGTATTGTTGCCTGAGCGTCGCAATGTGCGGAGCTAGCGAGGCGATGTTGACGTAGGCGTCAAATATCCGCCCGCGCCGTCCGTTGAGCAGCCGGTCCAGTTCTGAGTGCGGCAGGCCGTCCAAGTCACTGCAGCAGCGATAGCCGAGCATCGACAATGCCATTGCCAACGACGACAGGCCGGCGTCCGACGTTCCGAACGCAAATACCGGAGTTTCAATGGGGCGCTGGCGAAACGTGCTCGATGTCCCGCTATTGAGGATGCCAATCTGACTCAGCGCAGGCAGGGCTGAGTAGGAGTTCGTCGACTGCAGGTCGAGCCGCTGGGCAATGACGGAACGACGCACGGCGCGCACGTCCATCTCTTGGAATTTCTGATTGATCCATAGATCGACCGGCCCGCGGCACGGTAGAAGTGCAAGGAGTCGCTGCGCACCCCGTTTGGACAGCACATATCCGGACAGGTACCAGAGCCCACGCTCGGGACGGAAGACGTTTTGCGAGAGAGCGATCTTTGGGGCGCCATGCCTGACTTCCTTGTACGACAGGTACAGCACATCAAAGGAAGGCTCGGCCTGATCGGCCGCCCATATTTCGTGCCAAGCCGTGTCGACGAGCCGCCCGAAACTCCGTTCGAACCAGACGTCGTCCTCGAGAACCAGCGCATACGTAGCGGCCGAGCTTGCGATTTTTTTCCAAACGTCGATGTGCGACTGGGCGACAGCGACCTCTGCGTCGCTCATGCGGATCGGACGGCCCAGGTCGAAATTCGCCGGAAGCGCATGCGGCTGCGGCTCGACGAACAACTGGTCGGCGAGCGTGTAGTACGGATCGATGTCCGGGCTTTCCAGTGTTTCCATGGAGACGGCCCGAGCATCGCAGGCCGGGTGCCGAATAAGCCGTTGCGATAGCGGCTGGCCCGCGGCGTCGACGATCCGATCCAACTCACGGTGCACGGCCGATAAGCGCTCGGGCTGCCGGTCCAGATTGATCACGTGGATGTCAGCGATGTGACCGCGCCCGGTGGCGATTGCCGGACTGAATGCCATTGATCGCTGTATCGGCAGAAACGCACGTGTGTGTAGAAAAAGCGAATGTAGCAACCGCTGCGCGGCGCCCAACGGCTCGAACAAATTCATTGCATATCCTGCACAGCGGCGTGGAAACATTTCCCGTTCGAAAGACGCCAGTTCCTCGCATCACGGCGGTAGCTCAGAGGCCATCGCGAGACGGCGATCGAATCCCAGTCACGCAATACCAGAACTCGATTGTCGATCGCGGATGCTGCTCCCAACTCGAAAATTGTCCTCGAGAGGTTGCCCGGCCCAGTGGTTGATTGGATTTCAGGGAACTCGTCATCCGCAGCGCCGTGTAGAAGCTGAGTCGCCCGCTCAAGTGCGCGCTTGATGACCGGATCCCCTTGACTCGCAATCAGTGGATTGTTGTTGAAGTAGAAGATCCAGCCTTCGTCGTCCGCGCCCGGCTGCAGAAATGCTGCCGGGCTCACCATCGAGTCGGATCCGATGTCGTAACAGAGGGGCTGGATTTTAAGTCGGCCCCCGTCGAACAGGCTCGAGATATCGTTCGCGATGCACACATCATCCGCGTCGACATACAGCCCACCTTCGACGAATAGGTAGCACAGTCGGAAATAATCGGCCTGCATCGCGGGGTGGTAGCAGCGCGTGAACGCGCGCACGTGGTCCGGTTCTAACAGGTGGCTGATAAATTCCCCGGCAGCCGCCGTGTCGAATACCCGGTGGGCATAGCCGCAGGTTTCCCACCTGGACCAAGAGGAAATGCACTCCCGAACGTCTTCAGGTAGCCGCGCAGGGTCGTGCCAGAACTGCACGATGGTGTTGGGAACGCCTGGCGCTTCGTTGTCAGCGACCTGCGGTGCGCGTGATTTTTGGACAAAGCTCCTGATGAACTCCGAGCGCTGTCGATGATGCTCGGGGCTGTCGGGTTCGGACTGCATTGCTTTCGCAGTGATCAGGGCGTTTCCACTGTGCCGGCCGCTGCCGGCTGTGTCCACACGTGCTGTCGGCGCTCGCCGTGAGCCCGCCTCAGTCGACACGGAAGGTCCTCTGCACAAGTGTTGAGTTCTCTCGTGTACATCACTTCTCCGGGTAAACGGCAGTCGTTGCGGTTACCTGCTACCCGAATCGCCGCCTCGGGTCGCAAGTTGCCTGTCGAAGTGGGCCGCCATCAGTCAAGAGCCGCACATCTTCTCAACACAGAACGACCCCAATAGCTTGCGCCGTTGGCCTTGGCTCATTCGGGCAATTTGAGTCGGGTCGAATAGCGCAGTGGCCCGAACTTGCAATCCTCGGCCCACGAGGGGGTCTCTTGTGGACTCGCCAATCCAACCCCGAGCCCGGAAGGTTCGTGCCGGAACATCGCCATGTGCGCGACGTCCTCGATGGTTGGAAAGTGCCGTGCGATGATCACGGCGCTTCGTCTGACATCCACAGGCAGCCTTTTGTCCCGGGCAAGCTCGATCAGGAAGCCTCCGGCCCAGAGCAGTGCTCGGGTTCTTTCGACCGGTATGGTCATGACTAACCTCCCAGATGCTTTTTCCGGGCAGTGTCATCCCGCACCATCTCACCAGTCGAGAATTGCGACGTTGCGTAGCACCCAGCCCCGCCGGTGTCTTTTCCGATGGCCGTTTCAAAGTTGTGTCGGGAAGCTTGGACGTTCGGCTGGGGCGGCCGGACGGTTTATGCTTACCAAGAGATCATAAAGTGTCCGATACGGACACTTTATGGTTCCCCGCACACATAGACAATTGGGGACTCGGAAAAAATGGGCCCACCAGGACTCGAACCTGGAACCAAGGGATTCGCGTGATCCGGGAATTTCTGCCCGGCGCGGACTATCTCTTCGCCCGCAGCTTGCGCTGT
>Ga0134125_10010979_pt1 | contig 10159 bp, 8 predicted proteins | sample KB31751_FD_96464 | JGI IMG/M metagenome (GOLD analysis project Ga0134125, IMG submission 96464) | Terrestrial soil microbial communities with excess Nitrogen fertilizer from Kellogg Biological Station, Michigan, USA - KB3-175-1 | ecosystem: Environmental > Terrestrial > Soil > Unclassified ... | reverse complement strand
TGGCTATTGATTGCGTCGCCGGCCGCGGCGCACGAGGGGCCGCCGTTCCCCATCATCATGGATCAACGGGCCGGGCCGTACTTGGTCTCCGTCTGGACCGATCCGGACATTGGCACGGGCACGTTTTTCGTGATCATTTCGGCGGCGCCGGGAACTGAGTTGCCGGGGGAATTGCAGGTTCAGGTCTGCGTGGCCCCGGCGAGCGGCCGACTGCCCGAGGTCTGTTATTCCGCCGCACGTCAGAACCTCCGCGACAAAGTGCAATACTTCGCCGAGGTGCCGTTCGACCAGCAAGAGATGTGGAAGGTGCGCATCCGCATTGAAGCCGGCGGGAAGGCGGAAGAATTGTTTGCCGAGGTGGAAGCGACGCCCCCCGGCTACGGCCGCTGGGATCTCTTAATCTACAGCTTCCCGTTCGTGCTCTTCGGCGGGCTCTGGCTCTATGCGGCGTTGCGGCGGCGATTCACGCGAAAAAGGAACCTGGCGAGCCGGGAGCGTGAGCGACCGGAGTCGCAAAACACTCCGGTCGCTCACGCTCCCGGCTCGCCGGCTAATCATTCGTCAAAGTCGGAACATGTGGATTTCACGGTACTTTCGCATTCACCGGACACGCGGGCGGGGTAGAATACGAGCGGCACGGACGCCAGCGGCGGGAACTCGGGCTATGTTTGTTTGCCCGGGGCTCCAGACGCCACGCCAAGACGCGACACCTCGACCTAGCCCCGGGTCGACCCTACCTGCTGTCGCGAGGTGACCCGTGAATTCGGAACGGCTTTCGGCTCATCTCGACATCGACCAATACGGCTCTTACCGTCTGACCGATGCGGTGCGCCCCGGCCCTGGATTGGCCATTCCGCCGCGCGAAGGCTACCGCATCGAGACGTACCGCGACCGGGAAGCGAAACTCCGTTTGCCGATGCTCTCGGCCGCCGTTTCCGCCGAACGCATCTTCGACGCCTTCTTGTCCTTGATCGAACCGGTCGGCGAAGTGGTGCACGTGGTCTTGGAATCGAGCCACGGCCGCCGCCAGGACGAACATCGCGACCTTCGCCGCAGCCATATCGACTTGCCGGTGCTGCTCAGCCATTTTTGCGAGTTCGAGGATCTGTTAACGCACGATGGCTGCACGGGCGTCGCGGTGCTGGCGGAGAACGGCGAGCCGATCGAAGTGCAGTTCGACGAGCACAAACTGTTCCACGTCTACGCGCCGGAGTTGAAGCCATTTCGCCGGGCGCTCAAGAAGCTCGGCGTGCCGCGGCTCAAGGACTTGCCGCTCATTTCCGAAGCCGAACACTTCCATCACTCGACGGATGATTACGCCGATTCCTTCCGACAGCTCTGCCTGCGCGTCGGCGTCGGCGATTTCGACCGCGTCTTCAGCGACGAGAGTTGGTAACCGGATTCGCACGCTCCCCCTCGGGTCGCGGCTAAACGAGTAGACTTCCGCGCAAGCTGCCGGATATACTGCATTCCATTCGGATGGCCAACGGCCGATCCCGCTTTTCGTTACATTCTCGGACGCGCCGACCCGCCCACGCGTCAATTTTGGGTGGCACCGGCTTCCAGCCGGTGTCTGTTAAAGCAGCACCGGCTGGAAGCCGGTGCCACCCAAAAAGCTCGATTTCTATTCCCGCCGGAGATCGCTCCATGACTTCCCGTTTTTTCTTGCCGTTCATCCTTGCAGCGGCGTTCGTCGTGCTCGGGGTTCCCAACGCGGCCCGAGCTCAGATGGCGCTCTCCCCGCAACCCGCCATCGAACTCGAAGGCGGCACCGCCTGGATCAACACCGGCAAACCCCTCACGCTGAAAGACCTTCGCGGCAAGATCGTCATGCTCGATTTCTGGACCTTCTGCTGCATCAACTGCATGCACATCATGCCCGATCTCGTGAAGCTCGAAGAGAAGTACAAGAACGAACTGGTGGTCATCGGCGTTCACTCCGGGAAGTTCGCCAACGAGAAGAAGACCGAGAACATTCGCAAGGCGGCGAACCGCTACGAACTGCGACACCCCATTGTCAACGACGCCGACATGAAGATCTGGAACGCGTACAACGTGAAGTGGTGGCCGACCATCGTGCTGATCGATCCGGAAGGGCAAGTGGTGGCCGGCAGCGCGGGCGAACCGGGTTTCAGCCTGGCGAAAGCGGACCGCATGATCGCCGGGCTCATCGCCAAGCACAAGAAGAGCGGCACGCTCGACGAGAAGCCGAGACGCTTCGATACGGCCAAGTTCCGCGACGAAGCGGATACGCCGCTCTACTTCCCCGGCAAGATCGTCGTCGATGCCAAGGGGAAGCGGCTTCTAATCGCCGATAGCACGCACCACCGCATCGTGATCACGGATATGGATGGCAAGAAGATCGCCATCGCCGGCACCGGCTACCCCGGCAACAAGGATGGAGCCTTCGACAAGGCCCAGTTCGACGACCCGCAAGGCATGGCCGTCCACGGCGACACCGTTTACGTCGCCGACCGCAAGAACAACGTTCTTCGGCAACTCGACTTGAAAGCCAAGACGGTAAAGGCCGTTCCCGGCACCAAGCGGACGTTCCTCATTTCTGGGGCGTCGCTGGAATGCACGCCGTGGGACGTATGGCTGGATGGCGATCGGCTCTTCGTCGCCATGTCTGGGGCGCACCAGATCTGGACGCTCGACTTGAAGAAGCATCAGTTCTTGCCGTTCGCCGGAGACAAGACCGAGGAAATTCAGGACGGCCCGCGGTTGAGCGCGAAGTTCGCGCAGCCGAGCGGCCTGACCAGCGACGGCAAGTATTTGTACGTGGCCGACGCCGAGGTTAGCGCGGTGCGGCGGGTACCGCTCAATGGGTACGGCAACGTCGAGACGCTGGTCGGCCGCGGGCTCTTCGAGTTCGGCGACCGTGATGGGCCCGGCCGCGTCGCCGACCCCGGCCTCCGCAAGACCACCGAGGCGATTCTTCAGCACGACGTCGGCGTCGCCTACCACGACGGCAAGGTTTATGTCGCGGATACATACAACAGCAAGATCAAGACCATCGACCTTGCGACCGGCATGGTCGAGACGTTCCTCGGCGGGCCGGTCAAGGAAGGCGCCGAGCGAGTTCTCAACGAGCCGACCGGATTGAACTTTGACGGCGACACGCTGTACATCGCGGACACCAACGCCCACCGCATCCGCGTAGTCGATGTGAAGACGAAACAAGTGCGGACGCTGGAACTGAAGGACGTTCCGCCGGTGGAACCGCGCAAGGAAACGCCCACCGCCCCCAAGAAGAAGAAGTAACGCAGTAAATTCGGAATGCGGAATTCGGAATGCGGATTGATATTCTGTCATTCCGCATTCCGCGTTCCTCATTCCGAGTTTCGAATGAGGATTGCGTTCATCACGTCCGGCGCCGCGGGGATGTTCTGCGGCAGCTGCATGCGTGACAACACGCTCGTCGCCGCCCTTCGCCGCCTCGGTCACGACGCCCTCCTCATCCCGACCTATACCCCGATCCGCACGGACGAAGCGGACGTGAGCGAATCGCGCGTCTTCTTCGGCGGCATCAACGTCTACCTCGAACAGAAGACCTGGCTCTTCCGCCACACGCCGTGGCTTTTCGATCGCCTCTTGAACTTCAACCGGCTGCTCCGCTGGGTGTCGCGGTTCGCCGTGCGAACGCCGTATAGCGAACTCGGAGCGCTCACGGTCTCGATGCTCCGCGGCAGCCACGGCAAGCAGTGGAAGGAAGTGGCCCGGCTCACTGGCTGGCTCGCCAAACACATTCGCCCCGAAGCCGTGATTCTCTCCAACGCGCTACTGTCCGGCGCTTTGCCCGAACTGAAGCGGGCGCTCGCCGCCCCCATTTTCATTACTCTGCAAGGGGACGACATTTTCCTGGAAGCGCTGCCGGCGAAGGACCGCGCGATTTGCCACGACTTGATTCGCGGCAACGACGCGGCGGTCACGGGCTACATTTGCACCAGCCGCTACTACGCCGACTTCATGGCCGGCTACCTCGGCATCGATCGGGTCAAGATGCATGTGATCCATCCCGGGTTGAACCTGGCCGGGCACAGCGAGCGGCCGGTGCGAAGCGAACCGGTCCCGGCCATCGGCTACTTCGCTCGCATCTGCCCCGAAAAAGGGTTCCACAACCTCGTCGATGCGTTCATCCGATTGCGGCAAGATTCCACCGCGCAGCCGTGTCGCTTACTCGCCTCCGGCTGGCTCGGGGACAACAATCGCGCGTACTTTGAGGAACAGCGCCGCAAGCTTGCCGCGGCCAGCCTCTCCGACGAGTTCACCCACGTCGAGTGCCCGACCCACGACGACAAGGTGCGATTTCTTCATTCCATCGACGTGCTTTCCGTGCCGACGACGTACCATGAACCGAAGGGGCTGTACGTGCTGGAGGCGTGGGCCAATGGAATTCCCGTCGTGCAACCGCGGCACGGTTCGTTCCCGGAATTGATCGAAGCGGCCGCGGGCGGTCTGTTGGTTCCCCCGAACGACGCCGCGGCCCTGGCGGGAGCGTTGCGGCAGATGCTCGTCGATGGCGAGTTGCGATCGCGGCTGGGGCGGTCCGGCGCCGCCGCCGTCCGCGATCGCTTCACTGCCGAAGCCATGGCCAAGCAAACCGCCGCAGTGCTCGAACGATTCGCGAATCCAGCCACGTGAACCGATCACATGAAACCATTCACGACCACCCGACGCGTCGAGTTCGGCGACACCGACATGGCCGGGATCATGCACTTCGCAAACTTCTTCCGCTTCATGGAATCGGCGGAAACCGACTTCCTGCATGCGCACGGGCTCACGGTGAGTTGGCGGGCCGACGGCGTGAAGTGGGGGTTCCCGCGCGTCTCGGTATCGTGCGACTTCGCGAAGCCGGCGCGCTTCGAGGATGTGTTGACTGTCGCGGTGCACGTGGAAAAGGTCGGCGCGAAATCGGTTTCGTATCGCTTCGACTTCAGCAATCAGCGCGGGGAAGCGATCGCCGTCGGTCGGATCACGACGGTTTTCTGCCGCTCGACCGGCCCCGACCACCTGGAGTCCGTCGAAATGCCCGACGAGATGCGCGCGAAGCTATCAACCGTTTAGCCGCGAGGCGGAATCGAGCGTGCTACGGAGTGTGGTAAATGCCGTTGACCGGAAAGCGGTTTTGGTTTGCCCCGGTAAAGCGTTTGCCATCCTTGGAGAGGGTGCAGCTATCGACCCAGGCGCCGCCCGGGGCCTGGGCATTCGGCCACCGTACCACGAGCCGCCCCGCTTTACCCAGCGACCACGTCATCCGGCCGTTGGGATCGATAACTGTGCCATTGGAATAAAAAGCGTGGACATGGCGGGGGCCGTTGCCGCCCTGATAGCTCCAGTAGCCGATCACCTTCACGACAAATGCCGCATCCGCTTCCTCGCGCAATTCGCGGATGGCCGTGTCGTTCTTCGCCTTGATGGCCCTGTCGATTTCGGCATCGGTACTGCGGCGGAACGATTTCTGCGCCGCCCGCACCGCTTGCAAATACGTCAACAGGTCGGGCCGCATTGCTTCCGACCAGGGAACCATTCCGCTCGACTCGAAGCGTTTCTTTTCCTCCTTCAAGACATCCAGCAACTCGGCTTTCGGCTTACCAGGGAGTTTCCCATTGCGGGTGCGGTTGATCGCCTGGTCGAAGTGCTGAACGAGCCTGGCATCCGCGTCCTTCATGGATTGGAGTAAGGTGCGCTGCGCGAGGTTGATGGCGGGGTTGCCGCGGACCGCGCCGGGGCGATCCTTCTCCAGTTTCTTGATCGAGGCTTGAATGGCGGCGGCCGCTTCCTTGTGCCCGGCTTGTGCTTCGTTCCGCTGTACGTCGGCCAGCTCGCGGATCAACCCGGCATGAATTGCTTTGTGCTTGTTGAGCGTCTCTTTCTGGATCGCAATAAGCTTGGCCGAGTACGAGCCGTAAGCCGCCGATGCGGCTGCCGGCAACCTACCGGCCTTCGATGAATCTTTCTTCCCGAGCCGTTCGATTTCCTTTTCCAGCAAGGCGGCTTCATCGCGCTGCTTGTCCTTCTTTGCGCTCTCGAGCAATTCATTGACGCGCTGGAGATAACCCATGGCGGCGACTTCCACTTCCTCGGTTTGATTCTTCTGCAGCGCGGCCAGGGCCTTCTCGTACCGGCTCCTGGCCTCCGTCGCGGCGGCCGGCAAGGGATCATCCGCAGCGGTTACGGGAGAAGTGCTAACAAAACAAAGGAACAGCAATGGGCGCAGCATGGCGTGGGTCCGACTGACTCGAGGAAAACTGCTATGCGATTGAAGAAATGATAACGCTCGTTCGATATTCCAACAACTAATAATTACCGGTTTAGGCCGCGAGGCGGTGTCGAGCGTGCTACGCGGTTTCAACGGTGCGGCCAGGCGAGATTCTCCCGGTCCAGCCGCGGGCGGCGCCCTGCAGTTGCCGCATCAACGAGGCCGCTCGATCCGCCGATTCCACAATCGCGAAAACCGCCGGTCCCCACGAACTTTGCCCCACCCCGGCCACGCCTAACTTGCGCAGGCAGTCGATGATCTCCGCGATGGCCGCGCTGGAATAGGGCCCGCCCTGAGCAGCCGCGAACGGTTCCCCCGCCCGCCGATTGAACTCGTAAACCGCTTCGCCGAAGTCCGTGAGATGCCCCGCTTCCGCCGCGGGGACGATCCGCTGCAGCATGATATCCGTGAGCGTTGCCGTTAGCGAATCGGAGGGCGACCCGGTTCCCGCGGCGGCGAACGCTTGCTCCTCGCGGCCGCCGTGCCACGCTGCCTCCCCTTGCGGCACGAACACCGCGACGCGCCACGCCTCCGGCAAAGTTAAAGCACGGAAGAGCGGCGCGACCGGTTCGCCAGGCAACTTGCCCATCTCGACGATCAGCCCGCCGCGATCGAAGCCGTGGACGCCGATCGCCGACCGCTGGCCGCGGCCAACTCGCTCGGCAAGCTCGACCGCTGCGATCCCCGGTTGGCCGAGTTCCGCAGCGATGGCCAGGCCGACTGCCAAACCGAGCTGCGTGCCGACGCCGAGGCCGGTGTGCTGCTCGGGGCAGCGCTCGACGAGCACCTGCAGCGGCGGCGACTCAGTGCGGCCAGCCAGGAAACGATGGGCGAATTCCTGGGCTCGGCTGGCGAGCATTCCCTCGAATTGCCAGGCCGCCGCCGGCCGCGCCGACACCACCACGCCCGGTCGATCGATCATGAGTCCGACGCCGCCGAACGATCGCCCGCTCCTAGAGACATCGCCGAAGGGGACATGCAATAAGCCGAAGTGCAGCCGGCTCGGGGCCGTGACGCGGGTCATCGCGCGGCCTCCCGAGCCAGCCGCGATTCCAGGAAGTTCATCGCTTCGAATTCCGCCGGGCCGCCGGTCTTATCGACAACGCGGCGCAGTTTGACGAACTCGGCGGCGATCTCCGCGTGCGGGATCAGGTGCAATCGCGTGGCGAGGATGGCCGCCTCGACGACGGCGTGCTTGGCCCGGTTGAAGCCCCAGAAATCGCGATGGCGGCCGACGTGCACCACCTCCGCATCAATGTGAATGCGCTCGCGCGAATTGTCGATCGATCGCACGCGGAATTCGTAGGAGCGGCAGGCGTCGGCGAGCACGAAGCCCTGAATGGCAACTGCGGCAACGAGCGGCGGAAGCGGGTCAATGGCGCCGAGCGCCGCCCGCGCAATCAAGAGCGCATCGTCCGTGACGTGGACGACGCCTTCCGAATGCGCGACCAGGTTGCGATAAGTCTGCGAGGTGGGAAACGGTCGGAGCACGAAGCGCGCGAAGTTCCCCTCGACGCTCGGCCCCATCGGGGCCAGGTGCGGCGAACCATCGGTGTTTCGCGTGGTGACCAGGCTTTCGAGAATCATGGCGTTAGGCCACCCGTTGCAACGGGTGGGCTTGCGTTGCTTTACAGCGCTCTGAGCAACCCAGCGGCTTTGTGGAGCGTTTCTTCGTATTCGCGGCGCGGGTCGGAGTCGTCAACAATGCCGCCGCCCACGGGAAACTGCAGCCAGCCGCGGCCCGCCGTGAACGTCCGGATCAGGATATTGCTATCCATTGCGCCGTCGAAGCCGATGAAGCCGAGCGAACCGCAATAAGGGCCGCGGGCCGTCGGCTCCAGTTCGGCAATGATCTGCATGGCTCGTACCTTGGGCGCCCCGGTGACGGAACCGCCGGGGAACGCCGCTCGCAGCAGGTCCATCGGCCCGTACTCCGGGCGCAGTTGGCCGCGCACTTCGGACACCAGATGATGCACGTAGCGGAAGCTCTCCACCTCGCAGACCGTGGGAACGCGGATGCTGCCGTAATCGCAGACGCGGCCGAGATCGTTGCGCAACAAGTCGACGATCATGACGTTTTCGGCGCGGTCCTTGGCATTGGAGCGGAGTTCCTCGATGAGGATGGCGTCCTCGGCGGGCGTTCGGCCGCGCGGCCGCGTTCCCTTGATCGGCCGCGTTTCCACCGCGCCGTTCTCCACCTTCAAGAAGCGTTCCGGCGAGGCGCTGAGAATCTGGAAGTCGCCAAGGTCGAAGTAGGCGGCGAACGGGGCCGGGTTGAGATGCCGCAGCCGGGCATAGAGCTCCAGCGGATGCTCGCGGAGCGGAGCGAGCAGCCGTTGCGAAAGGTTGACCTGATAGCAGTCGCCGGCGCGAATGTAGTCGACGACTTTGGCCACGGCGGCTTCATAACCCGCGCGGTCGAAGTTGCTGGTGACGCCGGGAAAGCCCGGCAGCGGGAACTGCGGCGCGCGAATGGACTGCTTCCTGGGCGGGCGGGCTGCGTATCCTCCCTGATTCTTTCTTGGAGTTGCCAGTACTTCCAGGAGTTCCCGTATAGACGCCTCGGCTCGTTCCCGCGGCGCGTCCTTCTCCGGATAACCCGAGGCGACAATCCAGGCGCGCCCTTGCACATGATCGAAGCTAATGACCCACGGATATGTCAAAGTGCACTGGTCGGGAAGCTGGAACTCGTCGATGCGCGGCCGGGGGATGCGTTCCAGCTCGTGGCACAGTCCATAACCGAAGAGCCCGGCGACACCGCCCTGAAACGGCGGCAGCCCTTCGATCCGCGTTTGTTGGAACCGTTCCATGCCATCGCTGCGAATTCCTTGCGCCGCCACATAGGAATAGCGGCCGCGGTCGCCGTGCCGTTCGGAAGAATCGAGAAAGAGCAGGTTGGGAAGATGAGCCAGTTGCCGGGCGACGCTCCACGGATCGGGAGCGGGAACCAGTGCGACGGCGAGCGGGCCGTCGGCCGGGCCCTTCACCGGAACCGCGTCGAAATGCAGCGGCGCGTCGACGACTTCCATACCGGAAGTATACGCCGCGGCAATCGCTTCACTCGGCGAGCACGGCCTGCACCGCCAGGTTGTCCAGGGCTTGATCGAGAATGGCGGTGAGGCCGGCGCGAATCGCATCGCGCTCCGTCAATCGATTGCCGTTCTTTTGCACGGTCAAGTCGCCGGCGATGGCCTTTTCGACGAGAGCATCGAGAATGGCTGGCCGGTCGCGTTGGCCGTCGAGCAACGGCAGCAGCCGCAAATCGAGGTCGCTGAGTTTGACGAGTTCGTGGCGGCGATTGGCGGCCCAGGCAGCGCCGAGAGCGACCCGTTCGCGCGCCGACGCCGTCGCCCTCGGCTTCTCCCCCGCCTTCCGCGCCACTGGTATGGGAATCGCGCTCAGCTCGATGAGATCGGATGAAATGTACGTATTGACGAGCCCGAGCGCGAGCACCTTGGCATCGTCCTCGGCGCCGGCCGCGTCGTCCGGGTTGCCGCCGAGCAGTGCCCGCGCGGCCCGGCGAAGATCGTCGAAGGCGATGGTGCCCGGCCAGCGTTCCCCGAGCGCCTTCATGGCGGCTTTCAATAGCGGCCGGTTCGTCGACAGCGACATGCCGCTCCGCGTCTGGTACTGTTCGGTCTCTTCGGAATGGATGTTCGGTTCGGTCTTGCCAGCCGGGCGGCCGCACGACCAGACGTGCAGCTTGCGCAGGCAGAGCGGCTCGATTGTCCAGTTCGGCGCCGGCTTCACCAGCAGGGTTTCGCGGAACATCCGGTTGCGAAGGAAATCCATGTACTGTTCGGTTTGAATCTGATTCGGGGCGAGCGTTTTGAGGGTCTTCTGCACCTCGGGGCCGAAGTTGCCGGTAACCATGGTGGGCAGTCGGGCTTCGCCGAG
>Ga0134125_10010978_pt1 | contig 10159 bp, 10 predicted proteins | sample KB31751_FD_96464 | JGI IMG/M metagenome (GOLD analysis project Ga0134125, IMG submission 96464) | Terrestrial soil microbial communities with excess Nitrogen fertilizer from Kellogg Biological Station, Michigan, USA - KB3-175-1 | ecosystem: Environmental > Terrestrial > Soil > Unclassified ... | reverse complement strand
TCGCAGCACGCCGCCGACGGCCGGGTCGTGATCATGCCCTCGTTCGAGGACGTGCGCGCCGACAAGAAGAAGTACGCGCTCGCCTCGCGCATCCTGCACTTCGAGACCAACCCGCGCAACGCGCGTCCGCTGCTTCAGCGCGATCGCTTCGATCTCGGCGGCGTCTGGTTCAATCCGCCGGCGCTGCCGCTGGAAACCGCGGACATGGACGAGCTCTACGACCTGCCCTTCAACCGCGCGCCGCACCCGATGTACGGCGACGCGTCGGTGCCGGCGTTCGAGACCGTCAAGAACTCGCTCGTGATCATGCGCGGCTGCTTCGGCGGCTGCACCTTTTGCAGCATCACCGAGCACGAAGGACGCGTCATCCAGAACCGCTCGGCCGACAGCGTCCTGCGCGAGCTGCGCGCCATGCGCCGTCAGGGAGAGTGGAACGGCGTCGTCAGCGATCTCGGCGGCCCGACGGCGAACATGTACCAGATGCGCTGCGAGGACGAGAAGTACGAGTCGCGCTGCCGTCGCCTCTCGTGCGTGCATCCCGACATCTGCAAGCACCTCAAGACCGATCACGGCCCGCTCATCGATCTCATGAAGCGCGTACGCGAGGAGCCGGGCGTCAAGCACGTGCACATCGCCTCGGGCGTGCGCACCGATCTGGTGGTCGACGGCACGCGCGGCGCCGAGTACCTCGACGCGCTCACGCGCCATCACGTCGGCGGGCAGCTCTCGGTCGCGCCCGAGCACGTCTCGGAAGACACGTTGCGCCTGATGAAGAAGCCGCCGATCGAGAGCTACGATCGCTTCACCGAGGCGTTCCGCTGCGCGTCCGAGGCCGCGGGCAAGGAGCAGTACCTCATCCCCTACTTCATCAGCGGCCATCCGGGCTCGACGCTGCACGACATGATCGCGCAGGCGCAGTACCTGAAGAAGAAGGGGTATCGCCCGCGCCAGGTGCAGGACTTCATCCCCACGCCGATGTCGCTGGCGGCGACCATGTACCACACCGGCCTCGATCCGATCACCATGAAGCCCTGCTACACCGCCAAGGGCCTGCGCGAGAAGCGCATGCAAAAGGCGCTTCTGCTTTATTGGGATCCGGAGCAGCATGATCTCGTACGCGAGGCCCTGACGCTCGCGGGTCGCACCGATCTCATCGGCACGCGCCCCGAGTGTCTCGTGCCGCCGGCGCCGCATCGTCGACCGCCGGTTCGCAAGCACGCGCCGGTGCGGGCGCGAAGGAGGGCGTCATGAGCAAGCTCGCCTACGACACGCGCGGCGAAGGGCCGGTGCTCGTCTTGTTGCACGCGTTCCCGTTCGATCGCCGCATGTGGTCCGAGGAGATCGCGCGCCTGTCCGACGTGCGCCGCGTCGTCGCCGTCGACCTGCGCGGCTTCGGCGGATCGCCGCTGTGGGGCGAGCCGACCGTCGACGAGCTCGCCGACGACGTCGTGCGTACGCTCGACGAGCTCGGCGTGCCGATGGCGTCGGTGTGCGGCATGTCGATGGGCGGCTACGTCGCGCTGTCGCTGGCGGCGCGGCACAAGGCACGCCTGGCCGCGCTCGTGCTCGCCGATACGCGCGCTGCCGCCGACTCCGACGTGGCGCGGCTCGCGCGCGAGGCGACCATGCGCCAGGTGCGCAACGACGGACCGGCTGCGTTCCTCGACGGCGTGCCCGAGCGCATGCTCTCGCGCCACGCGACCGACGATCTACGTCAGCGCGTGCGCGATCTGTGCGTCGATCGTACCGACACGATCCTGGCGGCGACGCGCGCGCTCGCGCATCGGCCCGATCGCACGCCGATGCTGCCGTCGATCGACTGCCCGACGCTGCTCGTATGCGGCGGTGAGGACACGACGTCGCCGGCGCCCGAGATGCGCGCGCTCGCCGAGCGCATCCCCGACTCCGAGTTCGTCGAGATCGCCGGCGCGGGACACCTGTCGAACCTCGAGGCGCCCGATCGTTTCGACGAAGCCGTGGCGCGCTTTCTCGCCGCGCACGATCTCTAGTCGTCGTCGTCGCTAGTTCGGCAGATTCACGAGCGTGCCCGACGCCAGCCGCAGGTTGTGGAAGCGCGGCTGGTAGCTGCAGGTCGCGCCGCCACCGTCGGCGCTCGAGCAGTCGTTGAGCGTGGCCGTCACGGTCACCGCCACGCGCGGCGCCTTCTGCGCGATCAGCGTCGAGACCAGCGTGCCGTCGCCATAGCTCGTGTACGTGAAGCCCTGGCGGACGAGGCGCAAGGTCCCGTGCGTCGCCGTCGTCGCCACCATGTTCGACGGCACGCCGCCGAGCATGGTCGCGTAGTAGTTGCTGCCGTCGGCGAGCTGCTCGCGCTCGATGTCGAAGGTCTGGATGCTCTGGACCGCGCCGGGATCGCGCACGCTCATCAATAGATGCGTCTGCCCCGGCGGCGCCGACACGAGGTCGTAGTCGACGAGCATGTCGAAGTCGCCATCGAGGAAGAACTGCGCGGTCGGGCCGACCGAGTAGAGCCCGAGCTGCTGCAGGCTGCCGTTGAAGTCGAGGTTCTCGCCGAGCCCGACGCCGGCGAGCGGCACGAAGCTCGACGGCGAGGTCGAGGTCGCGCCCCACATCGGGTTGACCGAGCCCGACTCCATGCCGTCGACGGTGCAGCCGCACGGGCAGGCGAACACGGCCAGCGACGTCTGCACGCCGCTGAAGCTGGGGAACGTCAGGTTGGTGCAGACCATGTCGCCCGAGCGCGACAGATCGTGGACCTCGGCGAACATGTCGTCGCCGCCGGCTCCCATGTCACCGGAAGCGGTGGTGGTGTCGTCGCCGCAACCGCCCGCCACGAGCGCGAGCACGAGCAAGAACCGCATGCGGCGACGGTATCAGACTACTCGGCGGCGGTCACGTCGGCGTCGGCCTCGAGGTAGACCGCGCCGTTCGACAGCTTGGCGACGCCGTCGACCGACCAGCAGGTGCCGAGGCAGGCCGCCTGCACCGTCGCGGTCGTGCTCGCGCCCACGCGCGAGACCTGAATGTCGACGTTGAGCGGCGCGGTGTGCACGGTGCCCAGCTTGTAGACCGAGCCGTCGGCGAGCACCGCCGACCAGTCGAGCGACAGCGGCAGCATCGCGCGCACCTCGAGCGCGTCGACCTGATCGTGGACGATCTCGGCGTGGGTCGCCGGCGCCGAGACCACCAGGTTCTTCAACGCCAGGCCGTTCGGCGGCAGCGCATCGGCGGAGATGTTGACGTCACCGAGCGGCAACGAGACGGCGTCGAGCCAGGCACGTCCGTCCGCCGTGTGCAGCTTGACGATCGGCTGATGCACGTTCAGCGCGACCTGGGTCGCCGAGGCGAATCCGCCTTCGATCGTGAAGCTCACGTTCGAGTCCGCGACCGTGCTGGTCGCTACCGCGACCGGCTCAGCCAGGGATCCGTTCGTCGCCGGATGCCCTTCCGCGCACCCCGCCGCCGCCGCAATGCATCCAAGCAAAAACAAGCATTTCACAGCCCACCTCCGGTTTGATGTGGGCTGATGTAGTCATTTTGACGCTCGATGTCAAGGGATAATGGTCGGACCAGTGAAGGCTAGGAAACGCCGAGGAGCTTGCCGAGCGCGCGCAGGTGGGTGCGGGCGGTCTCGAGCTGCTCCGCGGCGCTGCGCAGCGACTCGCCGACCACCTGTACCGACTCGGCCGGCGCCGTGAGCAGGCCGGCTTCGTCGTTGGCCGCGCGCAGCGAAGCGCGCAGCTCGGCGAGCGTGTCGCCGAGCGCGATGGCGGCGTCGGCGGCCGCGGGATCGGCCGACGGTCGCGCGCTCGACGCCATCTGCACGGCGTCGGCGGGACGGGCGCGGCGCAGCTGGCCTTCGAGATCGGCGACGCGGCCGCGCAGCAGCTGCAGCTCGCTGTCGTCGCGCGTGCTCTCCTCGGCGGATGGCTGGCCACCGCGCATGCGCTTCAGATCCGCCTGCACCTGATCGAGCTTGCGCTTGAGCGTCGACGCCTCGCGCGTGGCCTCTTCGAGCGCGCGCTCGACGTCGTTGCGCTTGAGGCGCTCGTTCTTCAGCTCCTCGGCGAGGCTGCCTTGCGCGCCGGTCATGGCGTGCGGCCCAGCGACGGCACCGCGAAGGACGGCGTTGGGCCCGACCTGCACTTCGCCGCGCAACGGCGGCGGCGGCATGGTGGTCGCGAGCGGCGGCGGTGCCACGCTCGGCGGCGACGGTGCGGGTGGCGGCGGCGCAGTCGAAGCCATCGGCGGAGGCGGCGCGGGCGGCGGCGCCATCACGCCCGAGCCGACGGGCGGCGTCCCCGAGCGCGCGGGCGGCATGCTGCCCGTCGACATCGGCGGCATGTTGCCGGTCATGCGCGGTGACGTGTCCGGCATCAGGCGCAAGACGAGCGAGCCGCAGGTGACGGTATCGCCGGGGCGGAAGGGCGCCTTCTGCACCTTGTCGTTGCCCACGTAGACGCCGTTGGAGCTGCCGAGATCTTCGATCCAGTAGTTGCCGTCCCAGAAGATGCGCGCGTGGCGGCGCGACACCATCGCGTCCTGGGTCTGCACCTGACACTCGGTCGCGCGTCCAACGAGAATCGGCTCGGAGCCGAGCAGGAGAGTTTTATCCATGCCGTCCGAGTCGTGATAAATGAGCTTCGGCATCGACGAACGCAGCCACACTATCATGAAAAAACCGAGCCCGCTGTTGGTTGCCGCGTACGCGCCGGAGCTCGGCGTGCTCGACGGGCGCGCGGTCGGCGTCGGGTTGATCGCGGCGGCCGCGGGGACGGAGCGCGCGATCGCGGAGGCGCGGCCCGAGCGGATCGTTCTGGTGGGGACGTGCGGCGTATTGCCCGGGGTGGAGCACGCGATCGGATCGATCGTGGTGGTGGAGCGCGCGCGGCTGATCGTGCGGCCGGGCGAATACGTGCCGGGGATCATGCCGGTGGAGGCGGCGGCGGACGCGGCGTGGGCAGCCGAGTGCGCGCGCGCGATCGGCGCGCCGCTGGTGACGGCGGCGAGCGGCGTCGGGATCACGTCGTCGGACGAGGAGGCGCGGCGGCTGGCGGCGGAGGCGGCGGTCGAGCACCTCGAGAGCTTCGCGGTCCTGTCGGTGGCAGCGGGACGCGTGCCGGCGACGGCGGTGCTGGCGGTAGCCAACGTCGTCGGCGCAAACGCGCACGCCGAGTGGAAGGCGAACCGCGCGCGCGCCGAGGCGGCCGCGGCGGCGGCGATCGCGAAGCTGCTTTAGGGCGCGAAGGCGACGTCGCCGACGAGCGCGGCGATGGCGCGGCGGCCGTCGTCGCCGTAATCGAGCGTGTCGGCGTTGGCGTAGAGCGCGAGGTACTCGTCGGCCTGCGCGCGCGACAGGCCGCGATCGCCGGCGAGCTCGTCGAGCGCCTGGTCGCGATGATCGAGCGCGTAGGCGATGCTGGCGCGGATCATGGTCGAGGCGCGCGCGATCGTGTCGTCGCCGAGGGCGCGCTTGATGACGTTGCCGCCGAGCGGGATCGGGAGGTTGCGGGTGCGCTGCCAGAATTGGCCGAGATCGCACACGAGGTGCAGCCCGCGCTCGCCGTACGTGAGGCGCCCTTCGTGAATCAGCGCGCAGGCGTCGACGGCGCCGTCGGCGAGCGCGGCGAACGCGCGCTCGAGCGGCGCCGAGGGCACCTCGATCTGTACCGCGCCGGGCGCGGCGAGCGCGACCAGCCGCGCGCAGGTGGTGGTCGCGCCGGGGACGCCGACGCGCAGGCCGCGCAGCTCGTCGACGGCGAGCGCGCGGGGAGCGACGATCACCGGGCCGTAGTTGCGACCGACCGAGCCGCCGTGCGGCAAGAGGAGCCAATCGCGCGCCAACGACGGAACCGCGGCGATCGAGACGGCGACGACGTCGTGCACACCGTCGCGCGCCCAGCCGTTGAGCGTGGCCGTGTCGGAGCGGACATGCTCGGCGCCGTCGAAGCCGAAGGCGCGCGGATCGAGTCGGCCCGTCGCCAGCGGCCAGAACATGAAGGCGTCGTCGAGATCCGTCGAATACGCGAGCGACAGCTTCATGACTCGTCCTCCGGGTGGAACAGGGTCTTCATCGGCTGCGGATCGACGGGCTGGCCGCTCGACAGCATCATCAAGAGGCCCTCGCCGATGCGCGACAACGTGAGCAGCGACGAGATCCGGCCGTCGATGAACTTGATGCGACGCTTGAGGTCGCCGTCGGCGCCGCCGCGCAGCTTGGCGAGCTTGGCGCGCGCGGTCTCGAACGATTCGATCGCGGCGCGCACGTACCCGAGCTCGCGCTCGCGGAACACGCGCGTCACCATCTTCCAGATGCTGGTCTCGGGCTCGTAGAAGTCGCGGCGCTCGCCGGGGCGCCACGCTTTTTTGACGACGCCCCACTTCTGCAGATCGGCGAGCGCCATCGACACGGCGCCGGCGGACGCTTGCAGCCGTTCGCCGAGCTCGGCCGCGGGCAGCGGCTCGGGCGAGAGATAAAGGATCGTCCACAAGCGGCCCATGACCGCCTTGAAGCCCCAGAACTCCATCAGCCCGCCGATCACCTCGGCGATGCGGAGCTCCGCGGCGCGGATGTCGTCGTCTGCAGTTGGCATGCGTTCGTGCATGATAGCGGCTTTGGCGCGCGTCGGCCGAGCGCCGGCGCGAGGCGCGCCACGGCGCGGGCGAGCGCGGCCACCTCGTCGGGCGGCAGCGCCTGCGGGCCGTCGCTGCGGGCGCGGCCGGGCTCGGCGTGGCACTCGACGATGAGCCCGTCGGCGCCGGCGGCGAGCGCGGCGCGGGCCAGCGGCTCGACGAGGGCGCGGGTGCCGGCGGCGTGCGACGGGTCGGCGATGACCGGCAGGCCAGTGCGCAATTTGGCGAGCACGAGGCCGCCGAGATCGAGCGTGGCGCGCGTGCCGGGCTCGAAGCTGCGGATGCCGCGCTCGCACAGGATCACGCCGGGGGCGCCGCCGTCGAGGAGATATTCGGCGGCGGCGAGCCATTCGTCGACGGTGGCGCCGAAGCCGCGCTTGAGCAGCACCGGGCGACCCGCGCGGGCGGCGGCCTTGAGCAGCGACGAGGCGGCCATGGTGCGCGCGCCGATCTGGATGAGCTCGCAGTGCTCGGCGACGCGCGCGACGGCGGCTTCGCTCGTGGCTTCCGAGACGACGGCGAGGCCGAAGTCGTCGGCGACGCGGCGAAGCAGCGGCAGGCCGTCGTCGCCGAGGCCCTGGAAGGCGTACGGCGAGGTGCGCGGCTTGAAAGCGCCGCCGCGGAGGAAGCGCGCGCCGGCCTGCTGCGCGGCGGCGGCCGCGGCGACCAGATCGGGCTCGTTCTCGACGGCGCAGGGGCCGAGCATCAGCGTCCACTCGTCGCCACCGACGGCGAGCGGGCCGACCGGCGTGTCGATGGTGACGGGGCCGCGCGCGGCGGCGACGCGTGGGTTGGGCTCGTCGGCGTCGAGGATCGACTCGACGGCGTCGAGGGCGGCGATGCGCGCGACGGCGGCGTCGTCGAGCGGCGCGTGCGGGCCGACCACCTCGACGGCGACGCGGCCCGAGCCGCGCACGGTGCGCGCCGAGGCGCCGGCGCGGGCCAGCTCGGCTTCGACGGCGCGCGTCTCTACGCGCGAGGCGCCGGCGCGAAGAAGGACGATCATCGCACCGCCTCCACGATGGCGCAGACGGCGAAGGCGAGGCTGACGTAGCCGTTGAGATCGAAGAAGGCCTTGTCGATGCGCGACAGGTCGTTCGGCGAGACGATGCGCTGCTCGTAGGCGAGCGTGGCGGCGATGACGGCGACGCCGAGGCCGTAGACGAAGCCGAGGTGCAGGAGCACGCCGAACGCGACCAGGCCGGCGACGGCGACGACGTGCAGCGCGCGCGAGATCAAAAGCGCGCGGGCGACGCCGAAGCGCGCGGGGATCGAGCCGAGGCCGCGGGTGCGATCGAAGGCGACGTCCTGCGTGGCGTAGATGATGTCGAAGCCGCCGACCCAGGCCGCGACGGCGATGGAGAGCGCCAGCGGGGCCCAGCCGAAGCCGTTGGTGATGGCGATCCACGCGCCGGCGGGGGCGCCGCCGAGGCAGACGCCGAGCCAGAGGTGCGTGGCCCAGGTGAAGCGCTTGGCGAGCGAGTACCCGCAGAGGATGGCGAGCGCGATCGGCGAGAGCAAGAGCGGCGTGCGGCCGAGCAGCGCCGCGGCGGCGACGAAGGCGAGCGCCGCGCCGACGGTGACAGCGACCGCGCCGCCGAGCGAGACGGCCCCGCGCGGGAGCTCGCGGTTGGCGGTGCGCGGGTTGGCGGCGTCGATGCGGCGGTCGGCGACGCGGTTGAAGCCCATCGCCGCGGTGCGCGCGGCGGCGACGGCGACGATGATGAGCGCGAGGCGCGCGAGCGAAAAGGGCACGGCGCCGTGGCGCCACGCGAGGGCGGCGGCGCCGAGCGCGAACGGCAGCGCGAAGATGGTGTGCGGCAGCGCGACCAGGCGCGCGTAGCGTCCGAGGCCGCGCGCGGCCGAGGGCGAGGGCGAGCGCGCGGCCGAGGGCGAGCCCGCGGCGCTGCGATTGGCGAGCGGTGCGCTCATCCGATCCTCTCGACGGGGGCGTCCGCCCCTTCATGGGCGATCCAGGCGAAGGGATCGCGCACGCCCTGCTGATCGTCGCCGAGCGCGATCAGCCCGGGCTGCTTGCCGACCGAGAGCGCGCCGAGGTGCGGCGCGTTCAGCGCCGTCGCGCCGCCCGCCGTCGCCGCGCGCACCAGCCACTCGGGCTCGACGCCGGCGCGCGCCAGCGCCTGCACGTCGCCGAGCACGTCGAGCGTGGGGCACGACGCGAGCGAATCGGTGCCGAGCGCGACGCGCAGACCGGCGGCGCGGATGCCGCCCGTCGGGGGCAAGCGCCGGCCGATGTGCAGGTTCGAGCGCGGGCAGAGCACGGCGATGCAGCCGTAGCGCGCGGCGCGGTCGAGCGACTCGGCGTCGGCGACGGTGAGATGCACGAGCAGCGTGCCCGGGCCGAGCACGCCGAGCGAATCGAGCCACGCGATCGGGCGCACGCCCGGCACCGCCATCGTCGGCATCGCGTCGCGCTCGGCGAGGAAGTCGGCGAACGGCCCGCCACCGTCGACGAGCCAGGCGGCTTCGGCGGGATCTTCCTCGACGTGGATCGACGCCAGCCGCCCGCCGTTGCGCGCGGCGAGCGTGCGCAGCGCCGCCGGGCCGCAGCTGTAGGTGGCGTGCGGCGTCTCCCGTCCGTGCGATGGCGACGGCGCCGGCTCGCCGCGCGGCGCGATGCGCTCGGTGAGCACGCGCGCCTCGATGCCCGCCTCGGCCCAGATCGGCGCCGTGCCGCCGTCGTTGGAGATGTCGACGACACCGACGGTGCCGCGCGCCGCCATCGACTTGGCCGCCGCGCGCGCGATCGCGACGTTGGTCGGCGTGCGCGAGGCGAGCAGGCGCCGCACCCACGGCACCAGGCCGTCGCCGCCGGGCACGCGCACGTGCGACAGCTCGAGGTGCGTGTGCGCGTTGACGGTGCCCGGCATGATCACGCCGTGGTGCTCGACGATCTCGCCGAGCTCGCTCAGCGCCGCGCGCGGGCCCACGGCGGCGACGCGATCGCCGTCGAGCGCCACGGCGCCGTCGCGAATCGGCGGCGCCGAGATGGGCACGACCCATGGCGCGGCGTGGACGATCATGCGCGCGTCCCCGTCACGCATGCGCGCGTCCCCGTCACGACGTGAGCCTTCCGTAGCGCATGTCGCGCCGCACCGGCGTGAAGCCGGCCGCGCGCACGTGCCGCTCGATGCCGGCGACGTCCATCTGGTAGATGGTGCCCGCCGCCGACACCACGTTCTCCTCGAACATCACCTGTCCGAAGTCGTCGGCGCCAAAGTGCAGCGCCGCCTGTCCGACCGCCGCGCCCATCGTCGGCCACGAGGCCTGCAGGTGCGGAATGTTGTCGAGCGCCAGGCGCGCCGTCGCCAGCGTGCGCAGGTACGCGTGCGCGCTGCCGTCGCCGCCGGGCAGGCGCGTGTTGCCCGGCTGGAACGGCCAGCAGATGAACGCCGTGAAGCCGCCGGTCTCGTCCTGCAGATCGCGCAGCTTCAGGAGGTGCTCGGCGCGCTCGGGCAGCGTCTCGCCGCAAGCGAACATCATCGTCGACGACGAGCGCAGCCCGAGCCGATGCCCGACGCGC
>Ga0134125_10010976_pt1 | contig 10159 bp, 10 predicted proteins | sample KB31751_FD_96464 | JGI IMG/M metagenome (GOLD analysis project Ga0134125, IMG submission 96464) | Terrestrial soil microbial communities with excess Nitrogen fertilizer from Kellogg Biological Station, Michigan, USA - KB3-175-1 | ecosystem: Environmental > Terrestrial > Soil > Unclassified ... | reverse complement strand
CCAGATGCTTCGAGTCCATCCCAGCAGAATGGCGGCAGACAGTATGGGAATGCTGGCATAGGCCCAAGCGGGCATCCTTTTGTTTGAGAAGAACCATTGCGCAAGCAGTAGCGAGAGGACGCTCAACTGGAGCGCGCCGAAGGTCATCCAGTGGCTTTCGAACCCAGTTATGCGCCGCCCCACATAAGTGAAGTAGAAACTCTGCCGGGTGTGCTCGGCAGTCTGATATTTCCAAACGAACTGAACTAGCGCCCAAATTCCGGACGCGGATGCGGCGGCCGCCCAGGCTGCCATCAACCAATAAACTTTTGAAAACTGCGTCCGGAACACGCCGTAAATCAGCGGAATAAATAGGAATACAAAAAATTTCCGGATTTGCGCGCGCCCACCCCATGGATCGGGGGATAACACATCCGCAAGCGCGGTCCATAAAAAGAACAACCCCAATGGAATCCAGATGCGTGGAAACGGAAGCTTCTGACGGAAGATCAACAGCAGGACAATGCCGAGCCCGAGAAACATCTGGCTGGCCGCGATGGAGATCTGAATCAGGCAGGCTGCCAGAATCGCCACAATCAACAACACGCGATCCTGAATTTCCTCGCTGACCACCATGAAAGCCCCAGTATGACAGAATGAAAGGCGAAACCTTGCCATGCAGGTCTACCTTTTGAGGCACGGAATCTCGGAGGAAGGCCGTGCCGGCCTGAGTGATGCGGACCGTGCCTTAACGGCGGAAGGACGGCGCAAGCTTCGTCAGATTCTTCAAAGAGCCGCCCAAGCGGATGTGAAGCCAGACCTGATCTTAAGCAGTCCTTTGAAGCGGGCCCTCCAAACCGCTGAAATCGCGAAGGAAGTTTTTTCCTACAAAGATGAAATACTACGCACCAAAGCACTGCTGCCCGGCGCGAGCGCCGAACAGGTCTGGGACGAGATCCGCGTCCATAAGGCCGAGGCATCACTAGTGCTGGTGGGCCACAACCCGCTGTTCGATACCTTGGCTGGGTATCTGCTTGGTCAGCCGGAGTTGCAGATGGATTTCAAGAAGGGCGCTATCTTACGGTTAGACCTGGAGAGCTTTTCCGGGCATCCGAAGGGAATTTTGCGCTGGTACTTGACTTCGAAGCTGGCAGCGAATCACGGTCAGGGTTGAATCCATGAGACTTCGAGAAGGGCGGAGTGGGATTATATCTGCGCGTTTCACATTCTTTCTGCTGATTATCGCGGCAGCCGCCGCCGGGCAGTCATCGATCCCAGGTACGCCGGCATCTGTTCCTGAGAAGCAGCCGTCGCCCATCCAATTCCAATCGCATGGCCTGGATTATGAGGCGCTGACAAAGAACGGCATTACGGTGATGTTCGCTCCGCTGCGGCAGCACATCAGCAGTTTCAATGTTGTGCAGGTGACCGTCACGAACGGATCGCTGGTGTCCTGGACGGTGAAAGCAACCGATTTCAGCTTCACACGCCAGGATGGAACCCCACTGCCAACTGTATCGGCTGATTACGTGGTTGAGACGCTGCTTGCGAAGGCGAATCGGAACGACGTTATTAAATTGCAATTGCTTTATGAAGATAGTATTTACGCGCTTTCGAATTTCCGCTCCACCAATGGATACGAGCAGCGCCGGGAGGCGGCAATGGCGCAGTTTGTGAACAAGGGATTCAAGGCTGCGGCGGCTGCTTCCGCAATTACATTTGTCGCAACCAAGCTGCGGCCGGGAGACAGCACCGACGGGGCCGTTTTCCTTGAGAACCGCACGAAAGAGAAGCCTCTCGGTGCAGGCCGCTTTGTAGCCCATACTTGCGGCGAGATTTTCGGCTTTGAAACTTATGAGGAGTTAAAGAGCCGATAGTGTCTGAATTTCCTCAGGGTTTTGTCGATCTTCATTCGCATACGAACGAATCGGACGGAACCTTCACTCCGGCGGAACTGGTGGCGCTGGCCTTGCGGGTCGGTTTGGACGCGCTGGCTGTTACGGATCACGACACCATCACAGGCTACGAGAAAGCGGTTCCGATTGCGGAGCAGGCGGGGTTCGATCTGCTTTGCGGAATCGAGCTGAATACCAAGATGGGCGCGAACGATACGTCGGAAGGCCGGACCGCCCATATGCTTGCGTATTTTCCGGCTGGTTCGCCCTCCGGCGAGTTCAGGCAATGGTTAACTGTACAGCAGACCGCCCGAAGAACCCGGAACCGCAAGCTGGCTGAATCGCTGCAAAGCCGCGGAATCGACATCACACTCGCTGAGGTGGAGGCCCGCGGCCGCAGCCTTGCCGGGCGTCCGCACTTTGCGCGCATACTCGTCGACAAAGGTTATGCCAGGAATTCACAGGATGCGTTCGATCGATTCATCGGTGAGCAGGCGCCATGTTTCGTCGAGCGCGAAAGCATTTCCACCGAACGGGCGGTCGAAATCGTGCGCCGCTCGCACGGCATTCCCGTTCTGGCCCACCCGGTCCGGCTCGGACTTCCGCGCGACAGGGAAAGAGAAGCTATCCTCCATTTCAAAGATGCCGGGCTGCTCGGGCTCGAGATTTATCATTCCGAGCATCCACCTGCGCTGCAGGCGCATTACCGGCAGCTTGCGGAGGAATTAGACCTATTACCGACCGGCGGCTCGGATTTCCATGGAGCAATTAAGGCCGATATCCAGCTCGGCACCGGTCTGAATGGAAATGTTCGCGTGCCGCGTGAATTTCTGGATCGTTTGCGGGCTGTTCCGCGCTAATCTCAACCGGATCCTCGAACCCCGCTTGCGTACAATGAGGCGTGTCTGAAGCTCTTCCCAGACTGCGTTTCAACTTAGATTTTGCCCCTTCGCCCGACCCCTCGCGACCGGGCTTGTTCATTCGCGATCCTTACCATTATTCGGACGCCACCCTGCTTGTGCCGCCGCCCCTGGTGCAGGCGCTGGAATGTTTCGATGGCCGGCAAACCACGCTCGACCTGCGCTCGGAACTGGTTCGGATCACAGGCGAAATTCAGGTTGGAGAGCTTGAGAAGCATCTGTTCGATTCTCTGAACGAAGCCGGTTTTCTCGATAATGATCGATATCGGGAACTGAAAGCGAAGCGCGAGGCGGCGTTTGCCCTGGAGCCGCTGCGTGAGGCGGCCTTTGCGGGTTCGGCGTACCCCGAGGATCCCATACGGCTGGCGGATCTGCTTATGGGGCGCATCGGCAAACCACAAGGTGCGGGAGCGACGGTTGCGATTGCTGCGCCGCATGCCAGCCCGAATGGAGGTTGGGCCACCTACCGGGCGGCCTATCAATCGTTGCCATCCCCCGAAGAAGGGCGGGATCGGACTTTCGTCGTGCTCGGCACCTCGCACTACGGCGCGCCGGATCGGTTCGGACTGACGCGCAAGCAATTCGCAACGCCTTTGGGCGAAGCGCGCACCGATGTTGGATTGGTCGACGAACTCGCGGCGAACGCCGATGGCGCGGTACGAATGGAAGATTATTGCCATTGCGTGGAGCATTCGATCGAGTTCCAAATCATCTTCCTCCAACACATATACGGACCTGCCGTTCGCATTCTCCCCATCCTTTGCGGGCCGTTTGTGAAGAGCATTTACGAAGGCGGCCTGCCGGAAAATAACGAGGGAGTCGCGCGATTCTTCGATACCCTCGGCAACATCGCCGCGCGGGAAAGTAAGCGCCTCTTTTGGGTGCTTGGGATCGATATGTCGCATATCGGCCGGCGCTATGGAGATCCGATTCGTGCAAAGGCGAATATCGGCGAAATGGTCGCGATCGAACAGCGTGACCGCGGTCGAATTGCGCAAATCAACACAGGCGACATCCAGAGTTACTGGTCACTGGTGCAGGATGGGCACGACGATCTGAAGTGGTGCGGATCAGGACCACTGTACACATTTCTCAAGGTCATGCCCGGCCTGAAAGGTGAATTGCTGGATTATCATCAATGGCAGATTGATCCCGAGAGCGTTGTAAGCTTCAGTGCTCTGCGCTTCGGCCGGATTTAGAGAACCGTGCTGTTACTGTTGTCCGGCGCCGCCGCCCCACCAGTAACCTGGGCGTGTTCGAATCTTTAAGCCGGGCCGGTTGACATTGACCGTAATCGTGTGAAATCCGGGTTCATCCTTGTTGTTTGGAGAATAACTGAGCAGATATTGGCTATTCAGATTCTTGCCGATATCGGTGATTGCCGCTTCGAGTCCCTTCTCGGTCCCGAAGTTATACATGACGCCGCCGGTGAAATATGAGAACGCTTCGGCCGGAGTTTTCTTGAAAATATCGCGGATGGAGCGTGCTATGGGCGGTACCGCGTTCAGCCAGTTCCCGGTCTGCTGCTGAGCCACATTGGTCTGGCTGGTCGCGCCCGGATTGCGAGTGCTGGGAAGCGCTTCGGGCGGTATGCCCCCGTTCGCGGGCCGCGGATAATCCGGTTTACTGAAAAAGGCGGTGCGCAACTTCGAGATATCGACACAGTAAACGATCACATTGTCGAACTGCATATCGCGCACGGTCTCTTGCAGATGCGCCTGGCTTCCTTTATCGACATTCCGGCTAAGCAGAATGATCACCCGCCGGCGTACATTTTGAGGATCATGGTGCTTCAGCATTTGATCGGCTTCGAGCACTGCATCAATCAAGGCTGCGGTGCTGGAGCCCGCATGAATTTTCTGCATCGCGTCGTCGAGAGTCGCCGGATCGCTCGTAAAATCCTGAATGTGCTGCATCCGGTGATCGAAGGCTAATACGGCTGCATCTCCCTCTGCGCCCGTTACCAGTCCTTGCAAAAGCACGCCGGTCTTCTTGATCATCGGAAGCACCGGTTCAATTTCGGAATTCGCTTGGATGACGAGAACAACTGACAAAGGCTGCTGGCTAAAATCCGCGGCAATCTTTTGCGGCTTGCCGTTATCAAGCAGCTCAAAGTCGGTGGTACTCAAGCCGTTGACATAGCCGTGACCATCCGGATCGAGCACCGTTGTAGGGACAAGGACATACCGGACCGGCATACGGATAGTCGTGCTATCCGTTGGCTCGTCGGCACGCGAACCTGGCGGCACTTCACTCTTGGAAGGAGGTTCAGGAGTAGTGGCCGGCAATTTCTTCGGCGCTGGCCCGAGTTGACCCGGCTGTGGCGGAGGGCCCGGAGGAAGTTGTCCGGGCGGCAAAGCCTGCGCAAATAGCGCTGTGGAAATTGCGGACAAGAGCGCGATGTGCTTGAATCGCCGAATTCCCATATGTTAGAGATGTTTCCGCATGGTGCTGAGTTTCTGTGCCGTTCCCAGTTTCGCATTAGGCCCGCAGACCGGCGTCTAATGTTCCGTTTTTCCATGTAACAGATCAACAATGTGCTCAACCAAGCCCTCAATCACTTGCAAACTATGTAAGGCGCCGCGGGGAGAGCCGGGCAGATTCACGATCAGCGATTGGTTTCGCGTACCGGCGATTGATCGCGATAGAACGGAATATTTCGTTTGCTCCATCCCTTTCGATCGCATCAGTTCGCTAATTCCCGGTATTTCTCGCTCCAAAACACTGCGTGTGGCCTCGGGCGTGATGTCGCGAAGCGCGACGCCGGTTCCGCCCGTCGTCAGGATGAGGGAAGCTCGTCGGTTATCGGCCCAAGCAATCAGTTGAGCGGCAATCGCGGCCTCATGATCCGGCACAACTGCGGCCGCCGCAATCGGCCAATTGAGTTCTTCACAGCGCCGGCGCAATGCGGGACCGGAAGTATCTTCGCGCGTTCCAGCCGCAGCGGAGTCGCTCACCGTGAGGATAGCCACTGCGATCATCGCGCACGCTTTCCACGCCGGTACGTTCCTGATTTACCGCCTGTCTTTTCGAGAAGATGGATTTCACGAATCTCGATCCCCTTATCGAGAGCTTTCGTCATGTCATAGATCGTGAGCGCGGCAACCGAAGCCGCAGTCATTGCTTCCATTTCAACGCCGGTTTGAGCGGCCGTTGACGCACTGGCGGTAATCTCGATTCCATCGGATTCGGTTCGAAACTCCACAGCTACGTGTGTGAGCGGCAATTGATGGCAAAGTGGAATCAGATCGGATGTCTTCTTGGCCGCCGCGATGCCTGCAATGCGGGCAATTTGCAGCGGATCGCCTTTAGCATTTTTCGGCAGCGCTCTGATAACCTCAGGCGACATCGAAACGAACGCCCGCGCTTTAGCGGTGCGGGCAGTGATCTTCTTTTCCGATACGTCCACCATCGCCACGTCTCCGGCGGACGTATAGTGAGAGAGCTTCTTACTCATGGTTTGAGCATGACGCGGATACTGTCACCCGTATCCCAGGTCTCGCGGTCATGATCGGCGATCAGAAACACATTCGCCTTCGCCAGGGCTGGTACATCACTTGAACCCTTCCATGGAATATGCCGCAGGCGCTGGCCATCCGGGCTCAGGCGCGCCGGCAGAAAGCGCGTTAGGCCCAGCTTGTGGCGGAAGGGCGCTTCGAACCGGGCCGACAAAAGTGGCAGTAGCGCCTCGCCGATACCGCCAAGCAGTTCCAACGCGGGCCGTGCAAACAACTGATACGTGATCAACGTTGAGCCGGGGTTTCCAGGCAGCCCGAAAACCGGTACATCGCCGCGCGTGCCGAAAGCGGTCGGTTGGCCGGGTTGTACGCGCACGCGTTCAAAGTGGAATTGAACGCCCAATTCCCGCAGGGCCGGTTTGACCAGATCGTATTTGCCCGCCGAGACGCCGCCGGTAACAAGCAGAAGATCGTGTTTCAGACCTCTTTCGAGCAGCGGTTGCAGTGCATCTCTCGTATCGCGGGCAACCGGAAGGATTTCGGCTTGTCCACCCGTAGAGCGCACCAGCGCGGCCAGCATGTAGGAATTGGAGTTGCGGATCTGGTGCGGCGCGGGCACCTCGCCAAGGCTTACAATCTCGTCACCTGTTGCGAGGATCGCAACAGAGGGCCGTCGAACAACATTGACGGAAGCTTTGCCGGTCATGGCAAGCGTCGCGATTTGGCTTGCGTCCAGGCGGGTTCCCGCGGAAATGAGGACCGATCCGGCTTCAGCTTCCGATCCAAGAGCGTTAATGAACTGCCCGGGCTCGGCGGAGCGGTCGATTTTGACTTTAGAGCCGTCTTGCAGTCGAACGATATGCTCCACCATTACAACCGCATCGGCATCATCCGGCACGGGAGCGCCCGTCATGATTTCGAGTGCCTCGCCCTCTGAAAGCGGCGATTGTTCCGGCTCGCCCGCACGAATTTCGCCGCGGACGCTCAACGTGCCTGGAACGTTTGCAGACTTCACCGCGAAACCGTCGCGCAGAGATCTGCGAAGTGTTGGATAATCACGATCGGCAAGAGCAGGCTCGGCAAGCACGCGGCCATAGGCATCCTCCAGCGGAACGGATTCGGAGCTGCTCTGGAACTTCAGAGACTGGACGGTCTGGATGACAATGCGCCGAGCTTCTTCAAAGGCGAGCGGAGCGGTGGATTGTGAGGCGGGCGGCACGTTTCGATAGTACAATCCCGCGGCTCCAGCCATGTCGAGAATCGGTCATTGGCTCCGACTGTCCTATGAAGTCGCGGAAATTGGCGCGACGATAAGAGGAGAAGAAATGAAATACATTTTGCTGATGGCCGCCCCGAAGGCGGGCTTCGATACATATCGCACGTGGTCAGAGAAGGACGTCCAGGCGCACTTCGCGGTCTTGACTGGCATCAATAAGGAGCTGAGTGAATCCGGCGAGTTTGTAGCCACCGAAGGCTTGGACTGGCCGGATCAAGCGAAGATTGTGCGCGCCGGGAACAATGGCGCGCCGGTCACGGACGGCGTTTTTCCGGAATCCAAAGAGTTTCTCGCCGGTTATTGGATTGTGGACGTCGAGAGCCCTGAACGGGCCTACGAAATCGCTGCCCGGATATCGAGTGCTCCTGGTCCCGGTGGGACAGCATTGGAGATGCCGATCGAAGTGCGGCGGATCATGACCAGGAAGCGCGACGAACTGGGGTGACGGACCGCTTGCTACACAGTTCTTCCGAGCATCTGTTACGCGAGCTCGCGCCCCAGGTGCTCGGTTCCGTTGTCCGCCGCTTCCATGACTTCGCCGCTTCCGAGGATGCGGTTCAGGAAGCGCTGCTGGCAGCAGCCGTCCAATGGCCGCGCGAAGGCGTTCCGGATAACCCTCGCGGCTGGCTGATTCAGGTTGCGGCGCGGCGCATAACCGACTACCTGCGAAGTGAAGCGGCCCGCCGGCGGCGCGAAGCCGAAGCGGCCCTTCAGCCCAGTTATGAGATGCCTACAACGGCTGTTGAGAATGAAAGCCATCAGGATGACACGCTGACTCTGGTCTTTATGTGCTGCCATCCTTCTCTGACTCCTTCATCGGCAATTGCTCTTACCTTGCGGGCCGTGGGCGGCTTGACCACGGCGGAAATCGCCAACGCATTCCTGGTTCCCGAGGCGACCATGGCCCAACGAATCAGCCGCGCCAAGCAGACTATTAAGGCCTCCGGCGTGCCATTCCGGCTTCCCTCCAATCAGGAGCGGGCTCAACGGCTCCGTGCCGTCCTGCATATTCTGTATCTGATCTTCAATGAGGGCTATACCAGTAGCATCGGTCCGCAGTTGCAGCGGCTCGAACTATCACATGAGGCCATCCGCCTAACTCGAGCCGTTCAGGCGTCTCTTCCAGAAGACGGCGAAGTCGCAGGATTACTGGCGCTCATGTTGTTAACCGACGCGCGCCGTGCGGCACGAACGGGACCGGATGGAGAGTTGATTCCGCTTACGAAGCAAGACCGCACATTGTGGGATCGGGCTGCGATCTCCGAGGGCGTTGCGCTCCTCACCGCCGCCCTATCCAACGGCTCGGTTGGCGCGTACCAATTGCAGGCTGCCATTGCCGCTGTTCATGACGAAACGGCCCGCGCAGAAGATACCGACTGGCCACAGATCCTGGCGTTATACGATCTCCTCAAACGCATGTCCAGCAATCCGATGGTGATGCTCAATCAAGCTGTTGCCGCTGCCATGGTGCATGGCCCGCCAAAAGGACTCGAACTGCTCCAAGCACTCGATTCCGACAGCAGAATTGCCGGCCATTATCGTCTCGCTTCCGTTCGCGCCCATCTTTTGGAAATGGCTGGCGATTATCATGGCGCAATCACGCAATACCAGATTGCCGCCAGCCGCACGACGAGCATACCCGAACGAAACTATCTGATAACGCAAGCGGCGCGGCTCAGCGAGAATACAGCGGGGCCAGTCGCTTAACCTGACCATTGCCCCCCATAAACTCCGTGATCCTCGATAGCATCTATTTAGTTGACGTTATGAAACTGAGATTTTTGTGCCTTCTTCTCTGCTAGGAGTTCTTCACCTGCGCCATTCCTCGGCTACTTTTTCCTGCTCGGAAATCGCGCCAGCGTGAAAACTCCCGTGTCGAACAAGGAGCCCTATTTCCCTGTAGGCCCCTGCTTTCTTATGGCCACGAATTCAAAAAATACTCAGATCACACAACCAGCAGACGACCTGAGCTTCCAACGCTTCGCCGCAGCGTTGCGCGTGCACGCGACAACTTTTGTGGAGAGCCGGAAAGGCGAGTAGCCACGCGATATTCGCGCAACAAAAGTAAGTAGCGTATTGAAGGCGTAGTGGAACGTGCGGGCTCAGTGGTACACGCGATGAAAGTGCGTACGGTGTCTCAGTCCGAAACAGGCTCTGGTACAGGACAGCCCAAACAATAGAACGACCACAATCGCGATCAAACATCCAATCCCGATGTTTTTCGCCACGGTGTTCCCGGTTCCAGCCGGAATGGGTGTCTGGTAAGGGCCAGGCGGCTGATACGGCGCAGGAGCCTGGTATTGCGGCTGATTTTGGTTCGAATTGATTCGTTGGGAAGTGCTGCCAAATGATGTGCCGCAATTTGCGCAAAACTTCGCGTTATCCGGATTCGCCGATCCGCAGTTCGGGCAATGCATGGTTTATGGCTACTGTAACGAATCCGAGCTTGCAGGAGTTCCAATTTGCACAGCGGCCGGGGTCCCGGAAAGTGCCGGCCGTTGGGGCAGGTTAATTTGATTCCAGCCCGGCCCGAGCCAGTAAACGGCGGAGCGCTCCTTTGCCCGCGGCGCCAACCTGCTTTCCGGCGATGTTGCCATCCCGGCCGATCAGGACATAGAGCGGATAGCTCTT
>Ga0134125_10010975_pt1 | contig 10160 bp, 6 predicted proteins | sample KB31751_FD_96464 | JGI IMG/M metagenome (GOLD analysis project Ga0134125, IMG submission 96464) | Terrestrial soil microbial communities with excess Nitrogen fertilizer from Kellogg Biological Station, Michigan, USA - KB3-175-1 | ecosystem: Environmental > Terrestrial > Soil > Unclassified ... | reverse complement strand
CGTGCTACGCCACTTTTACATATTTTTTCAGCACCCCTTCGATCTCTTCCAGGCGAAAAGGTTTGGAAATGAAACTATTCATCCCCGCTCCCAGGCACCGCTCCCGGTCTTCGGACATAGCGCCTGCCGTCAATGCCACGATCGGGATATTGCCCTGAGGCTGCGGCAAGGTCCGGATGATCTGCGTAGCCTCCAGCCCGTCCATTTCCGGCATATTGACGTCCATCAGGATAACCGCCGGATGGTGCGTATCGAGCAGGTCCAGCACCTGCTTGCCGTTGGCGGCCTTCAGCACCGTGAATCCCATCTTCTTCAACACCTCAGAGATCAGGAGCATGTTGACGGGCTCGTCCTCCGCGACGAGAATGCTCGCGTTGTCGGTCAACCGCCGGATCTCCGGTTTGCTGGGAGTGCCGCTCCCCGGGGCGCCCGCGCTGCCGAAAATGGATTGAAGGATATTGTTCAGCTCCTGCAGTTTGACCGGCTTGGAAAGGAACATATCGACGCCGACTTTTTCGGAGTCTTCGATACACATATTCTTGTCGAGGGAGGACAACATGAGAATATAAGGCTGATGGCCGCCCTTCAGGCTGCCTTTGATCTTTTTCACCAGCGTGATCCCGTCCATGTCCGGCATTTGGTGGTCCGTCACAATGAGATCGAACATCCTGTCCGCTTTCTGTGCCTTCAGGATCTCCAGCGCTTCCGGGCCATTCGTACAGGTCCGGCAATCCACGCCCATGTAATGGAAGATATTGTCCAGCAAATGACAATTCGTGATGTTATCGTCGACGACGAGCACCCTCTTCAGGACAGGCCGCACAACAACCGGCACGGATGACATCTCGTCCACGATCTCCAGCGTCAACCGGAGCGTGAACACACTGCCCTTTCCCGGCTCGCTTTGCACGCTCAACGCCCCGTCCATCATTTCGGCCAGGTTCTTTGCGATCGTCAGTCCGAGGCCCGTCCCACCGTATTTCCGCGTCGTGGTCGAGTCGGCCTGGGTGAAACTTTCAAAAATGTGATCCAGCTTTTCCCGGGGTATCCCGATGCCAGTATCCTTCACCGAAAGCACGACCGGCTGGTAGCGCCGGCCGTCCGGCCCCTGGATCACGCCCCCGCGCTCGAGCGACACGACGACCTCGCCTTTTTCTGTGAACTTGATGGCATTGCCCAACAGGTTCACGAGGATTTGCTGGATCCGGCCCGGATCGCCCATGACCTGGATTGGCAGGCTGGGGTCCGTTTCGCATATGAGTTCGAGTTTTTTCTCGAATGCTTTTATCGCCAGCGTGTCGACGGTCTGCTCTACCAGTTGGCAAAGCCGGAATGACGTATTCTCGATCGTCAGTTTGCCCGCCTCCATCTTCGAATAGTCGAGTATATCGTTGATAATGCCGAGCAGATTATAGCCAGACCGGTGCACATTCTGCAGGTATTCCCGCTGCGGCCGCTGCAATTCTGTGGTCAGGACCAGGTCGGTGAAACCGATGATCGCATTCATCGGCGTTCGCAATTCATGACTGATATTGGCCATGAACTCGCTCTTGGCCCGGCTTGCCTTTTCGGCTTGTTCCCGGGCCCGTCGCTCCTCGTCGCGCGAAAGGGCGAGCAGGTTTGTCCGGTGGTCGACCTCGGCTTCCAACTTCTTCTTTTGCATCCTGACTGTGTGCAGTCTCAACCGGAAGATACCGATGACTGCACCCAGGATCAGCAGGGTGGCAAGGGTCCGGAACCACCAGGTCTTCCAGAAGGGCGGCAACACGGTCAGTTCGAGGCTGGCGATGTTGTTGGACCATTTCCCGTTATTATCCCAGCCCCTGACCATAAATGTGTAGGTGCCGGGATCGAGGTTGGTGTAGGTCGCCGTGCGTTTGGTGCCCACGTCATTCCACCCCTTGTCGAAACCATCCAGCATATATGCATAATGTTTCTTCTCGGGGACGGTATAATTTAACGACGCGAATTCCACTGAAATGACCGAGCTTTTGTGCGAGATGGTGATCGACCTTGTCATCGAAATGTCCTGCTTCAACGGGGAAGGATGGGCGGAATCGCTGATGGGAACGTCTTTATTGAAAATTGAAAAGTCCGTGATGAGCATCGGCGGGTCGAAGGCGATATCCCGGATGCTGTCCGGGTTGAATTTATTGAACCCGTTGACTCCGCCAAAATACAAGACACCGCTGGCCCCTTTGTAACAGGCGTGGGCCTTGAACTGGTTGGACTGCAACCCGTCGGCCGCCGAAAAATTCTTGAATTTCCCTGTCTCGGGGTCGAACCGCGACAACCCATTGTTGGTGCTGATCCACAACATCCCGTTGTTGTCTTCGAGGATGCCGAAGATCACTGCGCTGGGCAAGCCGTCCTTGACGCCATATATCGTAAAATGACCGGTCTTCCGGTCGAGGAGGTTCAGGCCGTCCGCCGTACAGACCCACAGCAAATGCCGGCTGTCGGCGTAAATGTAGTTGACGGTATTGTTGCTCAGGCTGTTTTTTCCCTCCTGGTGGACATAGTGTTTGAAGATGCCCGTGTAGGCGTCGAGCCTGTCGAGACCGCCGTCGTAGGTGCCGATCCACAGAATGCCGTTGCTGTCGGATAAAAGCGTATGCAGCCTGTCGCTTCCCGGGCTGTTGGGATCGTTAGCCAGGTGTTTGTAGTGATGGAATCCGCCGGTCTTTGAATTGAACTGACTCAGGCCTTCCCCGTAAGTCGCGGCCCACATGGTCCCTTCACCGTCGTCCGTCATGGAATAGATGTTGTTGCCGCCGAGACTGTTGCTGTCAGCATCGTTGTGCCGGTATTGCCGGACGACCCTTCCGTCCCTGCCGATCACGGTAATGCCGTTGCCCCAGGTGCCTGCCCATAAATTGCCGTCGGGCGCTTTGTATAGGCTCAGTACGAAATTTCCGCCGAGGCTTCTGCCGTCGGGCGCACCGTGGAAGTAGTGCGTGAACTTACCGGTCTTTTTGTCCATTTCATCAAGCCCACCGCCATCGGTGCCGATCCAAAGATGATCCCGGTCCTCGACGATGTCCAGCACGGAGTTGTTGGCGAGGCTTTCGGGAGAGGTGCTGTGCTTATAGTGGATAAACCTGTTAGCGCTTTTGTTGAACAGGTCGATCCCTCCGTCATATGTGCCGACCCACATATTTCCCTGAGGGTCGCGGTAGAGCGAATAGATCGAATTGTTGATCAGGCTCGTATTATCGATGTCGTCGTGCGCGTAAGTCCGGAAATACTTCAGACTGCGATCAAGGATACTGATCCCGCCGTTCTCCGTGCCCACCCAAAGGTTGCCCTCGTCGTCATTGGCCATTGTCAGCACCACGTTCCGCGCGAGACTGTTGGGGTTTTGCGGGTCATTCCGGAAGTGCCGGAAAGTACCGCGCCGCCGGTCCAGCAGGTCGAGCCCCCCGTCCCGGGTACCTGCCCAGAGCCGGTGCTGGACGTCCTCGTAAATCGTTTGCACCGTATTGTTGGCCAGTGAACCCGGATCGCCGTCGCTGTGCATGAAATGCTGAAATGCATTGGTGGCATGATCGAACCGGTTCAACCCGCCGCGGGATGTTCCCAGCCAGATCCCGTGCCCGCTGTCCTCGAGGATCGACAAGACGTCATTGTCGCTGATGCTCGCGGGGTCGGCGGCATTGGCCGAATAGTTGACGGTTGTCCCGGTTCGCGGGTCGAGGATCCAGACGCCATGATCGTTTGAGCCGACCCAGATCCGGCCCTGGTCGTCCTGCATCAACGCGTTGATAAAGTCGGAGCGGATGGCTGCCGCATAGCGGATGAAACGGTGTTTAGACTTGTCGAACCTGTTCAACCCTCCGCCCCAGGTCCCTACCCAAATATCACCCATGCGGTCCTCGATGATCGACGTGACGAAATTGCTGCTCAGGCTGGCAGTATCATCGGGAATATTCTTGTAGACATCGAAGTCATAGCCATCGTAATGATTCAGGCCGTCCCTTGTCCCGAACCACATAAAACCCTGCTGGTCGCGCAGGATACAGGTGACATTGTTTTGGGAAAGCCCCGCCTCGGTTCCGATATGGGCAAATTTCAAATTGCCTGGCTGCGCAACGGCGAAAATGCCGGTGAGCAGCAGCAAAAGAAGAAGCGGATATTGGACAAGCTTCATGGGTGTTGATTGGGGGTCCTAGCAAAAACGTCGGGCAATATCCATTCGATATGTTTAATATTCAAAATATTGAGCTCATATAAGTGTTTACACTTAGTTTTGCGGCCTTCCCCAGCCTGTTCACACCGCGTTGCCTGGGGTCACATTGTTCCCGGCCCTGGTCCCTGACTTTGCATAAAAACTATGGCGTACAGGCAATTGGGTGGGATGCGAGGTCTTGCATGCCTACCCCTACTGGCATCAGTGGCAGTTCCCGATGCTCAACGGTGCTCCGGGTTGTATCCCGGCAATCTGTAAAAAATTGTTACTTCCTCGCGCCGATAAGCCGCCGGCTTTGGTTGGTGCCGCGGCCAACTTACCGTTACCCCTTGCCACGCTTTTTCTTCCTGGCCGGCTCCGCTGGTTTGGCGGGCTCCGGCACCCGGACCCACCATTTGGCCATGAGCGTTCCGCTCCGGAGATCGCAGCGGTCGTCGTTAAGGATCATGATGAGCGTATCGGCCCTCACTTTTACCTGGTACCTGCCCGCAAAATGCGGACAGGCGTTGACCCCACCATTATCTTCGAGTGTCACGATGTTATTTGAATCCTTGTAGCCGGATTGCAGCAGCGTCACGCCGGAATCCGTCCGCACCAACATACTATCCGAGCTGAAACGTAGCGTGACGCTGTCATTGATCGGCAAAAAATACGCCTTCCAGGTGGTATGCCGGATGGATTGAGCCTGTGAAGACAGCCCCGCCGCCAGGACGCCCCAAAACAGGAAGAATAAGCGAAGTCGAGCCATATTCCAAAGTTAATGAAACTCCACTATCCGTATATTTACCGCCCGGATCCTATTCCGGTTGAGCGATGACGCGACCGATCGACATAGAAGAACTGATGACGGCGTCCGGCCGCGCCGCTGTGCCGGGTGTCCAGGCACCTTTGGTCATTCCGGTAGGCGATGTCCGCAGCCCCGCCGAATTTGCCCACGGCCATATCCCTGGCGCCGTCAGCCTCCCGCTGTTCAGCGATGAGGAGCGGGCGCGGGTGGGTACGACCTATAAGCAACAGGGACGTGAGGCCGCCATTCTGCTCGGCTTCGAGTTGACGGGTCCCCGGTGGCCCGCTATGATCCGGCAGGCCCTGGAATTTGCCCCCGGCAAAAAGATAGCGCTTCATTGCTGGCGCGGCGGCATGCGCAGCGCTGTCCTGGCCTGGGCGCTCGACCTCTATGGATTTGAAGTCTTGCTGATCCGGGGCGGCTACAAAACATTCCGGCACTGGGTGCTCCGCCAATTCGAACGGCCCTACGCGCTATCTGTCATCGGCGGAATGACCGGCTCCGGCAAAACCCGTATTCTCGCCAGGTTGCGGGAGTCCGGTGAGCAGACGATCGACCTGGAAGACCTTGCGCAACATCAGGGCTCGACCTACGGCTCCCTCAACCGCCTGATCCAACCCACCCAAGAGCAGTTTGAAAACGACCTGGCATTGCGACTATCAGGATTGGACAACCGCAAGCCTGTTTGGATTGAGGATGAAAGTCAGAACATAGGCAAGCGGATCCTGCCAAAGCCTCTTTGGATACAGCTGCGCGCCGCTCCGCTCTTCGATGTGCAGGTTCCGGACGAGCTCCGGATCGCTGCGCTGGTGGCGGAATATGGACCGCTGGAGGCGGATTTTCTCGTCGAATGCACGGAACGGATCAGCCGGCGACTGGGTCCGGAGCAGACAAAAGCAGCCGTGACGGCGATCCGCGAAGGCCGGATGGCCGACTTCGTTCGGGAGGTCCTGGTTTACTATGACAAAACGTATCGCAAAGGGCTCAGCGACCGCGACCCCGACAACGTCGTTCCGGTACCCGCGCCCGACGGCAATGCCCGTACAAATGCAGGCCGGTTGCTGGCGATCGCAAAAAACAGTATCCCATCATGGACATTCAACTGACAAAATATTCTCACGGCGCCGGATGCGGCTGCAAGATCTCTCCCGCCATTCTCGATAAGATCCTTCACAGCCAGCAGCGGTTTCCGGCCGACCCGAGGCTGATCGTCGGCAACGACACGCGCGACGATGCGGCGGTCTGGGACCTTGGTAACGGACAGGTCCTGATCTCGACGACTGACTTTTTCATGCCGATCGTCGACGACGCCTTTGATTTTGGCCGGATCGCCTCGGCCAACGCTATCAGCGATGTGTATGCGATGGGTGGCCGGCCCGTTCTGGCTATCGCCATCCTGGGCTGGCCGGTCGACAAACTGTCGCCGGAAACAGCCCGGCGCGTTCTCGAGGGCGCAAGGACGGTTTGCGCCGATGCCGGCATTACGCTTGCCGGCGGCCACAGCATTGACTGTCCCGAACCGGTGTTTGGGCTTGCCGTCAATGGCGTTGCCGCAACTTCATCCATCCGGAAAAACTCCACCGCGACCGCAGGATGCGACCTTTATCTGACCAAACCGCTCGGTGTGGGGATCCTTTCCACGGCGCAGAAACGGGGATTGCTCGAACCTGAAGACGCGGCGCTCGCGTTGAAGACCATGACGACCCTGAATAAGTTGGGTGAGGCGCTGGGGTCGATCGCGGGCGTTACGGCGATGACCGATGTGACGGGTTTCGGGTTGTTGGGTCATCTTGCGGAAATGTGCGAGGGGTCCGGTCTTTCCGCGAGCATCGATTTTCAAAAAATACCGGTGATCGCGTCGATTGGCAAATATCTCGATCAGGGTTGTATTCCCGGAGGCACCCACCGCAACTGGGCCAGCTACGGTCAAAAGGTCAGCTTGTCGGCGGACGAACAACGGCCGGTGTTGGCCGACCCGCAAACCAGCGGAGGGCTCCTCATTGCCGTCCGGCCCGAAAGTGCCGTGGAGGTCGAATCCCTGTTGAAGGACCTCCCTCCCGAATGCGGCCGGCCATTCGGCAGGCTGGCACCACCCGATGTCCGGAACCCTGCGCTCATCACGGTCCGGGATCAGAACCGGTAGCCGACCATGAAGAATAAGGCCCGGTTCAGGTACTCGTAGTAGGCGACGAACGGCGTGCAATTTGCGCCGTTAGCACATGGTACGACCGTCGAGTTGACCGATTCCCGGAGTTTCTTTATTTCATAGCCTGCAGAAAACAGTATACCGCTCCCCCGGTGACCGTGCATTCCCAGGAGCCAGCTCACCCCACCGCTGAAGTATTCCCCGCCGTGAAAGGTGAGCCTGGCGTTGGAGAATGGGGGGCTGCCGCCCAGGCCGACTGGCAGGTTGGTGCCCCCGTTCAGAAAAAGGACTAATGCGTTTTTATCGTTAAGCCGAATGTCCCGGCTGGCAGCCAAGAAAAGCGGGGCGCTCCGGAAGCGGTAATAGTCCAGCCCCGCTCCCCCTCCCAGAAACCAGGGGCCTTTTGAAACGCCATCGATGGTTTGCAGCAAGAAAGCCCCGCCGGCTTCGCCGTCGGCAAGGCCGGCATGGGCGGTGCTTCGAAAATGTAAGGCCGATTGTGCGTAGGTCAGGGCCGGCGCCAGCGCGCAGCAGGCCAACAGGATAAGCCATTTCATGATTTGGACGGATTGACAGGCAAATAGCTCAGTTGGACGAGGTGCGACGGATCGCTGTAACCGAACTGATACAGTCCGTCGGCGGATACCACGAGCAAGTGATGATCGTACGCAATGACATCCATCGGATTACCGGCTTGTGCGGAGCTCAATAATTGCAGGTTGGCCGGATCCGTGGCATCGAATACTTTGACGACGGTCCCGTCACAGACGAATAAGAGGGAGCCGTCCTTGCACAATCCGGTCGGACTGGTCATGGGATAACTCCTGACGAGCGGGGTATAGGAAAGGTTCTTTGCATCCAGCACGTCCAGCTCGTTGGCGGACCCGCCGCAACTTGTCCCGGCATGCAGCGTGACATAAGCATTGGTGGCGTCGGCGATCACCGGGTCGCAGGCGGTGCCGTGCACGAACTCGGTTACCCTGGTCGGGTTCGCCGGATCGGCGATCGAATAAATGTAAACACCCTCTTTCGACCCCAGCAGCAGTTTGTCCTGCAGCGGGAAAATGGTCTCGAGATCGTAGCCTGCGGAACCTTCATACAGTTTCTTCGGTTGCGTGGGGTCTGAAATGTCTATGACTCCCAGGCTATGCTCTTCCGGAATGGCGAATATGTCGTTGCCGATCAGGGTCATCACCGCTGTCGAACCCCCGATACCCGTGCCGCCCGAGCCGGCATTGAGGGTCTCGAATGCCGCGGGCACCGCGGCGCCGTAGAAAGTATACATCTGAGTCCCCGGAATGGAATACATGTCTGTTGGCCGCACGCGGAAGGTCGTATCATGAATATTCCAACTCGTAAGGACCATGTTGGGATCACCGTAATTCCTGCTGGAAAAGAACCCCGGAAGCGAACCGATCACCTTTGCCTGGTGAGGATCGGAGATGTCCAGCGCCAGCAGGTCCTGGTACATATCCGCATAGAGGATATTTCCCTTGATCGCGATATTTTTGTTGCCCGGGATGTTCAGCCAGGCGACCTGGTGCGGGTGCGAGGCATCGCTGTTATCGTAGACATGGATGCCTTCATTGACATCGTTCAGGTAAATATAGTTGCCTTTGACGTATAATTGCCCGGCTTGCGAAACGGCCTCGGCCGGGTTGCCGTTGATCTGCGCTAAGACGGTGGCTTTCAAAGTGTAGACCGGAGTGTAAATCCTGTAGGTCTCGGTTATCCGATCCTTCAGGCATCCCTGTAGCAGCAGGATCCCCGCAGCGACCGGGAGCAGGCCGGGCAGGAGTCTTGCTCCGGTCCGCCGGAGTATGGTTGTTCTCATAACTAAACGTTTCCTGCCTGACAACCCGATCCGTACGACCGTTGCATGCATGGTCGAAGTCCGGCTAACACTTTTTTGCTATGGACAAGGCAACAAAGGCTCGTTAGATTTACAAAAAACATTCATGTTGCGGTATCGGCCGCCTGCGCCGCACCCGGGGCTCTTTATAAAAAATTCAAAAACGCTACTCCCGACACAGCCAAGGCCACCGGCGCGACAGTTTCCGCTGCCGCGACCGGCGCCACCGCTGGCTGAAATTCAAATCGCGTTCTTTTAATGCTTGCAGTTAACATGAAATATTTACTCCTAACGCTGAGTTTGTCCCTTTTTCTGACCGCAGCCAGGCCGCAGGCTATGATCCGGCCGGATACCAGTCACCGTTTCCTTTGGTTTAGCGGCCATTGGAGCACGACCCAAAAGAAGACGTTTATTTTTACCGGTGCCGGTGGGTCGGGAGCCGGCGTCGGGGCGGGTCAGGACGATGGATCGGGAGCCGGCGGCGGGACGGGTCCGGGAGGTGGATCCGGTCCGGGTGGCTCTGGTCCGGACGGAGGGTCGGGTCCGGGCGGGACCATCACCATTTCGGACGACGGCTCGGTCCATATCAGCGGGCCAGGTGTCGATGCCTGGAACAAGATGGTCGATCAGGCCCTGCAGTCCGAACAGCAATTCCTTCAGCAACTCGACAACCCAAAGGACAACCTCGACCCCCCGACCCATCAACTCCACCAACTACTGGAGCCGGATGCGCGGCAACAGGTGAAGGACCTGCAGGACCTGAAGATCGACCCCAACCAGAATATCCTTACCCCGGATGCCAAGCCGGGTCAAGCCTCTCCGCCAACACTTAACCAGGTGACGGCTCAATACTGCGAACAGGTCAAAGCGGACTACGACGAAGTCATCAGTTATTGGAAGGCCCACGCCAGGGACAAGGACGCCGACCTGAACTATCCGCCGCCGCCGACTTTCGAATACGACTGCTATGCCTGTGATTCCACTCTCAGGAACACCGAGCAGCAGACGGTCGACAAATACGTAGAAGACTTTTACAAGGAAGAGCGTCGACTTGCCACTAAGGCGTTCGGAATCCTCGGTCAGATGGCGCGTCTCGGCGTCGACGAAAGCGGTGTGATGGATGAAAGCACGTATAACGACCTTTTCGCCACCAACAAAAAGAACCCTTCCCGGTCCGGGGCTTGTT
>Ga0134125_10010973_pt1 | contig 10161 bp, 8 predicted proteins | sample KB31751_FD_96464 | JGI IMG/M metagenome (GOLD analysis project Ga0134125, IMG submission 96464) | Terrestrial soil microbial communities with excess Nitrogen fertilizer from Kellogg Biological Station, Michigan, USA - KB3-175-1 | ecosystem: Environmental > Terrestrial > Soil > Unclassified ... | reverse complement strand
GTGGAAGCCGGCGAGCGTGATGAACTGGAACTTGTAGCCCATGGCGCCCAGCTCGCGCTGGAATTTCGCGATCGTCGCGTCGTCGAGGTTCTTCTTCCAGTTGAAGGACGGCGAGCAGTTGTAGGCGAGCATCTTGCCGGGATGGACCTTCTGCACGCCCTCGGCGAAGCGGCGGGCGAACTCGAGGTCCGGGGTGCCCGTCTCGCACCACACGAGGTCGGCGTATGCGGCGTAGGCGATGCCGCGCGAAAGCGCCTGGTCGAAGCCCTTCTTCGTGCGGTAGAAGCCTTCGGCGGTGCGCTCGCCCGTGAGGAAGGGCTTGTCGTTCTCGTCCACGTCGCTGGTGATGAGGTCGGCGGCTTCCGCGTCGGTGCGGGCGAGGAGCACCGTCGGCACGCCCATCACGTCGGCGGCGAGCCGCGCGGCGATGAGCTTCTGCACCGCCTCCTGGGTCGGCACGAGCACCTTGCCGCCCATGTGGCCGCACTTCTTCACGCTGGCGAGCTGGTCCTCGAAGTGCACGCCGGCGGCTCCCGCGTCGATCATGGCCTTCATGAGCTCGAAGGCGTTCAGCACGCCCCCGAAGCCGGCCTCGGCATCGGCGACGATCGGCGCGAACCAGTCCACGCTGGTCTTGCCCTCGGCATGGTCGACCTGGTCGCAGCGCTGCAAGGCGGCGTTGATCCGCTTCACGACCGTCGGCACGCTGGTCGTCGCGTAGAGCGACTGGTCGGGATACATCGCGAGGCTGTCGTTGGCGTCGGCCGCCACCTGCCAGCCCGAGAGGTAGATGGCCGGCACGCCGGCGCGGACCTGCTGCATGGCCTGGTTGCCGGTGAGGGCGCCCAGGGAGTTCACGAAGGGGCGTTCGTGCATGAGGCGCCAGAGCTTCTCGGCCCCCTGGCGGGCGAGCGTGTGCTCGACCTGGAGGCTGCCCCGCAACCGGTAGACGTCCTCGGGCGTGTATCCCCGCTTGAGGCCCCGCCAGCGCGGGTTCTCGGTCCAGTCCCTGCGGATGCGTGCGATTTCGAGTTCTTTGCTCATTCGGCGGCTCCGGCGCGTGTGGGTCGTGGGTACGACCGCAGCAATACCATCGCGGTGCCGCAACGGAGAATCGTTAATTGGTCAAGCGAGCCTTCGCGGATTGCGAAGGGTGGGCGTGCCGCCCGTCGTCATCCCCGCGAAGGCGGGGACCCGGCCGGGGCCCGGGAGAGATGCTCCACGAGCTGCCTCGACGAGGCGGGAAGGCCCTCGAGGTCCTTCACGCAGACCCACATCCGCCGCCGCGCCCAGGGATCGGTGAGGGGCACCAGGCGCAGCTTCATGGAGCGGGCGAAGTGGCGCGCCACGGCCTCGGGAAGGATCCCGATGCCGAGCCCCGCCTGGATCATCCGCGCGACCACGTCGAAGCCCTTCAGCTGCATGCGCAGGCGAAGCGGCTTGCCCTCGGCCGCTGCCGCCGCGGCCAGCAGACGCGAGATCACGGTGTCGCTCTCGAGGCCGACGATGTCGTAGGGGAGCAGCTTCGCGAAAGGGACCTTCTGGCCGCGCAGGGCATGGTTGCGGGGCAGCACCGCCACCAGGATGTCGGTGCGGTAGTCGAAGGACTGCAGGCCCTCGGTGGACGGCCCTTCCATGACCACCCCGATGTCGGCGGAGCCGTCGCGCAGCGCGCGCACGATCGCGCCGCTGCGGTGCTCCTCGACCGCGACCTTGACCGCGGGATGCGCCGCGCAGAAGGACGCGATGTCCTCGGGCAGGTGCTGGGCGAGGGCCGAGGCGTTCGCATGGATCCGCACCACTCCCTTGCCGCCCTTCGTGTAATCCGAAAGCTCCGCCCGGAGCTCGTCGGCCTGGCCGAGGAGGCGCCTCGCGTGAAGAAGGAGGGCGTTGCCCGCCGGCGTGAGGTCCACGCCTCGCGCGCCCCGCACGAGGAGCTGCACGCCGTACTGCTCCTCGAGCTGGGCGATGCGCCGGCTCGCGGCGGCGAGCGCGATGTGGCCCGCCTCGGCGGCCTTGGTGATGCTGCGCAGGTCGGCGATTCGCACGAAGAGCGCGAGCGAGACCAGGTCGGGGCGCATCGAGCTCACGACAGGAACCGCAGCGGCGAGATGGCGCCGGCCAGGTCGCGCGGCAGCGGGCAAGGCTCGCCCTCGAGCGCGCAGGCGAGGAGCTCCGCCCCGAGCGGCGCCCAGAGGAGCCCCCGCGAGCCCAGGCCCGTGGCCGTGTAGAGGCCCGCCACGGCGCAGGCGCCATAGACCGGAAGGCGGTCCGGCACGGTCGTCCGGAACCCCGTCCAGCCCTCGAGGCCCGCGGGCTCCACGCCCGCCGTGAATCCGGGCAGCATCGATTCGGCTCGCAGCAGGTTCTCGCGATGGTCGGAATCGCGCACGCCCCGATCTTCGTCGTCGTGGTGGTAGCTCGCGCCGATGCAGACGCCCCGCTCGGGCACCGGCGCCACGTAGCCGGTGCCGCTCACGATGACCTCGAGATGGCGGCCGGCGGCGCGCGGAAGGTAGGTGACCTGGCCGCGCACCGAGGAGAGCGGCAGGCGCGCCTCGGGCAGCAGACGCTTCGCATCGGCCGCGTTCGCGAGGACGAGCGCGGGGGCCTCGGCGATGAGGCGTCCCTCGGCGTCGAGCGCGCGCCACGAGGAGCCCTCGAGCTCGAGCCGGGCCACCGCGCGCCTCATGCGGCGGCGCACGCGCTCGCCGGCGCGGGCGAGGCTCGCGGTCGCGAGGCTCGCGGGCGAGACCCAGGCCCCGCGGGGAAACCACCACCCGGGGCCGCGCACCTCGCGTCCCGCGATCTCGCGCGCACGCCCCGTCTCCACATAGTCCAGGAACCCGGGAGGATAGCCCTGCGAGCCCGCGATGGCCTGGAACCGCGCCGCCTCGTCGTCGTCCTCGGCGAGCTGCAGCACGCCCGCGGGTCGCCATTCCAGGTGGTAGCCGTCGAGGTCCAGCCCGCGATAGTGCTGGAGCGCATAGAGGAAGGCGCCGCGCGAGGCCTGGGCATTCACCGCGTCGCGCAGGTTCGCGACGGGCCGCACGAGCCCGACGTCCGCGGCGCTGCGCTCGCCGCGAGCCTCGACCAGGTCCACCGTCCAGCCGCGCGAGGCGAGCCGCTCGGCGGCGAGGGTTCCGGCGAGGCCCCCGCCCACGACCACCGCTCGCCGGTTGGGAGGGTTCGCGGTCTCGGCGGGCGCTTCGCGCCGCCCGGCGAGCATCTCGCGCTTGTGCCCGAAACCCTCGCGCTTCTCGACGGTGAAGCCCGCGCCCGCGAGCGCCGAGCGCACGCCGCCGGCCACCGTCCACGTCGCATAGGTCGCGCCGGGCCGCGCGAGCCGCGCCAGCTCGCGCACGACCTCCGGGGACCACATGCCGGGATTGCGCGCCGGCGAGAACCCGTCGAGGAAGAACGCATCGACGCGCGCCACGAGCTGGGGGAGCATCGCGCGCACGTCGCCCAGGAGCAGCGTGAGGATCACGTTCCCGCCGTCGAAATGCACGCGATGGAAGCCCGCGAGCGGCGGCGGCCACGCGCTCGCCAGGGCGCGCGACAGGGTGCGCAGCGCTTCGAAAGGCGCGAGCGCGGCGGCGAGGTCGTCGCGCGAGAGCGGGTGCCCCTCGACGGAGATGAAGTGCAGCCGCGCCGGGCGCGCGCGATCGGCGCGCCATGCGTCCCACGCGGCGAGGAAGTTGAGCCCCAGGCCGAAGCCCGTCTCGAGGATGGTGAACGCGTCGCGCCCGCCCCACGCGCCCGGCAGGCCGTTGCCGCCCAGGAATACGTGGCGCGACTGCGCGAGGCCGCCTTGCGACGGGTGGTACACGTCGCCGAACTCCGCGGAGTAGGGGACCCCCCCGGCGTTGCGCGAGAGTGTGGCGGTGGGAAGCGCGACGCTGCGGGCCGTCATGGCCCGAAGCTTAAACGAGTGTCAGAAGAGCAGGCTCGAGAGCCGCGTGCGGTATTCCTGGACGAGCGGCTCGTCGGAAGCGGCCAGCTGGAAAACCTCGAGCATGCGGGTGCGCGCGGCGTCGTCGCGGAACGAGCGGTTCCTCTTCACGATCTCCAGCAGCTGGTGCAGCGCGGGGCCGTAGTCGCGGCGGGCGATGAGGAGCTCGGCGAGCTCGTAGCGCGCCCCGAGGTCCCGGGCGTCCGTGCAGATGCGGCGCACCAGCACCTCGATGGGCGGCAGCGCCTTCACCTTGCGCGCCGCGGCGATGCGGTCCGCGACGCCGGCGTAGGTCGATTCCTGCACGGCCGCGCGCGTGAGCACGCCGAAATGACGCTCGGCCGCTTCCAGGTCGCCCCTGTCGAGGACCTGCGCCACGAGATCCAGGCGGGCCGCCGCATGCGAGGGGTCCAGGGCGATGGCGTTCCTGAGGTAGTCCTCGGCGATCTCCCCCTGCCCCCGGGCGAGGGCCTCGCGCGCGGCGCGATGCTCGATGTCGGCGGGGTTCGGGGTGAGGCGGTCGAGGAAGGCGCGCACGAAGGCCTCGGGCTGCGCGCCCATGAACTGCGAGATGGCGTTCCCGTCCACGAACGCCACCGCGTAGGGGATCGATTTCAGGTTGAAGGAGGCCACCAGCTCGGGGTTGGTGTCGGAATTCACGTTCACGAGCCTGAAGCGCCCGCCGTATTCGCGCTCGAGCTTCTCGAGCATCGGCCCCAGCTGCTGGCACGGCGCGCACCAGGGCGCCCAGAAGTCCACGATGACCGGGACTTCGAGCGAAGCCTCTATCACATCCCGTTCGAACGAAGACAGCGTGGTGTCGATCATCGCAAGGACCCCCTCTCTCCTTCCAATAGAGCGGGGAGTTGCGCGGGACGTTCGGGAAGCGATACTGTTATTCGGGTCAGACTGCGTGGCCCGAAGCGCAGGACTCTTCCTACCTACCCCCGGTATTCCGTTCCCATGGCGTTTGTCACCTGATGGCGCTGGTCCTCAACCTGCCCGCCGGCCTCGCCGGCGTGGCCGAGCTGGTGGTGGGCGAGCAGCACACCGCACCGCGCATCGGCAGCGGGCGCATCCGCGTGCTCGCAACGCCGGTGATGATCAACCTCATCGAGGCGGCGGCGCTCGCGGCGGTCGAGCAGTCGCTGCCCGAGGAGCACCAGAGCCTGGGCACGCACCTCGACATCACGCACGTCGCGGCCACTCCCGTGGGGATGCGCGTGAAGGCCACCGCCGAGGTGGTGCGGGTCGAGGGGCGGACGATCTACTTCAAGGTGCGCGCGGAGGATGAGCGCGAGCTCATCGGGGAAGGGACGCACGAGCGGGTGGTGGTGAACCTGGAGCGCTTCGACAAGCGGGTCCAGGACAAGGCTCGAGGAGCTTGAGGGCGGCGTAGAGGATCGGGTCGCCGGGCCCGCCCTGGGGCGCGGCGAGGTCGATGGTCACGTCCGGCACCATCTTCTCGCGCGGCTCGCCGTTCATGAGGAGCGTGCGGTGCGCGGGATAGCGAAGGACGATGCCGCTGTGGGGCAGGCGCGCCTCGCCCAGCTCTCCGCGCAGGCCCGCCATGCGCGTTCCCACGATGCGGGCGCCCGCGACGGCGCGCAGCCCCGCGGCGAGCGATTCGCTCTCCCCCGCGGTCCAATGGTCGACGAGCACCAGCACCGGGCCACGGTAAGCCTTGCCCCGCGGCGCGACCACGTCCACCTTGCGCCCGGGCGGCCCGGGCTCGTGGATCTGCCAGGCCGCTTCCGCCGTGGCGAAGCGCGCGAGGAGCGCCTGCGTGACGTCGCGATCGCCCGGCCCGGGCGGGTCGCGGATGTCGATGATGAGGGCGCGCGTGTCGTCGAGGTAGTTCAGCACCGCGTCGAAGCGATCGACCACCTTCGCGTTGTCGACGCCGAAACGCACCCGCAGGTACCCGATGTCGCGCTCGTCTCCCATGCGCCGCCCGAAGACCGGGGCGCCGCCGGGGTGCGGCTCGGTGCGGTCGAGCACGAGGTGCTTCTCCTGGCCGCCATCGATCATCGTGATGCGCTGCGTCCCGGTGCGCGGCCCGGCGAGCACGTGGCGCAGCGCCCAGTCGCGGCAGCGCGCGTTGGCAATGCCGCCGTCCAGCCGCTCGCGGACCGCCTGCTCGATCGAAATGCCGTCCACTGCGCTCACGACGAGGCCCGGGCGAAGGCCCGCGATGTCCGCGTCGCCGAAGGGCCGCACGGCTTCCACGTAGGCGACCCCATCCTTCCAGCGCGCCCAGACATCGGTCTCGTAGGGGACGCGGCGTGCGCTGTGGGCGCTGCGCTCCGACAGCCGGAGGTGGTCGTCGCGAAGCTCGCCGAGCGCGCCTTCCAGGGCGGCGACGAAATCGGAGCGCGTCGGCGCATTCACCGCCCTGGGGCGCCACTTCTCGCGCGCCGCCTTCCAGGCCCCGTGCTCGGCGCCGAAGTAGGCGTAGCCCTCGTCGAGGGCGTGCCAGAACGTGTCGAAATCCTCGGCCTGGTCGTGAGCCGCCGGCGGGGGCGGGGGTGGGGCGGCCGCGGCCCCGAGGACAGGGCTCGTGGCCGCGAAGGCGCCGGCGAGGACTAACCCGAATAGGCCGGGGAGCTTCAGACGACCTTGACGTTGATGTCGTAGATGCCCTCGACGTGGCCCGTCATCACGTCGCCCGGCACCACGGGGCCCACGTTCTCGGGCGTGCCGCAGTAGATGATGTCCCCGTGCATGAGCTCGTAGAATGTCGAGAGGTGCGCGACCTGCTCGGCGACGTTCCACGTCATCATGTCGAGGTTGGCGTTCTGCTTCACGTTGCCGTTCACCTTGAGCCAGATCGCGCCCTTGGCGAGGTGGCCCACCTTGTCGGCCGGATGGATGTAGCTCACTACCGCCGAATGGTCGAAGCTCTTGCCCACTTCCCACGGCTTTTTCTGGTCGCCCATGGCGCGCTGCAGGTCGCGGCGCGTCATGTCCAGGCCCACGGCATAGCCGAACACGTGGTCCAGGGCCTTGTCGGCGGGAATGTTGCGCCCGCCGCTCTTCAGCGCCGCGACCAGCTCGACCTCATAGTGGTAGTTCCTGGTGATGGGCGGATAGGGATGGTCGACGGTCACGCCGGGCGCGACCACCTGGATCGCGTCGGTGGGCTTCTGGAAGAAGAACGGCGGCTCGCGGGTGGGATCGCTGCCCATCTCGCGCGCGTGGGCGGCGTAGTTGCGCCCGACGCAATAGATGCGGCGCACGGCGAAATGGCGGTCGCTTCCCATCACGGGGACCGTCACCACGTTGTGCGCGAAGAGCACATTGTCGCGATCGGCGCCCGCGCGCATCGGCGCGGCGCAGGCAGCTACGGTGGCGGCGCCGAGCGCGGCCCCGGCGTTCAGGAATTCACGGCGTTTGCTCATTGGTTTTCCTCTATTCGGACCGGCATCCCCCGGCGAGAAACAGGTTACTGCAGTTGAACCACGGAGGCCACGGAGACCGCGGAGAAAAGCGAAACCAGGTGTGACAATTGCGACAAATGGACGCGAGTTGCCGGGACGCCTTCTGTGGTCTCCGTGGTCTCCGTGGTTCCAGGCTGTCAGGCGGCGATCGAACGGCCGAGCGAGAGGGCGACCACGCGGTTGCGGCCGCGCTGCTTGGCCAGCGAAAGCGCTTCCTCGGCGCGGGCGATGAGGTGCTCCATGCTTTCCGGGCCCTCGTCCAGGCGGGCGGAAACCCCCACGCTCACGGTCGCCGCGATGGAGGCGCCCGAGACGAGGAGCGGCGAAGCTTCCACGGACTTGCGGATGCGTCCGGCGACGACCACGGCGCCGGGCCCCGGCACTTCGGGAAGCAGGACCAGGAACTCCTCGCCGCCGTAGCGCACCAGCATGTCTTCCTTGCGCAGCGCGCTGCGGATGAGGTCGGCGACCCGCTGCAGCATCTCGTCGCCCACGCGGTTGCCGTGCGCCTCGTTCACCGGGCGGAAATGGTCGATGTCCACCATGATGATCGAGAGAGGCTGCCCCGCGCGGCGGGCGCGCGCCACCTCGCGCTCGGCGATCTCGTGGAAGGTGCGGCGGTTGTATGCGCCGGTGAGCGGGTCCAGCGTGGCCATGCGCACCGCTTCGCCATCGGCGCGCTCCTTGTGGAGCAGCAGGAAGCCGAAGGTGCTCACGAGGGCCGCGGCCACCGCCGCGATGAAGAGGGCCGACTGGAACCCGGTCGGGTTCACCAGGGGCTGCAGGGGATCCGAGACGAGCATCGCCGCCACGCCGCGGATGTAGAAGACCACCGCGCCGGTTGCAAACGTCGCCACGAGGACGGTCCGGGCCCGGGCGCGCCCGACGACCACCGGCTGCACCTGCACGGCGATCGCGGCGAGCAGGACGAGCAGCGTCCCGAACACGATGCCGCCGAAGAGCATCGCATTGGCGGGATCGTTGCCCATGAGCGCGAAGGGCAGCGCCACGCCCGCGAGCACCGCGGTGTGCACCCAGGCGGGGAGCTTGCGCCCGTCATAGGCGAGGAGGGAGGCGCCCTGCAGGGTGATCGACAGCGCGAGGAAGGCCGAGCCGATGGCGAGCGCGTGGGCCGGCGGCTGGATGCCCGCGGCGAGGGTGCCCACCGCGATCGCCCGAAAGGCGAGCGCCGCGATCCACGATCCCACTCCCTGGCGCAACCTCCTGCCGGCGCTGTAGGCGACGATCACCGCCGCCGCCGAATCGGCGACGGCGACGAGGAGGAGGAGTGTCCGAAGGTCGATCATCAGGCCCGATAGACCCTTAGCGCTTGAGGATGTTCACGGCCACCATCTCCGCGAACTTGCCCGGCTCGATGAAGCCCTTGCCGTACTTCGCGTCGAACTCCGCCGAGACGCCCGCCTTGGCGATCTCGTCGGGCTTCCTGCCCTCGGCGAGGAGCTTCTTCACGCGCTGCGAGATCGTGGCGAGCATGTCGCGATAGGCCTGGAGGTCCGCCTTGGTGCCGAGCGGGCCATGGCCCGGGATGACCTTCGTGGAATCCCCCGCGATGGCGAGCGCCATGTCGCAGCCGTGCACCATGCCGTCGATCGTGCCGCCGCTCGAGGTGTCGATGAACGGGTACATGCCGTTGAAGAACACGTCGCCCATGTGGATCACGTCGCTCTTCACGAAGTGGACGATGGCGTCGCCGTCGGTGTGGGCGCGCGGCACGTGCATCACGCGCATCTCCTCGCCGTTCAGGTGGAAGGTGAGGCCCTCGGCGAACGTGATCACGGGCAGCGCCGCGTGGGGCGAGGCGGGCACCGGCATCTTCATGAACTCGATGAACTGCTCCGTGCTCATGCGCCGGCGCACGTTCTCGTGGGCCACGATCACCGCGCCCGAGCCGCCGAGGTTCTCGTTGCCGCCGGTGTGGTCGAAGTGCCAGTGGGTGTTCAGGACGAACTTCACCGGCTTGTCGGTCACCGCGGCGATCGCCGCGCGGATCTTCGGGGTGAGCGGCGCGAACTGGTCGTCGATGAGGAACGTCGCGTCCTCGCCCACCGAGAGGCCGAGGTTGCCGCCCGCGCCCATCATCATGTAGGTGTGCGGCGCCAGGGGGATCGTCTTGATCTCGACATTCGAGTAGTCCGGCTGCTGCGCGAGCGCGAGCGAGGAGCCGAGGGCGGCCGCCATTGCGAGGAGTTTCCCGTTCATGTCTTCGCCTTCTGCCTTGCGATCCATTCGTCGATGCGGGCATCGAGCACCGTGAGCGGGAGCGCGCCGTCGTCGAGGAGCGCGTTGTGGAACCGCCGCAGGTCGAACCTGTCGCCCAGCTCGGCCTTGGCCTTTGCGCGGAGCCGCTTGATGTCGAGCTCGCCGATCTTGTAGCCCAGCGCCTGCCCGGGCAGGACGATGTAGCGGTCCACTTCGGAGGTCACGTAGTCGCGGTGGAAGCCCGTGTTCGAGGCGAGGTAGTCGATGGCCTGCTGGCGGCCCCAGCCCATCGCGTGGATCCCCGTGTCCACCACGAGGCGGCAGGCGCGCATCATCTCGTTGGCGAGCGCCCCGAAGTGCTGGTAGGGGTCCTTGTAGAACCCCATCTCGTAGCCCAGGCTTTCGGCGTACAGCGCCCAGCCTTCGCCGTAGGCGACGTACCAGCCGAAGCGGCGGAACTTGGGAAGGCCCTCGATCTCGAGCGCGCGCGAATTCTGCAGGTGGTGGCCGGGGACCGCCTCGTGGAGCAGCGTGGACTCCATGTCC
>Ga0134125_10010972_pt1 | contig 10161 bp, 9 predicted proteins | sample KB31751_FD_96464 | JGI IMG/M metagenome (GOLD analysis project Ga0134125, IMG submission 96464) | Terrestrial soil microbial communities with excess Nitrogen fertilizer from Kellogg Biological Station, Michigan, USA - KB3-175-1 | ecosystem: Environmental > Terrestrial > Soil > Unclassified ... | reverse complement strand
GGCCTCGCTGAAAGGGGTGCGAGTGGGGGGGCCGGCACCCTCTTTAAAATCGGCACCGATGGCTCAGGTTTTACCGTCCTGCACACCTTCGTTGATACCTCCCCTAATGGTGCGTATCCCAGTGGAGATCTCTTACAGATCGGGCAATCGTTCTACGGAATGACGTCCGGCGGCGGGGATTACCACGAGGGCACCATATTCCGCATTGGCCTCGACGGAACTGCCTTTCAACTGCTTCACTCGTTTACGTTCCTGCCAGCACAACCAACCAGTGGTTCCAATCCGAGCGGATCCTTGATCTCATCAGGCGACGTTCTATATGGCATGGCCGGATCGAGCGGGAATTGCGCGGGCACGCTATTTCAGATGAATACGGATGGTAGCGGGTTCACGAATCTCCACGTTTTCGGCAGAGATCCGACCGATGGGGCGGATCCGCGGGGGACTCCCGCCTTGAGCGGCTCAATACTGTACGGCATGGTCCAGCATGGGGGTACTGACCCCGTCACCGTGAGCGACGGCGTCATATTCAGCTACTCACTCCCCGAGCCCACCCCTCTGGCCCCACTCCTGGCGGGTGGAAGCATTTTACTTGTCTGCAGACGCCGTAAATTGTCTTGAAAACCCTCAATCGCCGCGCTAGCCTGCCCCAACTCGAACAAGGAAGGTTGGGATGGCACAGGCGCTCTCCTCGGATCTGTTGCGGCGGATGGATGCGTACTGGCGGGCGGCGAATTACCTCTCGGTCGGGCAGATCTATCTGCTCGACAACCCGCTGCTGCGAAGGCCGCTGAAGATCGAGGACATCAAGCCGCGGCTGCTGGGGCACTGGGGGACCACGCCAGGACTGAATTTCATTTACGTTCACCTCAACCGGCTGATCAAGGAACACGACCTGGACATGATCTACGTCTGCGGCCCGGGCCACGGCGGGCCGGGGATCGTCGCAAATGTCTATCTCGAAGGAACGTACAGCGAGGTTTATCCCAACATCACTGAAGACGAAGACGGGATGCGGAAGCTGTTCAAGCAGTTCTCCTTCCCGGGCGGCATTCCGAGCCACGTGGCGCCCGAGACGCCAGGATCGATCCATGAGGGCGGCGAGCTTGGGTACTCGGTCACCCACGCCTATGGGGCCGCATTCGATAATCCCAATCTGATCGTGGCGTGCGTGATCGGAGATGGCGAGGCCGAGACGGGCCCGCTGGCGGCGAGCTGGCATTCGAACAAGTTCCTGGATCCGGTCCTCGACGGCGCGGTGCTGCCGATCCTGCACCTCAACGGGTTCAAGATCAACAATCCCACCGTGCTGGCGCGCATCCCGCGTGAGGAGCTGGACGCGCTGCTCCGCGGCTACGGGTATGAGCCGTATCTCGTTGAAGGGGACGATCCGCCGGTAATGCATCAGCTCATGGCCCGCACGCTCGATGAGGTGCTGGCGAAGATCCGCAAAATCCAGAAGGACGCGCGCACGAACGGCTTTAAGGAGCGGCCGCGGTGGCCGATGATCGTGCTCAAAAGCCCCAAGGGGTGGACCGGGCCGAGGGAGGTGGATGGTAAACAGGTCGAGGGGACGTGGCGAGCGCACCAGGTGCCGCTGGCGGAGATGGCCACCAATCCGCAGCACCTGAAGCTGCTGGACAAGTGGATGAAGAGCTACAAGCCGCAGGAGCTGTTCGACAAGAATGGCACACTGATGCAGGAGCTGCGCGAGCTTGCGCCCAAGGGCGAGCGGCGCATGGGAGCCAATCCACATGCCAATGGCGGCATCCTGCTCAAGGAGCTCGCGCTGCCGGATTTCAGCGACTACGCGGTGGACGTTCCGCAGCCCGGCTCGGTCACGGCCGAGGCCACCCGCATCATGGGCCAGCAGTTGCGCGACGTCATGAAACTGAACGCCGAGCGGCACAATTTCATCGTGTTCGGACCCGATGAAACGGTTTCCAATCGTCTCACGGCCCTGCTCGAAGCAACGCCCAAGCGGTTCGATGCAAGAATTGAAAAAGTCGATGAGAACCTCGCGCCCGATGGCCGCGTGATGGAAGTGCTCAGCGAGCACCTGTGTGAGGGGTGGCTGGAAGGGTATCTGCTGACCGGCCGACACGGCATCTTCAACTGCTACGAGGCGTTCATCCACATCGTCGATTCGATGTTCAACCAGCACGCCAAGTGGCTCAAGGTGACGCGCCACATCCCCTGGCGGCGGCCGATCGCGTCGCTGAATTACCTGCTCTCCAGCCACGTCTGGCGGCAGGACCACAATGGCTTCTCCCACCAGGACCCCGGCTTCATCGACCATGTCGCCAACAAGAAGGCCGACGTGATCCGCGTGTATCTGCCGCCGGACGCGAACTGTCTGCTGTCCGTGACGGACCACTGTTTGCGGAGCCGCAACTACGTGAACGTGATCGTGGCCGGCAAGCAGCCGGCCCCGCAGTGGCTGAACATGGACCAGGCGATCAAGCACTGCACCGCCGGCATCGGCATCTGGACCTGGGCCAGCAACGACGACGGAGAAGACCCCGATGTTGTCATGGCCTGTTGCGGCGACGTGCCAACGCTCGAAACCCTCGCGGCCGTGTCGCTGCTTCGCCAGCACCTGCCGTTGCTGAAGATCCGGGTGATCAATGTGGTTGATCTGATGAAGCTTCAGCCGCCCAGCGAGCACCCGCACGGGTTGTCCGACAAGGATTTTGATGCGCTGTTCACGACGAACAAGCCGGTGATTTTTGCTTATCACGGGTACCCGTGGCTGATTCATCGATTAACCTATCGGCGGACGAATCACGACAACATTCACGTGCGGGGTTACAAGGAGGAAGGGACGACGACCACGCCGTTTGACATGGTTGTGATGAACGATCTCGATCGGTTCCACCTGGCGGGGGACGTGGTGGATCGGGTGCCGAGCCTCGGCTCGCGCGTGGCTTACTTCAAGCAGTTTCTGCGGGACAAGCTGATCGATCACAAGAACTACGTTCACAAGTACGGCGAAGATATGCCCGATGTCCGGGAGTGGCAGTGGAGCCCGACGCAACCGGCCAATACGTCGTCGCGTGTGTCGAGGCAGCTTGCGGAAAAGGGGAACGGAAATGCGCGGCGTCGGCGATAGAGGGAACCATTGCAAATTGCAGATTGAGAATTGCAAATTGCAAAATGGGGTTTCATTTCGCCCTCCTCGCAATTTGCAATTTGCAATTCTCAATTTGCAATCTGTTCTTTGTATTCGCTTACACCCGCGCCAAGGTGTCATTAAAGGACCGCACGCCCGCGCTGGCGCCCAGCGCCGTGCAGCAATCCGCTGCCGCGCGGTTCGCGAATCGTGCGGCCTGTTCGAGCGGCATTCCCTTGATCAGCGCCGTCAACAGCCCGCCAAACCACGTGTCCCCCGCGCCGGTGGTATCGACGACCCTGATCTTATAAGCCGGCGCCATCACCGAGCGGCGGCCGTCGTCCAGATAACATCCCTCGGCATCGAGCTTGATGCCGATGATTCCCTGCTTCATCTGCTGCCGGAACGACGCCACCATTCGATCGGGCAGCGTTTCTCCCGTGAGCGCCGCGGCTTCGGTCCGGCTCGGGACGAAGAGATCCAGGTAAGGGAGGATCGGATCAAGCTCCGGCCGCGTCCCGGTGGGGTTCACCGTATCCAGGGCAATCTTCGTGTTCGGCGCGACGCGGCGAAGTTCCGCAAGCACCTGTGGAAGATCCGGCGTGAGCCGCGGGAGAAGCCCGAAGTATCCGATCTGGACGAAGTCACATTTCGCCAGCATCTGGATGCACCGCCGGAAGAGTTCGGCGTCGATCAGGGTTGAGACGCCCGGCACATGGAAGAAGCACCGCTCGCCGCCGGGCTCGACGGCGACGATGGTCGCACTCGTCTGGGCCTGATCGTTGGAGAAGACGGCGCTGGTATCGATTCCTGCCTGCCGAAGCCGTTCGATCACGGCCGCGCCCAGCACGTCATTGCCAACCAGCCCCGCCGCGGCAACCTTCATGCCGAGCTTGGCCATGGCGATGCCGGCGTTGCACACGTTCCCGCCGGTGGTCAGCGTGATCGAATTCGCCTTTACCAGCCCGCCGGGCGGCGGCGGATTGCGCAAGTCCACCGGCTCCCCAATCAGGTCGGCGACGATCAATCCGAAAAGGGCGGCGTTCATACCGGCAACTTCGACTCGTTCGCCTTCCCCGCGTCCGTCGGCGTGCCGTCCGGCGCGTCCTGCTCGATTTCGATGTGGCTGTATTCGTCCAGGATGAGCGTGGTGAGCTCGCCGTCATCTTTGCGGATGGTCAGGCGGTCGAGCCAGAGCTTGTCGCCGCGGGAGTGGGCGTACCAGCTTCCGGTCTGTTTCTGTTCGTAGGAGACGACGGCGCCGCGAATTTCGGAAGTCCAAGTGTAATTGCGTGCGGCGATCTGCTGGGTCACCTTGACCCGCGCCCCCGGACGCAGCCTGCCGCGCAGAGATTCTTCCATGGGCGGGAGGGTAAGGGGATGGGGGGCAAAGGTCAAAACGGGTGAGGGACGATGGTGAGATGCCGACGACGGTTGGATCGCGAAAGCCTTGTGGCACAGCCGCCCTCGGCTGTGTTCGACCGACAGGTCGAAAATTCACGCCCACCGTCGAAAGACCTTCCGCCTTCGGCGGAACACAGCCGAGGGCGGCTGTGCCACACCAGGGTTCCTTCAATCTGAGAGCTCATCGACACCCGTGACGGTCGGCGGCGGCTCCGACGTCTTAATCACCCGGGCCGGACAACCCACCACGGTTGCGTATGCCGGGACGTCGCGGATGACCACCGCTCCGGCGCCGACCGTCGCATGCTCCCCGATCGACAGACATTGGATGACGTTCGCCCCAAGCCCGACCCACGCGCCGGCTCCCACGCGGACGCGGCCGGCAAGATGCACCCCCGGGCAGATATGCGCCGCCTCCCCAATCTCGCATTCGTGATCGACCACGCAACTGGTATTGAGGATCACCGAGTCGCCGATTTTGGCTTCCGTGCAAACTGCCGCCATCGGCGCAATGACGACGTTTGAGCCAATGGTTGCGGTCGAGGAGATGCTGGCGGTGGGGTGAATCGCGTTCACCAGTTCAAACCCCTGCTCGAGGAGCATCCGGGCGTATTGCGCCCGCACGCGGCAGTCGCCGATGGCGACGATCGCCGCCTCGATGCCTCGCTGGCGCAGCTTGGGCAGCAGGTTGGCCGGGCCGAAGACGGGCTTCCCGCCGACGACGGTGCCGGTCAGGGCCGGGGTCGAATCGACGAACCCAACCGGCTCGTGCTTGCCCGCCTCGCGCAGGATGTCGAGTACCACCTTCCCGTGGCCGCCCGCACCGATGATGACGACTTTCATGGACACGTCTGCTCGCCGCTTTTGAACTTCACGACCGACCCAGACCGATTCGTCACAACATCCAAGCCCTGCCATTGTATTTCGTCTCGTTCCAATTTGGACTATTCCCAGCCCACGCTAAGCTACCACCATGATCGGCGTTGCAGTCATTGGAAGTGGACAAATCTCGCTGGCCAACCACCTGCCGGGCTTTGCCCTGTGCCCGGATACGAAGGTGGTGGCCCTGTGCGACAGCAATCCCCAGGTGCTTGAAGCGGCCGGAAAGCAGACCGGCATCACGGCGCTTTATCGTGATTACCAGGAAGCGATTGCGCGGGATGACGTGAATGCGGTGGTGATCGCGACCCCCAATTTTCTGCACGCCCCGATTGCTCTGGCCGCGATTCCGGCCGGAAAGCACGTGCTGTGCGAAAAGCCGATCGCGATGAACCTGGCGGAGGCGCTGACGATGTGGCACGCCGCCGAAAAGGCCGGCGTGCGGAACATGACGGCCTTCACCTATCGCTTCGTTCCCGCAATGCGGTACATGGATCACCTCGTTCACATCGGCGCGATCGGCCGGCCGTATCATTTTCGCGCCCAGCGCTTCCAGGACTGGGGCTCGCGCAACCTGGGCTGGCGGCAGGTGAAGAAACTGGCCGGCACCGGAGAATTGGGCGACATGCTCTCCCACCGCATCGACTACGGCCATCTCCTGATCGGCCCCATGCGGCGACTGGTGGCCGACACGCGGCGGTTCGTCGACGTCCGAGGCGGGCAGCCGTCGGACCTGGACGATTGGGTGGCCATCCTTTGCGAATACGACCGTGAGGTCACGGGCGTGCTGGAAAGCAGCAAGCTCGCGATCGGCCGCGGGGAAGGGCATTACGGGCAGGATGTTTGCGAGGTAAACGGGTCCGAGGGCTCAATCGTCTTCTCGACGCAGAGGCCGCTGGAGCTGCGGATTGGAAAGCCGAATGCGAAAGACCTGGAGACGGTCGTCGTTCCGCGCGAGTTCTGGGTTTTTCCCGGCTCGCCGCGTAATCCGGACGTGGGGGATCCGGTGGTGACGTTCCGCTACGACCAGGACTTTGAATTCATCGACGCGATTCGAAACAAACGGCCGTGCCGCCCGTCGTTTCTCGACGGGGCCCGGGCCCAGGCGGTCATCGACGCGACGATCCGATCGGCGGAAGAGGGAGGGTGGGTGGATGTACCAGAGGTGTCCTGAAGAAGTTGCCAGTTGTCAGTTGCTAGTTGCCAATGAAAGACCTTTTTTTCCTGGCAACTAACAACTGGCAACTACCACGGAGCGGACATGTCCAAAACAGCAGTCGTCACCGGTGCGGGCAGCGGCGTGGGTCGCGCGGTGGCTTTGCAGTTGGCCAGCGAAGGCTGGAGCGTCGGTGTGGTCGGGCGACGCGCTGAACCGCTGAACGACACCATCAAACTTGCCGGTGATCTGGGCGCTCAGATGCTGGCGATCCCCTGCGACGTGGCCGATTCCGCGGATGTCGATTGGATGGCCAAGGCGGTTGAGCAGAAGTTCGGCGCCGTGACGGTACTGGTGGCCGCGGCGGGCATGAACGTCCCCAAGCGAAGCTGGGAGGTCCTCAGCGCCGAGGACTACCGCAACGTGATCGACACCAACCTGTCCGGCACGTTCAACTGCGTCAGCGCGCTGCTCCCCGGAATGCGGCGCGAGGGGAACGGGACGATCGTGGCGATCGTATCGGACGCCGGCATGGCCGCCAGCGGCAAGGCCGGGGCGGCGTACGTCGCCTCCAAATTCGGCCAGCGCGGGCTCGTCCAGTCCATCAACGCCGAGGAACGCGCCCACGGCATCCGCGCCGCCGGCATCTTCCCCGGCGACATCAACACGCCGTTGCTCGACAAGCGCCCCGTCCCGCCTCCCGCCGAGTCTCGCGAGAAGATGCTTCAGGTTGAAGACGTCACCGCCTGCGTCATGCTGGCGATCAACCTGCCGCAACGGGCGATCATCGAGGAACTGCTGATTCGCCCGCGCTGAAAGGGCCTGTCGTGGCATGGGCGTCTCGCCCATGCTGGCGGTATTCGATGGTGAAGACCGTACGCATGGCCGAGACGGCCATGCCACCGGGCATCCATTCCGCGGCTTGAGGCCGAATCGCCGTGGGCAGCGATCCACGCGCGACTCTACAATCCCGCAACATGCAATACCGCAGACTCGGCAAAACGGACCTGATCGTCTCGGTCATCGGCGTCGGCACGTGGCAGCTCGGCGGGGAATGGGGCAAGGACTTTCAGCAATCGGAAGTGGACGCGATGTTCGATCGGGCCCGGCAGCTCGGGCTGAATCTGATCGACACCGCTGAGTGCTACGGGGACCACACGTCCGAACAACTGGTTGGCAATGCGATCCGGCGCGATCGCGATGCGTGGGTCGTCGCAACCAAGTTCGGTCATCACTTTCACGGATACCTCGACCGCACGACCGTGTACGATCCCGATGACGTGCGCAGACAACTCGAAGCATCGCTCAAGGCGCTTCAGACCGATTACATTGATCTCTATCAGTTCCACTCAGGCAACAACGAGATGTTCCAGACGCCGGGGTTGTGGGAGATGCTGCTGGAGCAGGTGCGCGCGGGAAAGATTCATCACCTGGGAATCTCGGTCAGCCCCAACGACAATCTCGTGCAGGTGGACCAGGCGACGCAGGTCGGGGCGGAGGCGATCCAGGTCGTCTATAACCGGCTCGACCGCAAGCCCGAGCAAGGCTTGCTCCAGTCCTGCCAGCGGCAGGATCTGGGCGTGCTGGCCCGCGTGCCGCTGGCGAGCGGGCTTCTGTCCGGCAAATACAAGCCCGGCTCCCAGTTTCCACAAGGTGACGTTCGCAACACGCACGATCAGAAGAAAACCCAGGAGAAGCTCAAAGAGGTGGATCAAATCGCCAAAACCGAAGTCCCGCCGGGCGTGAACATGGCCCAGTGGGCGCTGGCCTGGTGCCTTCAGCACGATGCGGTTTCGTGTGTCATCCCCGGCTGCAAGGACGTTCAGCAAGTTGAATCGAATGCGAAAGCCGCGGAACTTGCGAGGAAGGATCACCCTCAGATCCGGCCGGTGCCGGTGCGGCTCCCGCGCTAAATGACCGTGCGCGGTTAGGGACTGGTTGGGCTTTTCGGTGGCACGGGCGTCCCGCCCGTGCTGGGTGCGTTCAAACCGCAATACGCCCACAATCGCACGGTTATCCCTTCATCAGGTCGCCAGCACGGGCGGGACGCCCGTGCCACCGGGCGCGCCGATATCACATCGCCATATAGGTTATGACTAAAGCAGCGGCCTCACCCGCCCGTCCCCGTGCCCCGACGCCTTGCCCCAGATTCCCGGCAGCGCGCCGCCGCAGTCGGGGCAGCGGCCGTCCGACTGCACGCGATTCTCGGTGACCATGAACCCGTAGCGCTTGATCACGGTGGCGTTGCAATGATGGCAGCGGGTGTTTTCCCACTCGCCCACCTGGCCCGGCAGGTTGCCGGGATACATGTACTTGAGCCCGGCCTGCTTGCCATACTCGACGATTCGCATCAGGTCATCGACTACGGTCCGACGATGTTCGGTCATCTTGTAATCGGGATGGAACGCCGTCATGTGCCAGGGCATCAGCGGATCGACCGATCCCAGAAAATCGGCCATGCGCTTGAGCTCATCGGGATCGTCGCTGAAGCCGGGGACGACCAGCGTCACGATTTCCACCCAGAACCCGCGCTCCTTGAGCATGCGGATGGTGGACGTGACGTTTTCCATCACGCCGCCCAGCTCGCGGTAATGCTTGGGGTTGAATGTTTTGAGGTCCACTTTGTAGGCCGACACGTACGGCCGGATGAAATCGAGCACCTGCGGCGTGCCGTTGCCGTTGGAAATGTACGCGCACAACAGCCCGCGTGCCTTCGCTTCCTTGAACACGTCGACAGCCCACTCGCTGGTAATCAGCGGCTCGTTATAGCTCGACGCGACAACCGGCGCGCCGTGCTTGATGGCCAGATCGACAAGCTGCTGCGGCGTTCCCAGCCGCGGCGGGGCCGCCGCATCCGGATCACGCAGCATCTGGCTCGTCACCCAGTTCTGACAGTAGCCGCAGTGAAAATCGCACCCGAGCATCCCGAACGTCAGCGCGTCGCTGCCGGGCAGCACGTGAAAGAACGGCTTCTTTTCAATCGGATCGCACGCCAGCGCCCCCACGTAGCCGTGCGGCACCATGAGCGTGCCGTTGTCGTTGAACCGGACGCGGCAGACGCCGTCGCGTCCGGGCTTGACGACGCACCGGTGCCCGCAGGCGAAGCACTGCACGGCCCCGTCCGCCCGCCGCTCGATCAGCGCCTCCGCCGCCGGAACGCTGTATTGGTGCAGCATCTCCTTCAGCGATTTGAGCCGTTCTTTTTCCTCGATCACGGGCAGGGGCATGACGATCTCCAATACCAATGGTACGCCTGCCGTCGGCGCGCGGTTTCAGCACGGGCCATGATTCCGTTGGTTTCCCGGCTGGCGCCTATCATTCGTGGAACCATGAGCAATACTTCGGACGTGGAGCGGTTTCGGGAGAGAGTTCGCCAGGTGCTGCTGACCGATTGGGATCCGTCCAATGCCGCGCGGTTTGAAGCCGCACGCGGGGAGTACGACAGCTACATCGACCCGCTGATCGCGCTGATGGAAAGCGGGGCGGGGGAACAGACAATCATGGATTATCTGCACCAACGCGAGTTGGAATGCATGTGCTTCCCGCCACTGGGCAAGTCACACCTGCGGCGGGTTGCGCGCAAGTTGCTTGCCTTGTGATGCGCCTCCTT
>Ga0134125_10010971_pt1 | contig 10161 bp, 6 predicted proteins | sample KB31751_FD_96464 | JGI IMG/M metagenome (GOLD analysis project Ga0134125, IMG submission 96464) | Terrestrial soil microbial communities with excess Nitrogen fertilizer from Kellogg Biological Station, Michigan, USA - KB3-175-1 | ecosystem: Environmental > Terrestrial > Soil > Unclassified ... | reverse complement strand
GCGGCGCAGGAGGCCCGGTGGGCGCTGGGCGTCGCCGAGGCGGAGAACCGGGCGCTGGTCCGGTACGGCGAGCACACGGCCCTGCTGTTGCCGCAAAGTGTGACCGAGGCCCAGGTCCTGGTGTCACGGATTCTCGGCCCGCTGATCGACCACGACACCGAGCACGGCACCGCGTACGTTGACACGCTCCGGGCCGTGCTGCGCCACAATCGCTCATGGCAGCTGGCCGCCGCGGAACTGCACATCCACAAGCAGACGCTGGGGTACCGGATACGGAAGATCGAGCAGATCACCGCGCGCGGCCTGACCAGCACCGAGCATCTGGCCGAGTGGTGGTTCGCGCTCAGGGCGCACGACCTGCTCACCGGCCGGAGCCCCGGCTGACCCGCGCCGGGGCGCCGTTCGGGCCACCGCGCGGGCAGGAAGGGGCGGTCTGACCGTGGCATCGCTGGGGCTCGAACTGCACGTCGTCGACCACGAGGTGTACGGCCGCACCGTCGGCCGGTTCCGCGAGGCGGGCATCCTGCTGCCCACGTTCGGCCAGCTGGCGGCGCCGGGGAGCATCCCGGCCGGGATCCGGCAATCGCTGGCCGGGACGGCGGCGGACGAGGCGGACCCACGGAACCTGTTCCGGGTGCACTGGTACAACGACGACGGGCGCACCGGCCAGGCTGCCGTCCCGGGCCACGTGGTCCTGCCCGCCCAGCTCACCGGCGTGGAGGCGCGCATCGTGGTGGCCATCGGCGACCTGTTCCCGATGATCCGCGCCCACAAGGTGCTCGCCGCCTACGGCTGCCTCGCCCCCCGCGTCATCACCGGCCAGTTCGATCCGACCCGGGACCGGGCGATCTGGCCCTCCACCGGAAATTACTGCCGCGGCGGGGTCGCGATCTCCCGCCTGATGGGGTGCCGGGGAGTGGCCGTGCTGCCCGCGGGGATGAGCCGGGAGCGGTTCGCGTGGCTTGACGACTGGGTCAGCGACCCCGGCGACATCATCCGCACACCGGGAACCGAGAGCAACGTCAAAGAGATCTACGACAAGTGCGCGGAGCTGTCGGCCGACCCCGCCAACGTCATCTTCAACCAGTTCTCCGAGTTCGGTAACCACCTGGTCCACTACCTGTGCACGGGCCGGGCGCTGGGGGAGGTGTTCGAGTCGATGGCGGCCGCCGAGCCGGGCCTGCGGCTGCGCGCCTTCACCTCCGCCTCGGGCTCGGCCGGCACCCTCGCCGCCGGTGACTACCTCAAGGAGCGCTACGGCACCAAGATCGTCGCGGTGGAGGCGCTGGAGTGCCCCACGATGCTGGCCAACGGGTTCGGCGAGCACAACATCCAGGGGATCGGCGACAAGCACATCCCGCTCATCCACAACGTGATGAACACCGACCTGGTCACCGGGATCACCGACCGCGCCACCGACCAGCTCTCGGTGCTCTTCGCCGCCGGCGAGGGCGTGGACTATCTCCGCGGCCGGCGGCGGGTCCCCGAGCACGTCCTGGCGGCGCTGCCCGCCTTCGGGCTGTCCAGCATCTGCAACATCCTGGCCGCCGTGAAGACGGCGAAGTACCTGCGGCTCGGGCCGGACGACGTCGTCATCACGGTGGCGACGGACGGCGCCGGCATGTACGGGAGCGAGCGGGAGCGGATCGCCGCCCGTGACTTCCCCGGCGGCTTCGGGACGACCGACGCGGCCGGGGTCTTCGGCCGGTGGATGCTCGGGACCGGCACCGACGGCCTGCTGGAGACGACGCTGGCGGACCGGGACCGCATCTTCAACCTCGGCTACTACACCTGGGTCGAGCAGCAGGGGGTGTCGCTGGCCGACTTCGAGCGGCGGCGCGACCAGCGGTTCTGGGCCGGCCTGCGCGACCTGCTGCCCGCCTGGGACGCCATGATCGAGGAGTTCAACGGGCGGACCGGCCTCGCGGCGGGGCGATGAGCCCGCCGAGCACGATCTGCTGCGCCGGGTGCGGCTACGCGGCCGATCCGGACGACCCTTACCCGTTCCGGTGCCCGCGGGCCGGGACCGACGACACCGACCACGTGATGACCCGCCTGCTCCGCCTGCCGGGCACCCACTTCCCCCGCGGCGGCGAGGACAACCCGTTCCTGCGCTACCGCGCGCTCATGCACTCCTACCACGTGGCCACCGCCCGCGGGATCTCCGATGCGCGCTACCGCGGCCTGGTCGCGTCGCTCGACGACTCGGTCGCCGGCGTGGACGGCCACGGCTTCGCCGTCACGCCGTTCTCCCGCAGCCGGGAGCTGAGCGAAGCGCTGGGCCTCTCGCCGTCCGGCGGGGTGTGGGTCAAGGACGAGACCGGCAACGTGTCGGGCTCGCACAAGGGCCGGCACCTCATGGGCGTGCTCATCCACCTGGCGGTCATGGAGGAGTCCGGCCTGCTCGACCCGGCGGGCCGCCGCGACCTGGCCATCGCCAGCTGCGGGAACGCGGCGCTGGCCGCGGCCGTGGTGGCCAGGGCGGGCGGGTGGCGGCTGACGGTGTTCGTCCCGGCCGACGCCGACCCGGCCATCGTCCGTCGGCTGGGCAGTCTGCGGGCCGAGGTGGTCACCTGCCCCCGCGAGCCCGGTCAACGGGGGGACCCGGCGTACCTGCGGCTGCGGGACAAGCTGGCCGGCGGGGCGCTCCCGTTCACCGCCCAGGGGAACGAGAACGGCCTGACCATCGAGGGCGGCGAGACGCTGGGCTACGAGCTGGTGACGGCGCTCGCGAGCCTGCCCGGTGGCCTGGATCACCTGATCATCCAGGTCGGCGGGGGAGCCTTGGCCTCCTCGTGCATTCAGGCGCTGCGCGAGGCGGTGGGGCTGGGCGCCCTGGACCGCCTGCCCCGCGTTCACACGGTGCAGACGGCCGGCGCCCACCCGCTGGAACGCGCCTACGGGCGGGTGCGGGCGCTGCTTCCGACGGAGCCGGGCCCGGAGGCGGTGCGCCGGGCCATGGCCGAGGCCGCCGCCCACCGGTCGGCGTTCATGCGGCCCTGGGAGGAGACGCCGCACAGCGTGGCGACGGGCATCCTCGACGACGAGACCTACGACTGGCGGGCCGTGGTGGAGGGCATGCTGACGACCGGCGGGCGGCCGCTGGTCGTGAGCGAGGCACTGCTGCGCGAGGCCAATCGGCTGGCCGTGTCCGCGACCGGGATCCGGGCCGACCCCACCGGCTCGGCCGGCCTGGCCGGGCTGCTCGAGCTGCGGCGCTCCGGCGCCATCGGCGACGCCGACCGTGCCGCCGTGCTCCTGACCGGAATACAGCGGGAATAGGACGGCCGTGGGCCGGCCGGACCGGCATGACGCCGGCGCCGCGGGGCTTGGCGGCGCGGGCCAGGCCTAGCCGGGGGACCTGGCGTGCCGTCCGGCGGCCGCCTGTCACATTGTGACAAAACGCCACTGACCGGCTTGTCACTTGTGGCCACTTGTGCAATAAAACCCCCGACTTTACCTTGACAGTCATCTTGACGGCAAGGCACGGCCAAGCTGGCCGGAAGAGGGGGACGGCCGCTCCGCATGGCTTCGCCCGGGCGGCCGCGCCCGGCGGGCGCGACCAGCGGATCCGGTTCGTTGCCCGCGGCCCGGCCGGAGGCGCTGATCCCGTGCCGCGTGTCCGCGCCAGGTTCCCGGGACCGTAAGCGACAGGAGACTAAAAATGGCACAGGACGTCGCGAGGGGCGAAGCCAGGCTGGACGCCCACTCGATTGAGCAGATTCCCGAAGCCGACCGGGACTCCACGGGCTGGCAGCAGTTCTGGATCTGGGCCGGCGCGAACATCGCGCCGATCAACTGGATCCTCGGCGCGCTCGGCATCGTGCTCGGCCTCGGGCTCACGGAGACGATCCTGGTCATCGTCCTCGGCAACATCGTCGGCTGCGCGATCTTCGCCTCGCTCACCGTGATGGGCCACAAGACCGGCGTCAACCAGATGGTGCTCTCACGGGCGCCATTCGGCCGCCGCGGCGGCTACCTGTCGTCCTGGCTGCAGTTCCTGCTGACGATGGGCTGGATCGGGGTCAACACCTACTTCCCGGTGGTCCTCGCCGTCGCCATCCTGGGGCACTTCGGGATCAGCGGCTCGTTCGCCGTCAAGTTCATCGTGGTCACCGTCATCATGATTATCCAGGTCGGGATCGGGGTGTACGGCTTCTACCTCATCCGTACGTTCGAGAAGTACACGGTCCCGGTCATCTTCGGGATCATGGCGCTGATGAGCATCCTGGCCTGGACCAGGCACGGGATCGTCAACTGGGGCCTGACCTCGCACCTGACCGGCGCGGCCCACTTCTCCGCCATCTCCGGGCTGGTCACCGCGATCGGCGTCGGCTGGGCGATCTCGTGGGTCACCTGGGCCTCGGACTACTCCCGGTTCGTGAAGCCCACCATCTCGTCCAAGGCCGTGTTCTGGTACAGCTACGCCGGCCTGTTCGTGCCCACCGTGTGGCTGGCCGTCCTCGGCGCCAGCATCGCCAGCGTGACGCAGTCCGCGGACCCAGCCAAGCTGGTGTCCTCGGTCTTCGGCGGGGTGGTCGCCATCCTCGTCATGCTGCTGGTCCTGCACGGGCCGATCGCCACCAACATCCTCAACGTCTACTCCTCCGCGCTGGCCGGCCGGTCGGGCGGCATCAAGCTCCCGCGGCAGGTGCTGGGGCTGATCGCCGGGGTGGTCGGGTACGTGGTCACGCTGTACTTCGTGCACTCCCCGGACTTCGCGGCGAACTTCGACAACTGGATGTCCAGCCTGGTCCTGTGGATGGCACCGTGGGCCGGCGTGGTCCTGGCCGACTTCTACCTGCTCCGCCGCAAGCAGATCGACGTGGCCCAGCTGTACGCCGACCCGAAGGCCAGCATCTACGGGGACGTGAACTGGGTCGGGATCGTGGCGTTCCTGCTGGGCCTGGTGTGCGGCTGGCTGTTCGAGTTCGGCCTGGTCGGGCCGCTGCAGGGCTACGTCTCCCGGCACTTCCTCTCCGGTGGCGACCTGTCCTGGCTGGTTGGCATCATCGTGGCCGGGGGCGTCTACCTCCTCGGCATGCGCGGCAAGGTCGCCGTCGCGCCCGCGCGCGAGCTGACCGGGGCGGCCGGGCAGCCCACGGCCTAGCGCCGGGTGACGGTCTAGCTGGCCGGCCCGGGGCGGGGCTGTTCGGGGGAGGCAGCCCCGCCCCGGGTGGCCTGTCCGGCTAGCCGCTGCCCCGGCTAGCTGCTGCTCCGGTTAGCTGCTTCCCAGGCCGATCGCACCCTGCGGGTCGATCTCGTGCATCTGCTGCTCGGCGATCCGTGTCTCCTCCGGCACGTTGAGGCTGCGCGTGAAGATCCAGTACAGGATGGCCGCCACCGGGAAGCCGATGAACGGGGAGATGTCGCCCCCACCCAGATCGGTGGCCACGAAGCCGGTGAACACCGCGGTGCTCATGAACGGGATCATGGCGGCGAACGCGATCCAGTACGCGGTCAGGCCGCGCCAGCCCCACCGGTGGTATATGCCGTTCGGCTTGAAGATCTCCTTGATCGCGTAGTTGCCCTTCCGCACGAAGAAGAAGTCGACGAGGTTGATGGCGGTCCAGGGGATCATGAAGTACAAGATGATGAACAGGTAGGCCTCGAAGTTGGGCAGGAACGAGCCGGGCAGGGTGAGCGCGAGCACAAACGCAACGATGGTGACGAAGGCGATGGCCACCACCCGGATCGTCAGCGTCGGCTTGACCGGCCTGATGGTGTCGATCGTGGTCAGCGTGGCCAGCGCCCCGCTGTACATGTTCATGCCGATGACCGCGATGATGCCGGGGTACGAGCACAGCAGGACGATGTAACCCCAGCCGTGGAACCACGCGTTCCCGGCCACATGGATCGCGGTCACCGACGAGATGATCTTCGGGTAGGCGGCGGCCAGGAAATCGCCCAGCCCGGCCAGCCACAGCACCCCGATCCCGGAGCCGATATAGGTCCACCAGAACGTGGCGGCCGTGGTGGAGCTGCGGGGCAGGTACCGGGAGTACTCCGACACGTACGGCGCCCAGGTGAGCTGATAGCTCAGGATGATGCCCATCTCCAGCAGGAACGGCGCGCCCTTGAAGGTGCCGAACGAGTAGAAGCCGGCCGGCAGGTGCACGGCCGCGAGCAGGCCGATGCCGAAGAGCACAAAGACGACGATGAACAGGACGCTGGCCCACTGACAGAACTTGTGGATCAGCCGGTAGCCGAGGAGCGCGAAGGCGAAGGCGAGAACGGTGATGATGATCGCGCCAACGACCTTGTTCACGTTGAGCGTCTCCACGACCATCTGCTCCGCGATCTGCGTGTTGAAGACGTTGAAGCCGATGAACAGCAGCACCGCCACGATCACCGGCAGCAGCGCCCCGTAATAGCCGAACTGCGGCCGGGACTGGATCATCTGCGGCAGGCCCAGCTTCGGCCCCTGCGCCGAGTGGAACGCCATGAACAGCGTGCCGATCACCGCGCCGAGGAAGATGGCCACCAGCGACCAGCTGAAGCTGAGCCCGCTCGCCACGCCCGCCGCCCCGATGACCAGGGTCGCCAGCTGCGCGTTCCCGGCGAACCACAGCGGGCCGAGATGCCACACCTTGCCGTGCCGCTCGGCGACCGGCACGTAGTCGATGGACCTGGTCTCCAGCCTGGTCACGGGCGGCGGTGCGGTGGTGCGCGTTCCGGCGGTATCCATGGCGGCGGCCTCCTAGGGCTGGTCTTGCGAGTCATGCGCCGGGGCCCAGGCGTCGGCGCGGATATACAGCTCTTCCCGGCGGTGCTCCCACAGCGCGGAGTTCAGCCGGTCAGCCTCGGCCAGCTCCTCGGCCAGCGCGATCTCGGCTACGAGAAGGGCCGGGCCGGCGGGCCCGGTGAGCTCGTGCACCTTGACGGCGCGGCTGACGACACGGCCGGCCGGCGAGATGATCTGGCTGCCGCCGAGCAGCGTTCCCGACGGCGTACTGCCGCACTGGTTCGACATCACCCACCACTGGCCGTTCTCCAGCGCCCGGGCCGGGTACAGCCCGTCCCACCAGCTCTCGGCCTCCAGCTCGTAGGCGCTGGCCTGCACCACGACCCGGGCCCCGGCCAGGCGCAGCGTCCGGGCCGTCTCCGGGAAGTCGCCGTCGAAGCAGACCGGCAGGCCCAGCACCCCGAAGTCCGGCGTCGGGCAGACCGTCAGGCGCTGCCCGGCGGAGAAGACCTCATCCTCGCCCAGCGGGGCGTACAGGTGGGCCTTGCGGTGCACCGCCCGCAGCTCCCCGTCCCGGCCGAACAGCAGGGCGGTGTTGTAGACGTCGGCACCGTCGCGTTCGGGCACGCTGCCGGCCGCCAGCCAGGCGCCTGCGGCCGCCGCGGCGGCGGCCAGCGCCGCCGTCCGCGGCCCGTCCACCGGTTCCGCGCTGGTGGCCACGTCCCCGGCCAGGGTCTTCGGGCTGTAGCCGGACGGCCACAGCTCGGGCAGCAGGATCAGGTCGCAGCGGCGCCGGCCGAGCTCCGCCACCAGCTCGACCGCGGTGGCCAGGTTTCCCGCCGCGTCACCGGGACGTGGCAGCCACTGCGCGATGCCGACGACCGCCCGGTCAAGCAATGGCCTCACCGCCTAGTTCGGACCCACTGCCAAGGCCCAGCCGGATCCTGCCATCACGCTTCCCGCTGAGAAACAACGATCATGGCATCTCCCGTTGCCGCTGGGCGCACGCAAGATACAAACCTGGCCATCTTCACTATCCAGTGTTCCGGGCGGTGAGAGATATGGCACCTGATGCCGAAGAACGCCCTGATTTGCTGTCGGCAGCCGCCAATGAGGTAACCGAGGGCACGCCCACGCGATCGGCCCGCCTCACCTCTGAATTCTGAGCCTTGCGAGGCGTCGCCGTCTCCCAGGTAGAGGTAGGCCCGTCGTGGAACACCGGGAGCATGAGGGTATGACCCGGGTAGACGTCCGGCACATCGAGGTTCCCGTGAGGCTTCTGCCCGCACACGGAGTCGGCGCCCGCGGCCACCGGGCGCAACGGAGTGGTTGCCTGCGGGCAAGCCCCGTGGCACGCCTCGCTGTTCATCATTCCTATGATCATCTGGCCTGGTGGAAGGACACTTGATGGCGAACGATGGACTCGACTTGCTGGAAATGGTGCGGCGGGAACTTGCGCCAACGGAGGGCGCTAACCGGTTTGTGCAGCTGGTGAGCGAGGGCCGGCTGCCATCGGAGCGACTGGCAGCGGTCGCCGGCGAGGAGTACTGGATAGGGGAGAGCGACCGGCGCAGCTTCCTTCACCTCGCCGCGCGATTCCCGGAACCTCCCGCCGTGGACTTCTTCCTCGGCCTCGCGGCGGTCGAGATCCCGGCACGATCTCAGCTGCTGCGGTACGCGGCTGCGCTCGGACTCGGCGAGCAGGACCTGCAAGCATATGAACAGAAGCCGGGCTGCCAGGCTTACGCCTCATACGTTGCGTGGCTTGCGCTCAACGGATCGCTCACCGATGTCTCCCTCGCACTCGTCGCGAACTTCGCGGCCTGGGGCTCGTATTGCGGCGCCGTGGCCCAGGGGCTGCGGCGTCACTACGGGCTCAAAGACGAAGACGTCGAGTTCTTCGATTTCTTTGCGGAACCCGCACCCGAGATCGAGCAACTGGCGGGCGCTGTCGCGCTCCACAGCCTGGGCACGGCCAGCGCTCTCCCAGACTCAACCCGTCGACACGCCCGTCTGGTCCAGGCGTACGAGCTCATGTTCTGGAACACGCTCGCGGAGGGAGTGGGCTAGGCAGCGGCTCGCACGAGCACCAACTGCTCTTCGACGCGCTGCACCATGGCCCAGTCTGAGGCCGGCCCTACGCGCTCGGTGGGTCTTCCGGCGCGCTGGGGGAGTAGATGGCGTCCGCGCCGGCGCGGGCCGAGGCGAACAGCTTGTACCGGGCGCCTATGTAGTACGCGACGGCAGCGAAGAGGAAACCGACCAGCCAGGCGAGGTCCGCGCCCCCCAGAGAGTTCGCGATCGGGCCGACGTAGACCGCCGGGTCGTTCATGAACGGGAACTGGATCCCGACGGCCAGCGCGTACACGATGATCGCGTACCAGTTGACCTTGCCGTAGATGCCGTCTTCCTTGAACAGCTCGGGGATGTCGTAGTGCCCGCTGCGGACGACGTAGTAGTCGGTGAGGTTAATGGCCGTCCACGGGACCAGCAGGTAGAGCGTGAACACGAGGAAGTTGGTCAGGTCCGTCATGAAGTTCTTGCTCGCCTGGATGGCGATGACCGTGCCGATGATCGCGAGCACGCTGGTGGTTATGATCCGGGCCATCCGGCCGGTCTTGCTCGACGCGAGCGAGCCCGAGGGCGAGATGATCGCGAAGAGGGTGAGGAACGGCCCGTAGAGGTTGCCGAAGTTCCCGGCGGTGACCCCGAGGATGAAGATGATCAGGAAGAGCCACTTGACGCTCAGCAGTCCACCCAGGTAGTCGGGGGCGTTCGCGGTCACCGCCGCGCTGGCGACGACGGCCGCGATGGCGCCGATGATCATGACGAAGGACGCGCCGACCACCGACCCGATGTAGGTGTAGTTGAAGACCTTCCAGCTGGAGGTGTCCTCCGGCATGTAGCGCGAGTAGTCGGAGACGTAAGGCGCCCAGGTGACCTGCCACGCGACGAACACCGAAATGGCGAGCAGGATGGCGCCGAAGGTGTTGTGCCCGGCGGGCAGGCGGGCCGGCAGGATGGTCAGCAGCTTGATGAGGATGGCGAGGAACACCGCGGTGGACAGATACGTCATGTACTTGTTGAAGGTGTGGAACAGGTCGTAGCCGAACCACACAATGAGCAGCGTGAAGGCGTTCCCGATGATGATGCCCTCGGTCGTTGTCACATGGAACAGGCTGGCGACGGCCAGCCCGCCGACCACCGCGGCGGCCACGAAGTAGCCCAGGTACATCAGGATGACGATGATGTTCGGCAGCGCCGTCCCATTCATCCCGAACTGCGCCCGCGACTGCATCATCTGCGGCAGCCCCAGGCGGGGCCCCTGCACCGAGTGCAGGGCCATGTACAGCCCGCCGAACGCGTTCCCGATGAGGATCGCGAAGATCGCCCACGGCAGGCTGAGGCCGAAGACGATGGCCAGCGCGCCGACGGGGATCGCGAGGAGCTGCACGTTGCTGGCTGCCCAGAAGGTG
>Ga0134125_10010970_pt1 | contig 10162 bp, 11 predicted proteins | sample KB31751_FD_96464 | JGI IMG/M metagenome (GOLD analysis project Ga0134125, IMG submission 96464) | Terrestrial soil microbial communities with excess Nitrogen fertilizer from Kellogg Biological Station, Michigan, USA - KB3-175-1 | ecosystem: Environmental > Terrestrial > Soil > Unclassified ... | reverse complement strand
TGCCGGTGAACCCCACCGGGCTGGTCATCGAGCAGGTGCGCACCGACCCGGCGCTGCACGAGGGTCACGCTGCGCTCGACGTCTCCGGCGTGATCCGCAACGTGGTCGACCGGCCGGTGGTCGCGCCGCCGCTGCGGATCTCGATCTACAACACCCAGGGCAAGCGGGTGGCCGGGCAGATCGCCAGCCTCGACAACGCCCGCATCCCGCCCGGCGCGACCCGCCACTTCCTGACCTCGATCTTCGACCCGCCCTACTCCGCGGCGAACCTCGACGTGACGTTCGCGCTCGACGCCGCCCGGCCCACCGCGTCGGCGATCCGCACACCGGCGCGCGCCGCGCCGCCGCCGCCGCCGGGTTTCACGCTGCGCGGCGCGCCGAGCGATGCGGCGCCGGCGGCGAACGCCGCGCCCGCCTCCAACAGCGCACCCGAGACGCCGGCCGCCAACGCCGCCCCTGCGCCGTCGCGATGAGCGACCCGGCCGACGCGTTCGAGGTGCTGCTCGCCGAGGCCGACGTCACCGCGCGCGTCGATGACCTCGCCCGCCGCCTCGCGCCGCTGATCGCCGACGACGCGGTGGCGGTCTGCCTGCTCACCGGCGGGCTGTGGTTCGCGGCCGACCTGACGCGGGCGCTGGCCCGGCTCGGCCGGCACGTGGCGTTCGACGCGCTGTGGCTCGCCTCCTACGGCGACGCGCGGGCCAGCCGCGGCCGCTGCCAGGTGCGCGCCGACCTGCAGCGCCCGTTGGCCGGTCGCCAGGCGCTGGTGATCGACGACGTGGTCGACACCGGGCTGTCGCTGAGCGAAGCCGCCAGGCTGGTCCGCGACGCCGGCGCGCGCGAGGTGATCACCTGCGTCTTCGCCCGCAAGCCCTGGCCGACGCCGCGGGCGATCGAGCCGCAGTTCGCCGCCTGGGACGCGCCGCCGCGCTTCCTGGTCGGCTACGGCATGGACGCCGAAGGCCGCCTGCGCGGCCTGCCCTACATCGCCGCGGCGGACTGACGGCGGTTCACGTGCGCGAATCGCCCTTCGGGCGCATCTTCATCCGCGGTGGCGAGCCGGCGATCGATCTCGTTCTTCCGAGCCTCGATCAGCGGCACCTCGTCAGCGTCGAGGCTGTCCCTCAGTTCGCCGGCCAGTTCGAGCTTCTCGGCGGGGGTGAGACTTTCGATATCGAAGGTGCGCATTGGCGGTGAGGATGGGCGCCGCCCCATCGCCGGCAAAGGCTCAGAGCCAGGCCGGCATCTGGTCGGCGGCCAGCATGGCCGCGTAGCTCGGGCGGGCGCGGATCACCGCGAAGTCGGCGCCCTTGACCAGCACCTCGGGGACCAGCGGGCGGGAGTTGTACTCGCTGGCCATCGCCGCCCCGTAGGCGCCGGCGGTCATGAAGGCGACCAGGTCGGCCGCTTCGAGCGGCGGCAGCAGCCGCTCGCGGGTGAAGGTGTCGCCGGTCTCGCAGACCGGGCCGACAACGTCGTAGAGGGCGCTGTCGCCCGGCCTCGGCCGCAGCGGGCGGATGTCGTGGTAGGCCTCGTACATGGCCGGGCGGATCAGGTCGTTCATGGCCGCGTCCAGCACCAGGAAGCGGCGCCCTTCGGCGCGCGCGTGCACGTGGATCACGCGGGCGACGAGCACGCCGGCGTTCGCCGCGATCACCCGGCCGGGCTCGAAGGCGAGCTGCACGTCCAGCCCGCGCACCGCCTCGGCGACCACCGCTGCATATTCAGCCGGCGAGGGCGGGTCCGGCTGGTGGAAATAGGGCACGCCGAGCCCGCCGCCGAGATCGAGCCGCTCGACGCCGAGCCCCTCGCCGCGCAGCCGCTCGACCAGCCCGCGCATCCGGGCGAACGCGTCGCGGAACGGCGCGAGGTCGCTGATCTGGCTGCCGATGTGGCAGGCGACGCCCAGCGGGCGCAGCGCGGCCGTGTTGCTGGCCCTGGCGTAGAGCCGCTCGGCCTCGCCGAACGAGACGCCGAACTTCGACTCGGCATGGCCGGTGCTGATCTTCGAATGGCCGCCGGCCCCGACGTCGGGATTGACGCGGATGGCGATCGCCGCGCGCACGCCCTTGCCGGCCGCCACCTCGGCCACGCGGTCGAGCTCGGGCCCGGATTCGACGTTGATCTCGGCGACGCCGGCCTCCAGCGCGAAGGCGATCTCGCCGGCGGTCTTGCCGACGCCGGAGAAGACGATGCGCTCGGGCGGCACGCCGGCGGCGAGCGCGCGGCGGATCTCGCCCTCGGAGACGGTGTCCGCGCCGGCCCCGAGCCTGGCCAGCGTGCGCACCACCGCCACGTTGGAGTTGGCCTTCAGCGCATAGGCGATCAGCGGATCACCGATGGCGGCGTGCGCCTTCAGCGCGTCGCGGAACACGGTGAAGTGCCGCTCCAGCGTCGCCGTCGAATACACGTAGACCGGCGTTCCCACCGCCTCGGCGATGCGGCGCAGCGGGACGTCTTCGCAGGCGAGCTCGCCCTCCCGAAGCTCGAAGTGGTTCACTGCTGGTTCACTGGGGCGTCGTGGCCGGGTTGGGCATCGCCCCTTCCTGCGGCGTGCCCGAGGGGTAGGTGCGCTCGCCCGGGATCGGCGCGACGCTGGCAGGCGCCGTGGTCGTGTACGGCACCACCGCCGGGTTCTGCGGTCCGATCGGCTGGTTGGCGGCCGCGGCGTTGCTGGCGGCGTCGGCCTGGGCGCGCTTCTGCGCCTCGTATTCGGCCTTGGTCTTGGCGCTCCACATCGGCCCAGGGCGGTCGAGATCGCCCTGGCGGCCGCAGGCGCCGACCGCTAGCACCAGACTGGCCGCCGCGAGTGAGAGGATGAGAGGTCGCATCACCTGAGGATCTCCTTCCAGCGCGCGATCTCGGCGCGCACGCGCTGCGGCGCGGTTCCGCCGTAGCTGGTCCGGCTGGCCGCCGAAGCCTGCGGCGTCAGCACCTCGTAAACGTCGCCGCCGACCCGAGGTTCGAGCGCCTGCAGCTCGGCGAGCGGCAGGTCGGCCAGCTCGACGCCGAGCGTCTCGGCCTTCTTCACCGCCTGGCCGGCCACGTGATGGGCCTGGCGGAACGGCATGCCGAGCCGGCGCACCAGCCAGTCGGCGAGGTCGGTGGCGGTGGCGTAGCCGGCGCCGGCGGCCGCGGCCATCCGCTCGGGGTTGGCCTTCAGGTCGGCGACCATGCCGGTCATGGCGGCCAGCGCCAGTTCCAGCGCGTCGAACGCCTCGAACACCGGGACCTTGTCTTCCTGCATGTCCTTCGAATAGGCGAGCGGCAGCCCCTTCATCACCAGCGACAGCGCCGCGAACGCCCCGATGACCCGCCCGGTCTTGGCGCGCGTCAGCTCCGCGGCGTCGGGATTGCGCTTCTGCGGCATGATCGACGAGCCGGTGGTGAAGGCGTCCGACAGGGTGACGAACCCGAACTGCGGGGTCGTCCAGAGCACGATCTCCTCGGCCAGCCGCGAGAGGTTGAGGGCGGCGATCCCCGCCGCCGCCAACGCCTCCAGCGCGAAGTCGCGCGCCGAGACCGCGTCCAGGCTGTTGGCCATCGGACGGTCGAAGCCGAGCGCGCGGGCTGTCATCTGGCGGTCGATCGCGAACGAGGTGCCGGCGAGCGCCGCCGCGCCGAGCGGGCTTTCGTTCATCCGCGTCCTGGCGTCGGCGAAGCGGCCGGCGTCGCGGCCCAGCATCTCGACATAGGCCATCAAGTGATGGCCGAAGGTGACCGGCTGGGCGCTCTGCAGATGGGTGAAGCCGGGCATCAGCGTGTCGGCGTGCCGGTCGGCCTGGGCGAGCAGCGCGCGCTGCAGGCCGATGATCTGCTCGACCGTGCGATCGCACGCCCCGCGCACCCAGAGGCGGAAGTCGAGCGCGATCTGGTCGTTGCGCGAGCGCGCGGTATGCAGCCGTCCGGCGGCCGGCCCGATCAGCTCGTCGAGCCGCTTCTCGACGTTGAAATGGATGTCCTCGAACTCCTCGCGGAACGGGAAGACGCCGGCCTCGATCTCCTGCTCGATATCGGCGAGGCCGCGTTGGATCGCCGCCTCGTCGTCAGCCGAGATGATCCCGGTCGCGCCCAGCATCGCGACGTGGGCTTTCGAGCCGGCCAGATCCTCGATGGCCAGGCGCCTGTCGAAGCCGATGGAGACGTTGATCGCCTGCATCAGCGCGCCGGGCTTGGCGGAGAAGCGGCCGCCCCATAGTAGGTGGCCCTCGGTGCGATCCTGCGGACGGCCCGGAGCGTGATGTTCGGCGTAGTCCTGGTGGTCGGCCTCGGAATCGGAGGTCTTGCGCGGCATGGAACGGGTTCGAACTTTCGGAAGGATGGCGCGCGCCCTCTTGGCGGGGGCAGGCTTGGCCGCGGCTCTATACGTCATCCCTGGCTGCTCATCCAATCCCGCGCCGGGCGATCTGAAGAGCCTGGCGACCGGCGAGATGAAGAGCCTGACGGTCGATCCGCCGTCGCCCGCGCCGGCCACGCCGTTCGTCGATGCGGCCGGCAAGACGCACACCCTCGCCGAGTTCAAGGGCAAGGCCCTGGTCGTCAACCTCTGGGCCACCTGGTGCGCGCCCTGCGTGCAGGAGATGCCGACACTGGCCAAGCTGGCGGCCGAGACGCGGGGCCAGAACGTCGCCATCCTGCCGATCAGCCTGGATCGCGTCGAGGACCGCGCCAACGCCGAGGCGTTCATCGCCAAGCGCCCGCCTCTGCCGTTCTACAACGACCCGAAGTTCGCGCTCGCCTACGCGATCAAGCCGCCGGCGCAGGGCCTGCCGACCACGATCCTGATCGACTCCACGGGCATGGTGCGGGCGCACGTGGCGGGCGCCGCGGACTGGTCGGGACCCGACGCTCGGCGGGTCGTCGAGGCGCTTCAAAAGGCCCGTTAAGCCTGCGAATCGGCCCGGGTTTCTGGTTGACCGTGGCAATCGGGCGTGCGCATTTCGACTTACAATCCGTGCTTTGGGCCTGCAGACGATCGCGCCCGCGAAGTACCCCAGGGGCGACCTAGCGGGGCGCATCGCCGGAACCGAAGAAGCCGCTTCCCAGACGTGAGCGATTGTGCGTGACCCCGGGGCAAGGGACTTCGGGGCTCGCGGAAGGGCGTAAGTCTAAGGAGAACAGAGGCGACATGGCCAACGGCACCGTCAAATGGTTCAATTCCGCCAAGGGCTACGGCTTCATCCAGCCGGAAGATGGCGGAAAGGACGTTTTCGTTCACATCAGCGCCGTTGAACGGGCGGGGCTGCGCGGCCTGAACGAAGGTCAGAAGATTGCATACGAGCTGCAAGCCGAGCGGGGACGCACGGCGGCGGTGAACCTCAGAGCTCTCTAGCAAAGAGCCGATCGACAGCTAGCATTGGCGGGCGCCGGCTTTCCGAAGAGCCGGCGCCCGTTGGTTTTTCCGGACGCAATTCTGGGGGCGCATCCCGCATGACCGATCCGCGCTTGCTGGAGCCGATCGCGGCGCGCGGATGGCCGGCGGCCGAGAGCGCCGCGCTCGGCGGCTGGCGACTGCACGCCGCCGCCGGCCAGACCGGCCGCATCAACACCTGCTGGCCGCTCGCGGCGCCCGACCGCGACGTCGAGGCGGCGATCGACGCGGCCGAGGCCTGGTATGCGGCGCGCGGCTTCGCGCCCCGCTTCAAGATCGTCGAGGGCGACGGCGATCCGCCGGACCTGGCGGACCGCCTCGCCGCAAGGGGCTACGCGGCCTATACGCCGACCCTGACCATGGTCGGGTCTCTGGCCGCTGCGGCGCCGGACCAGCACGCCAGCATCGCCGCCGGGCTCGACGAGGCGTTCCTGCGGGTCTTCGCCGACCCGGCGTTCGGCCACGACGCCGACGCGAGGGAGCGCTTGGGCGCGCTGGCGCGCATCCCGGCCCCGCGCGCCTTCGCGCTGATCCGCGTCGACGGCGAGCCGGCGGCGGTCGGCGTCGGCGCGGTCGAGGGCGACTGGGTGGGGATCATGGGCATGCGCACCGCCCCGGCGTTCCGCCGCCGAGGCCTTGCGCGCCGCATCTTCCGCGCGCTGACGTCGTTCGCGGCCGCCGCCGGCGCGCAGCAGGGCTACCTCCAGGTCGAGCAGCGCAACGCCGCGGCCATCGCCCTTTACGAATCCGAGGGGTTCGCCTCGAAATACCTCTACTGCTACTGGGCGAAAACCTGAGCGCCCGCGCTCCTTTCCACACCAAGCGAGACCCGATCTCTTGCTGAAGCATCCGGGCGCGGCGAGCTGGGCAAAGTCTTTGACCACCCGCCCTCTCGGGAAGCCTGCCTACGTCGGCCAGGTCTCCGTGGACATTGCGAGCACGTCGCCGACGAAGTGCAGCGACCCGCAGATCATCACGTGCGGCGGCGGACCGGGCGCGGCGAGCGCCTGGTCGAGCGCGGCTTCGACGCCGTCGGCCGAGGTCGCCTCCAGCCCGGCGGCCGTCGCCGCGGCGGCGAGATCGGCGGGCGGGGTGGCGTTGGGGGACTCGAAGGCGGTGGTGAAGACGCGCGGCGCCAGCGCCCTGAAGTGCGGGAAGAAGCCGGAGGCGTCCTTGCGGCCCAGCATGCCGACGATCAGCACGACGGGGCGGCCGTCGCGCGCCGCCAGCCGCCCGAGGCTCTCGGCCAGCGCCCCCCCGGCATGCGGGTTGTGGGCGCCGTCGAGCCACAGGTCGGCGCCGCGCGCCCTCGCCCGGGCGGCCAGCGGCCCCTTGGTCAGTGGCTGGAAACGGCCCGGCCACACCGCGCCGGCGACGCCGCGCGCGATCGCCGCCTCGTCGATGCGCGCATCGCCGAACGCCAGGATGGCGGCGACCGCCATGCCGGCGTTGCTGAACTGGTGGGCGCCGAAGAGGCTGGGCGCCGGTAGGTCGAGCAGCCGATCGCCCATCTGCACCACCAGCCGGCCGGCCTGCTCGTAGGCGTCGAAGTCGCGGCCCATCAGCGTCATCGGCGCGCCCAGGGTCTCTGCCTCGCGCTCGATCGGCCCCAGCGCCTCGTCCGGTTGCCGCGCCACGATCACCGGGCGGCCGGCGCGGATGATGCCGGCCTTCTCCCAGGCGATCTTCGAGAGCTCCGGTCCCAGCGTCTCCAGGTGGTCGTAGTCGACCGGGGTGATCACGGTGACGGCCGGCGCGTCGAACACGTTGGTGCCGTCGAAGCGGCCGCCGAGCCCCACCTCGACCACGACGAGGTCGGCCGGGTCCTGCGCGAAGGCGTGGAAGGCGAGCGCCTGGGTGATCTCGAAGAAGCTGATCGGCTCGCCGGCGTTGGCCGCCTCCACCTCGTCGATGCGCTGCGACAGCTCCGCGTCGGAGATGATCTTGCCGGCGATGCGGATGCGCTCGGCGAAGCGGACGAGATGGGGCGAGGCGGTGACGTGCGCCTTCAGCCCCGCCGCCTCGCCGATCGCGCGCAGGTAGGCGCAGGTCGAGCCCTTGCCGTTGGTGCCGGCGACATGGATCACCGGACCCATCCGGCGTTCCGGGTGACCAAGCGCGGCCAGCAGGCGCTTCACCCGGCCGGTCGACAGATCGATCAGCGGCGGATGATGGGCGCGCAGGCGCGCAATGGTGACGTCGGAGGCGCGGAGGGCGTCGTAGTCGGGACGGGCGGGGGTCAAGTCAGGCGGCGGAAAGGCGGCTTGCCTCCATGCGTATGCGAAGCACCCGGCCGATCACCTTCGGCAGCTCCCGCCTGGGAACCACCTGGTCGGCCATGCCGCGTTCTACCTGGAAATCCGCAGTTTGGTAGCTGTCGGGCAAAGTTTCGCGGATGGTGTCGTAGATCACCCGCCGGCCGGTGAAGCCGACCACCGCGCCCTGCTCGGCGAGGTGCACGTCGCCGAGCATCGCGTACGAGGCGGTGACGCCGCCGATCGTGGGGTCGGTGAGCACGACGACATAGGGCAGCCGCGCGACCCGCAGCAGCTGGATCGCCGCGGTGGCGCGCGCCATCTGCATCAGCGCCAGCGCGCCTTCCTGCATCCGCGCGCCGGCGGCAGCCGTGAAGATCACCAGCGCCGCCTTGCGCCGCAGCGCCTCCTCGGCGGCGGCGACGAAGGTCTCGCCCGCCGCGATGCTGAGCGAGCCGGCGATGAAGGCGAAGTTCTGCACCAGCACCACGGCCGGCGCGCCGTCGATGCGGCCGGCTGCGGCCGTCATCGAGTCGCGCTCGCCGGTGACCTTGCGCGCCTTGGCGAGCGCCGGCTTGTAGGGCTTGGCGTGGTTGAAGCTCAGCGGGTCGTCGGGCGACACGCGGTCGGGCAGCCGCTCGTAGGCGCCGTCGTCGAACGTCGCGGCGAAACGCTGGTCCGGGCCGATCCGCATGTGATGGCCGCTCGGCGTCACCCACAGCGCGGCCTCCAGATCGGGCCGGTAGCAGAGCTCGCCGGTCTGCTCGCAGCGGATCCACAGGTCCCTGGTCAGCCGCCGCCCGGCGGCGCGGCGCGCCACGCCGGGGGAGATGCGCGAGAGCCAGCCGCGGTCGCCGCCGGGCGCCATGCGATGCGGCTCAGGCCGCCGAGAGGCGGGCCCGCCCCATCATCAGCGTCCGCAGGATCGAGCCCAGCACCTTCGGCAGCTCGTTGCGGGTGACGACGCGATCGACCATGCCGCGCTCGACCAGGAACTCGGCGGTCTGGAACCCGGCCGGCAGCGTCTCGCGGATGGTCTGCTCGATCACCCGCCGACCGGAGAAGCCGATCAGCGCCGCCGGCTCGGCCAGGTGCACGTCGCCCAGCATGGCATAGGAGGCGAGCACGCCGCCGGTGGTCGGGTCGGTCAGCACCACGATGTAAGGCAGGTGCGCCTGGCGCAGCCTGTCGACCAGCAGCGTGACGCGGGCCATCTGCATCAGCGCCAGCGCGCCTTCCTGCATGCGCGCCCCGCCAGCCGCAGTGAAGATCACCAGCGGCGCCTGCCGTCTCAGCGCTTCCTCGGCCGCCGCGATGAACGCCTCGCCGACGGCCACGCCCAGCGAACCGCCGACGAAGGCGAAGTTCTCGACCAGGACCACCGTCTGCACGCCGTCGATCTCGCCGACCGCCGCGCTCATGGCGTCCTGGTCGCCGGTGGCCTTGCGGGCCGCCTCGAGGCTCGCCTTGTAGGACTTGCCGTAGGTGAAATGCAGCGGGTCGTCGGGCGTCTTCGGGGCCGGCAGCTCCTTGTAGCGGCCGCCGTCGAACGTGTAGGCGAAGCGCAGGTCGGGACTGATCCGCATGTGCCGCCCGGCGGGCGTGACCCACAGCGCCGCCTCCAGGTCGGGCCGGTAGATCATCTCGCCGGTGTCGGGGCACTTCACCCAGAGGTTTTCGGGAGTCTCGCGCTTGGCGACCAGCTTGCGGACGCCGGGGGCGATCTTGGCGAGCCAGCCGCCGCGCTCGCGCCCCGTCGTGGTGGGCGGGTTGCGGACGGGCCTGTTGCGCTTGTCTTCAGCCAAAGCCATGCCGAGCCCTACACAGCCCCACCTGTAGCGCGCGCGGTTCGCACGGCTTTAGCGAGTGCGCCCGCCGTTTCCAAAACATTTGCGACCGGATCACGGTTCTGTGCGACCGCTTCGGCGAGCGCGTCCACGAGCGCGGTGCCGACCACCGCGCCATCCGCCACGCGCGCGACCGCCGCCGCCTGCTCGGGCGTGCGGATGCCGAAACCGACCGCCACCGGCAGCCCGGAGGCCTTGCGAACCCGCTGCACCGCCGGCGCGACCGCCTCCGCCACCGCCGCCTTCATCCCGGTCACGCCGGCCACCGAGACGTAATAGACGAAGCCGGCGGTGCGCCGGGTCACGGTCGGCAGGCGCGCGTCGTCGGTGGTCGGCGTCGCCAGCCGCACCAGCGCCAGGCCGGCCGGCTCGAACGCCGCCAGCACGGGCGAGGCCTCCTCGGGCGGGCAGTCGACCACGATCACGCCGTCGACGCCGGCGTCGGCCGCCGCCTCGGCGAAGGCGCCGAGTCCGAAGGACAGCAGCGGGTTCATGTAGCCCATGAGCACGATCGGCGTCGTCGGGTCCCCTTCACGGAAACGCCTGGCGAGCTGAAGCGTGCCCGAGAGCGTCATGCCGGCGTGCAGCGCCCTCAGCGCCGCCCGCTGGATCGAAGGGCCGTCCGCCATCGGATCCGAGAACGGAAACCCCAGCTCGATCACGTCGGCGCCGGCCGCCGCCAGGCCCCT
>Ga0134125_10010969_pt1 | contig 10163 bp, 8 predicted proteins | sample KB31751_FD_96464 | JGI IMG/M metagenome (GOLD analysis project Ga0134125, IMG submission 96464) | Terrestrial soil microbial communities with excess Nitrogen fertilizer from Kellogg Biological Station, Michigan, USA - KB3-175-1 | ecosystem: Environmental > Terrestrial > Soil > Unclassified ... | reverse complement strand
GCCCGAAGGCGGGTTGCGATAACTTCGCCGCGGAGTCGCGAACTGTACCGAATTGGACCAGCGCACCCCGCGTAAAGTAGCAAACCGGCAGAACTGCATCATCGCGGCTTTTGGCAGCCATCCTGAAGTCCAACTCACCTCTCCAACGGCTCGACACGCCGCGCGGAGGTCGTATGCGAGCAGTTGGCGGGAGCCGGGAAGTGAAGCGGGGAACGACGCGGGCGGGGCAGCGCGGGCGCGCTGGGCTGGGCGCTGCCTTGCTCCTTCTGTTACTGGCGGGCTTGCCCTTCCGGGCCGGGGCGCAAACACCCGGCGGGTACGTGCCCTGCCTGGGATGCGCCGAGCACAACGAGATCCGCGCCCGCTGGCACCGGCCCCTGCTCACCGAGCTGGCCGCCGAGACCCTGGTCATGGCCAACCACTTCCGGCTGGAGAACGACGCCCGCAAGCTGGGCATGTGCGAGAGCGACGTGCTCATCCGCTCCCCGCTGGCGGTGAACGGCTGCCACGCCTACTCCGCCCGCCGCGCCTGGCTGATCGAAGCGCCGCTCGAACTGGTGGCGGTCACCAGCCCCGCCTGGGGTCTGGCCCGCCGCGGCCATCCGCGCTGGGCCATGGCGGTCGCGCTGCTCCCGATGGGCTATCACGCGCTCAGTTCCCGCGCCACCATCGAAGCCATTCACCAGTACCAACGCCAGCTCTTTCTCTTTCACTGATCCCGGCACCCGCCCCCCGATGGCCCATTGCTGATTGTCGAATGCCGATTGTTGAATGTCGCGAGGTTCCGCCATGTCCCGCACCGCCCGCCGCCCCTTCCTCTCTTCTCCTTCCCGTCCCCGCCTGGGGGGTCTGCGCCTGGCCAGCTTGCTGGCGGCGCTGGCGCTGAGCTGGGGATGCGGCGCGACCCTGCCGGTGGACCCGGTGGTCAGCATCGCGCCCGCCGCGGTCACCCTGCAGGCGGGCGGCGGCAGCCAGCAGTTCACCGCCACCGTGCTCAACGCCGCCAACACCAGCGTGGTGTGGAAGGTGAACGGGCGGCTCGGCGGCAACGCCGCGACCGGCACCGTCAGCCAAACCGGGCTGTACCAGGCGCCGGCGGCGGTGCCCGCCGGCCCGGTGGCGGTCGAGGCGGTGAGCGTCGCCAACGCGAACTTCCAAGCCGCGGCGGCGATCACCCTGACCGCCGCGGTCGGGCTGACCATCGCCCCCGCCAGCGCCACCGTGGACGCCGGCGCCAGCTTGCAGTTCACCGCCACCGTGGCCAACGCCACCGATACCGCCGTGACTTGGAGCGTCAACGGTGTCGCCGGCGGCGCCGCCGCCACCGGCACCATCTCAGCCAGCGGCCTCTATACCGCCCCCACCAGCTTCCCCGGCCTCAGCCAGGTCACGATCGGCGCCGCCAGCACCCAGGACCCGGCCGTCACCGCCACCGCCACCGTCACCCTGGCGCAGCCGGTGGCGGTGAGTGTCGCGCCCGCGTCCGCCACCATCAACGTCGGCGCCAGCCTCGGCTTCACCGCCACCGTCACCGGATCGGGCAATCCAGCCGTGAGCTGGAGCGTCAACGGCGTGGCCGGCGGCAACGCCACCCTGGGCACCATCACCGCCCAGGGCGTCTTCACCGCTCCCACCGCCGTTCCCGCGCCCGCGCTGGAGACCGTCACCGCCACCAGCGCCGCCGATCCCTCCAAGAGCGCCACCGCCGCCGTCACCATCACCGCGCCGATCAGCATCACCCTCAACCCCACCAGCGCCACCCTCTCCGCCAACGGCACGCAGCAGTTCACCGCCACGGTCATGAACGCCACCAATACCGGTGTCACCTGGAGCGTCAACGGCACCGCCGGCGGCAGCGCCGCCGTGGGCACCATCTCGGCCGGCGGCCTCTACACCGCTCCCGCCACCTTCCCCGGCCTCAACCAGGTGACGGTGCAGGCCGCCAGCGTGCAGGATCCGACGCGGACCGCCCAGGCCATCGTCACCCTGCAGCAGCCGGTTGTGGTCACCGTCACCCCGGCGGCGGTGACGGTCAACCTGGGCGCCACCCAAGTGTTTGCCGCCACCCTCACCGGCACCACCAATACCGCCGTCAACTGGAGCGTCAACGGCACCCCCGGCGGCAACGCCGCCCTCGGCACCATCAACGCCCAGGGCCTCTACACCGCGCCCAGCCAACTCCCCTCCCCGCCCCAGATCACCATCACCGCCACCAGCCAGGCCGCAACCGCCGCCAGCGGCACCGCCGCGGTGACGCTCCAAACTCCGCCCGCGGCGTTCACCTTCTCCCCCACCAGCGCGGCGCTCAGTCTCGGCAAGGCGGCCACCGGCTCGGAGACCTTCCAACTCGCCGTCTCCGCCGGCTTCGCCAACTCCATTCAGTTCACCGTCGCCGGCATGCCGCCCAATGTCACCGCCACCGCCAACCCCGCCAGCGCCACCGCCTCGGGACCGGTAACGGTGACCGTCACCACGGCCAGCATCAGCCTGGCCACGCCCGCCCCGGTGCCGATCACGCTCACGGCCACCTCCAAAGATGCCACCGGCGCCCCCCTTACCCAGACCGCCACGGTGCTGCTCACCATCACCGGCTGGGCCGGCCATGTCAGCACCCTCGCGGGCGGGCCCGGCGGGGTCGGTTTTGAGGACGGCACCGGCACCGCCGACGAACTCCAGGCCGCCGCGCTGGTGCCCGACGGCGCCGGCAACGTATACTTCGCCGATAAGCGCGGCAGCGCCCTGCGCAGCTACTCGCTGGCCAACCAGACCGTGACCACGCTGCTCGGCGGCCCCTATACCTACGCCATCGCCGAGGGCGACGGCATGGCCTTCGACCCCGGCACCCAGACCGTCTACATCGCCGACGCCCTGCGCAACCGCATCGTGGCCTTCACCGCGGGCGGCTTTGCCGACCGCGTCATCGCCGGCGGCGGCGCCGGCAACACCGACCAGGCCGGCGACCTGGACGGCGTGGGCCCCGCCGCGCTGTTCGACTACCCCCACGGGCTCGCCCTCTCCCCCGATCACACCACGCTCTACGTCGCCGATACCAACAACGAAAAACTGCGCAAGATCGACATTGCCAGCGGCACCGTGACCACCCTGGCCGGCCAGCACGGCGTCTTCCGCTCCAGCGATGGCGTGGGCGCCGCCGCCGCCTTCTGCCAACCCACCGGCCTCGACATCGATCCCGCCGGCGCCAACCTCTACGTCAGCGACCAGTGCGGCGCGGTCATCCGCCAGGTGGCGCTGCCCAGCGCCACCGTCACCACCGTGGCGGGAACCGGCGCCTTCGGTTCCAGCGACGGTCCCGCCGCCAGCGCGGCCTTCTCCCTTAACCTGAGCGCCGTGCACGTCGACCCGCACGCCGGGGCCCAGCTGGTGTATATCCTGGACGGCAACCGGCTGCGCGCGCTGCGTCTCGGCACCAGCCCCACCGTGGTCACGCTCGCCGGCGGCAACCCCGGGCAGAGCGACGGCAACGGGGGCGGCGCCAGCTTCTTCGATCCCAGCGGGCTGGCCGCGGTCGGCGACAGCGCCGGGCCCGGCACCACCACGCTCTTCGTCGGCGACAGCGACAACGGCCTGCTGCGGCAGGTGGCGATCGCCAACCCGCTCACCTTCACGAGTTCCGCCGACGCGAATGTCACCGTCACCACCCTCGCCGGACAGCCCTCGCACCGCGGCTCCAGCGACGGCGTGGGCACCGGCCCCAACTTCACCGGCACCTCCGCCGCCACCTTCAGTCTGCCCGAGGGCATCGTCACCGACGGCAGCGTCGCCTATGTGGCCGATGCCTTCAACGGCGCCATCCGCAAAATCGACCTCGCCACCACCGACGTCACCACCGTGGCCGGCCCGCACGAGGGCTTCGGCGATGGACCCGCCGGCGCCGCCGCCTTTTTCCAGAACGCGGGTCTGGCCTGGGTGCCGGGCGCCAACGCCATCTACATCGCCGACACCGGCAACGGCGCCATCCGCAAGCTCGACCTGGGCTCGGAAACGGTCACCACCCTCGCCGGCACCAACGCCTCGGGCTACGTGGACGGCCCGCTCGCCGCCGCCCGTTTCAACCACCCCTTCGGCATCCTGGCCTCGAACGACGGCACCAAACTCTATGTGGCCGACACCGGCAACAATGTGATCCGGCTGATTGACCTCAACGCCGGCACGGTAAGCACCATCGCCGGCAACGGCGGCTTGGGCGCCGCCGACGGCATCGGCGCGGCGGCGCGCTTTGCCGAACCCAACGGCCTGGCCTTCGATGCCACCGGCGCCAACCTCTTCATCAGCGACTTCGAGAACCAGGCCATTCGCGAACTCAACCTCGCCACCGGCCAGGTCTCGACCCTGGTCGGGGCCCAGCACAAGTGCGGCTTGGCCGACGGACCGGCGGCCACGGCGACCCTGTGCAGTCCGGCCTTCATCACCACCGACGGGCGCAGCCTGTTCTGGGGCGACTCCAACACCGGCCTGCTGCGGGTGCTCAACCTGACCACGCTCCAGGTATCGACCCTGGCGGGCGAGCCCGGGCTCTTGCACATGGCGGATGGCGACTTCACCGAGACCCCCGGCGAGCTCACCGGCCCTGTCCGCTACAACGGCGTCTTCGGGCTCGCTGTTTCCCCCGACGACAGCTTCATTCTCTTCACCGACAAGACCGCCAACGTGATCCGGATTATTCATTAGCGGAGGTGCCGCCCCCGTCCAACCTCTCCGCCGCCATGGCCATCCCACCGTCCGGGAGGGGCCCATGCTCTGGCCGCTGGTGGTGTACTTCATCCTGGTCATCCTGCTGATCGCGGCGATGCTCAGCCTGTCGGCGGTCCTGGGCGAGCGGCACCGGCAACCGGCAACCGGACTGCCCTACGAGGGAGGAGTCGCCTCCCAAGGCTCGGCGCGCGTCCGCCTCTCCGCCCGTTTCTATCTGGTCGCGATGTTGTTCGTGGTCTTCGACCTCGAGGCCGTCTTTATCTTTACTTGGGCGCTGGTAGCGCGGACGGTGGGCTGCTACGGCTACGCCGAGATGGCGGGCTTTATCGGCGTACTGCTGCTGACGTTGCTCTACCTGGCGCGGGTGGGCGCGCTGGACTGGGGCGAACGGCGGTGAACTACTGGACTACGCGGCCCGGCGATGCCTCCGCCGAACGCCTGCTGCCGGGCGGCGAGACCGCCGAGCAGGTCAAGCGCACGGTGATGCTCACCCGCCTCGAGAGCCTGGTGGCCTGGGGACGCAAGAACTCACTGTGGCCGTTCAACTTCGGCCTCTCCTGCTGCTATGTGGAGATGGCGACCTCGCTCACCAGCAAGTACGATTTGGCCCGCTTTGGGGCCGAGGTCATCCGCGGCACGCCCCGCGAGGCCGACCTGATGGTGATCGCCGGCACCGTCTTCCTCAAAATGGCGCCGGTCATCCAACGCCTGTATGAGCAGATGATGGCGCCGCGCTGGGTGGTCTCCATGGGGTCGTGCGCCAACTCCGGCGGCATGTACGATATCTACAGCGTCGTTCAGGGCGTGGACAAGTTTCTCCCGGTGGACGTCTATGTGCCCGGCTGTCCGCCCCGTCCGGACGCGTTTCTCGAAGGCCTGCTCGTATTGCAGCAGGTGGTGGGAAACGAGCGCCGGCCGCTGAGCTGGGTGGTGGGCCGGCAAGGAGTCGAAAAGCCGCGTTTGCCCAGCGAGCGCGAACGTAAGCGCGCCGAGCGGATGCGAGCGACGGTACTCAAGGAGCCGGATGAGATCTGAAGCTCCGGCGGCGCTGGCCACGCTCACCCCCGAGCTGGCGCGCGATAACGTGCCGACCTACTGGGCGGCGCCGGGCGAGGCGCACGGCGTCCTCCAGGCGCTCAAACCGCAGTTCGAGATGCTCTACGACCTCACCGCGGTGGACGAGCGTTCGCGCCGGCGCCCCGGCCCGTCCCCACAGCCCGCCGCGCGCCGCGATTTCACGGTGGTCTACCACCTGTTCTCGTTTCGCGATAACCAGTACCTGCGGTTGAAGGTGCCCTTGGCCGACGGCGAACATCTGCCTACCCTGACCGATGTGTGGCCGGCCGCCAACTGGTACGAGCGCGAGGCGTGGGACATGTTCGGCGTCGTCTTCGACGGGCATCCGCACCTGCACCGCATTCTGATGCCGCCCACCTGGCGCGGACATCCGCTGCGCAAGGACCACCCCGCCCGCGCCACCGAGATGGGACCCTACCGGCTGTGGGAGGAGAAGGAGCAGGTCGAGCAGGAGGCGCTGCGCTTCGATCCCGAAGCTTGGGGCATGCGGCGCGGCCACGACGACACCGATTTTCTGTTCCTCAACATCGGGCCGCAGCATCCCGGCACGCACGGGGTAATGCGGATCGCGCTGCAGCTCGACGGCGAGGTCATTGTGGACGCGGTGCCCGACATCGGCTATCACCACCGCGGCGCCGAGAAGATGGGCGAGCGCCAGAGCTGGCACACCTACATCCCCTACACCGACCGCGTGGATTACCTCGGCGGGGTGATGAACAACCTCGCCTATCTGATGGCGGTGGAGAAGCTGGCGGGGATCGTCATCCCGCCGCGCGCGCAGGTGATCCGCATCATGCTGTGCGAGCTGTTCCGCATCATCAGCCACCTGGTGTGGTACGGCACCTTTGCCCAGGACCTGGGGCAGCTCTCGCCGGTGTTCTTCACCTTCAACGACCGCGAGCGCGCCTTCGGGATCATCGAGGCGGTCTGCGGGGCGCGCATGCATCCCAACTGGTTCCGCATCGGCGGCGTGGCCCAGGATCTGCCGCGCGGCTGGGACAAGATGGTCGCCGAGTTCCTCGACTACCTGCCCGCCCGGCTCGCCGAGTACGACCACGAAGTGATGGCGAATCGCATTTTCAAGGCACGCACCCAGGGCGTGGGGCGCATGAGCCGCGACCAAGCCATCGAGTGGGGCGTGACCGGCCCCAACCTGCGCGCCAGCGGCATGGAGTGGGATTTCCGCAAGAAGCAGCCTTACGGCGGCTATGAGCAGTTTGCGTTCGACATCCCCACCGCCCAGGCGGGCGACTGCTACGCCCGCGCCCAGGTCCGCGTGGAGGAGATGCGCCAGAGCCTGCGCATCATCCGCCAATGCCTGGAGCAGATGCCCGGCGGCTCCTATATCTCGGACGACCCGCGCGCCACCCCGCCGCGCAAGGACCCGGGCACCATGCACGACATCGAGACCCTCATCACGCACTTCCTGGGCGTGAGCTGGGGCCCGGTGCTTCCCGAAGGGGAGGCGCTGGGGGCGATCGAAGCCACCAAGGGCAACAACGGCTACTATCTGGTCAGCGACGGGGCTACCGGTTCCTACCGCACCCGCATCCGCACCCCCTCGTTTGCCCACATGCAAACGCTGCCCCTGCTCTGCCGGGGGGCGATGGTGCCGGACCTGCTCGCCGTGCTCGGCGCCATGGATTTTGTTCTGGCCGACATTGATCGTTGAAGGGAGCGCGCCAGCGATGCTCAGCGAATCCGAACGCGCCGCGATCGAAAACGAAGCGGCCCACTATCCCGAGCGGCGCGCGGTGGCGATCGACGCGCTGCGTATCGTGCAGCGCGAGCGCGGCTATATCTCCGACGAGACGCTGGGCGAGGTGGCCTCCTTCCTCGGCCTCAGCCCGCACGAGCTCGACGGCGTCGCCACCTTCTACAACCTGCTGCACCGCAAGCCGGTGGGCCGCCACGTGATCTGGGTCTGCGACGGCGTCAGCTGCTGGCTCACCGGCTACGCGCGCCTGCGCCGCGCACTCGAGGAGCGTCTCGGGGTTGGCATGGGCGAGACCACCCCGGATGGCCGCTTCACCCTCCTCCCCATCGTCTGCCTCGGCGCCTGCGATCACGCCCCCGTGCTGATGGTGGACGAGGACCTGCACCGCGACCTGGATCTGGAGGCGCATCCGGAGCGGCTCGATCAGGCGCTCGAATCCTACAAATAGCCGCGGCCGCATTCGGCTTTTCGGTTTCCCTCCCGGCGCGATACCGCCGCATCTCCCGCTCGTCGGCACGGGAGGCACCGGGCGGCAAAGCGGGCGGCGCGAGGGGCGTGCGGGGCGATGCTGGTGGCGGCGTCGCCGGAATCGCTTCTGGCTATCTTGGGGCGCGGAATGCTAGGATTTTTGGATTACGCCCTCCAACTCCAAGATGGTGGTGGTGACCGGCGCCGCCGGCTTCATCGGCAGCGCCCTGGTGGCGGAGTGCAACCGGCGGGGGCGGAGCAGCTTGCTGCTGGTGGACCAGCTCGGCGGCGACCAGCGCTTCCGCAACCTGTGCGGCCTCGCATTCGCCGACTTCTGCCCTACGGACGAGTTCCTCGCGCGGGTGGAACGGGATCGGGGGCTGCCGCGGCTCGAAGCCGTCATCCACTTGGGGGCGTGCAGCGCCACCACCGAGCCGGACGGCGACTTCCTCATGCGCAACAACTTCGCCTACACCTGCACGCTGGCGGAGTGGTGTCTGCGGCACGGGGTGCGCTTCATCTACGCTTCCAGCGCCGCCACCTACGGCGACGGCGAGTTGGGCTACAGCGACGAGCCGGCGCTTCTGCCCCGCCTGCGCCCGCGCAACAAATACGCCCTCTCCAAGCACGCCTTCGACCTGTGGGCGCTGCGGCACGGCGCCTTCGGGAAGGGCGGCATCGCCGGCCTGAAGTACTTCAACGTCTACGGCCCCAACGAGTACCACAAGGGCGAGATGCGCTCGATGGCGCTCAAGGCGTTCGAGCAGGTGCGCGCCGAGGGCCGGGTGCGCCTGTTCCAGTCGCACCGCGAGGACTTCGCCCACGGCGAGCAGAACCGCGATTTTCTCTACGTGCTGGACGCGGTGGCGATGACGCTCTGGTTCCTCGAGCACCCCGAGGTGACGGGCGTCTTCAATATCGGTTGCGGGGTGGCGCGCACCTGGAACGCGCTGGCGGGCGCGGTGTTCAGGGCGATGGGCGTTGAACCGGCGATCGAGTACGTGCCCATGCCGGAGGCGATCCGCCCCGCCTACCAGTACGCCACCTGTGCCGACCTGGGACGGCTGCGCGCGGCGGGCTGTACCTTGCAGCCGCGTTCCCTGGAGGAGGGCGTGAAGGATTACGTCCAGAACTACCTGATGGGCCCTGATCCCTATCTACGCCCATGAAGACGCAGCGCGCCACCACGATCCGATACACTCCCCGCCAGCTCGCCGCCTGGATCGGACGCTTGCAGGGGCGGCGGGTGGCGGTCATCGGCGACGTGATGCTCGACGCCTTCCTGTGGGGCGACGCCAACCGCATCTCGCCGGAAGCGCCGGTGCCGGTGGTGCTGATCGAACGCGAGACCTGGGCGCTGGGCGGCGCCGCCAACGTGGCCGCCAACGTGGCCGCGCTGGGCGGCAAGGCGACGCTGTTTTCCGTGGTCGGCGGCGACGCCGAGGGCGCGCGCCTGCGCGCGCTGGCCGAGGAGTCGGGCATTGCGCTGGGCGCGTTGCCCGCGATTCCAGGACACCCCACCACGGTGAAGCATCGCGTCTTCGCCCGCAACAAGCACATGCTGCGCTTCGACCGCGAGGCGGCGGAGCCGGTCTCGGAGGCCGTGTCGCGGACGCTGTGCCGCGCCCTGGCCGCCTCCATCCGCGAGTTCGATGCGGTGGTGCTCTCCGACTACGCCAAGGGCTGCGTCACGCCGGCGCTGGCGCGGGGCGTGGGGCGCATCTGCCGCGCGGCTGGCGTGCCCTGGTGCGTGGACCCCAAGGCGACCGAGCCGCGCTACCGCCGCGCCACCATCCTGAAGCCCAACCTGGGGGAGCTGGAGCGGCTGTCGGGGATCCGCGTGCGCACCGAGGAGGACCTGCACCGCGCCGCCGCCCGCACGCTCAAGTCGCAGGGCTGCGAGAACTTGCTGGTCACGCGCGGCCAGCACGGCATGGCCCTCTTCGGCGCCGGCGGCGCGGCGCGTGTGCTGGACGGCGGCGGCCAGGCGGTCTCCGACGTCACCGGCGCGGGCGACACGGTCAGCGCCACGCTGGGCTTGGCGTTAGCCGCCGGCCTGGAGGTCGCGGCCGCGGCGGCCTTGGCGAACGCCGCGGGCGGCTATGTCGTCACGCTGCCCGGGACCGCCGTCGCCGAGCGCGGGGCGTTATTGGAGACACTGCGGCACCGGTAGCGCTTACCGCGCCTG